>Ga0315276_10002591_pt1 | contig 16585 bp, 7 predicted proteins | sample YL17G05_0_MG_FD_204542 | JGI IMG/M metagenome (GOLD analysis project Ga0315276, IMG submission 204542) | Sediment microbial communities from Yellowstone Lake, YNP, Wyoming, USA - YL17G05_0 | ecosystem: Environmental > Aquatic > Freshwater > Lake > Sediment | place: USA: Wyoming | collected... | reverse complement strand
CTCGGTCGGCGTGTCGAGCAGCCCCAGAATCGAGAGCAGCGTCGACTTGCCACAACCCGACGGCCCTGAGATCGCCACGTAGTCGCCTCGCTTGATCTCGAGATGGATCCCCGACAGCGCGTGGGTCTCGACGTCGTCCGTGAAGAACGCCTTGGTCACACCGTCGAGCTTGATCAGCGGTTCTGCGGTTGCATTCATCGTCCTGTTCCTTCCTCAAGCCGCCATCCACGTCCCAGCCGGCCGCACGCCGGTGAACACCACCCGGGACGCTAGTGTCTTCGACGGAACAATAGGCCACCTGGTTCGGCCCGTGTGCGCGGAGCCTCTTCGGTATTCCCTACATTTGTCCCACAGCACGCCGTCCACGCCTCCTTCACGTGGCGTGCCACACCGAAACTGACGGTTAGCTGCGGCGAAGAACTTTCGACTCCGGCGTCCCGTCTATCTCTGTGTCGACCTCTGGATCGCCGGGACGGGCTCGGTATGTTCCATGGAGTCTGGAGACTGCGCGATGATCACCGAAACACTGATCCGGGACCTCCGCGTCGGACTGCGCGTCCTCATCAAGGAAAAGACGTTCTGCGCGCTGGCGGTCTTCGTGCTGGCACTCGGCATCTGCGGCGTGACGACGATGTTCGCCGTCGTCAACGGCGTGATCATCCGGGGCTTCTCGTTTCCCAATGCCGCCAGGATGACGAACGTCACCTTTATCGATCCATCGACCGCGACGTTTTTCGGCGTCAATCAGCAGACCTTCGCGATGGACTTCGAGGAGTTCCTGCCGGAGCAGAAGTCGTTCGAGATGATGGCTGCCTACTTGAACGGCTCGACGGTCAACCTCACGGTGGACGGCCAGGCCAGACGGTATACCGGCGCGTACACGACAGAGAACTTCCTGCGCATACTCGGCGTCGGCCCCGTGATGGGACGCGACTTCACGGCCGCCGACAATAAGCCCGGCGCGGAGAAGGTCCTGCTCATCAGCCACGGTGTCTGGCAGCGCGATTTTGGCAGCGCGGCCGACATCGTCGGCAGAAACGTCCGGCTCAACGGCAAGCCAGCCACCATCATCGGCGTGATGCCCAAGGGGTTCGCTTTCCCGGCCAACGAGGAGATGTGGATCCCGCTCTACAGCGAGTTTCCGGTCCGGCCCCGAAACGACCCGCGGGCGAACGCCCCAGCCGTCATCGGTCTCATCAAGCGAGAGGTCTCGCTTGACCAGGCCCAGGCCGAGTTCGCGGCGTTCGCCAAGCGTCTTGCCGCGGCATATCCCGACACCAACAAGCAGTTCAACGCCGCCCTGGTCGAGCCGCTCATCAAGACGTTCACGCCGATTCCGGTTCGCGGTCTGCTGCTGACGATGCTGGCGTTCTGCGTGGGCGTGCTGCTGATCGCATGTGTGAACGTGATGAACATGCAGTTCGCACGAGCCACGCTGCGGGCCAAAGAGCTGGCGGTCCGATCGTCGATGGGCGCGACCCGCGGGCAACTCGTGCGGCAGATGCTGACCGAAAGCCTGCTCGTGGCCGCGTTCGGCGCCGTGCTGGGCGTCGCCCTGGCGTACCTGTCGGTCGACTGGGTGGCCACCTCGTTCCGCAACCTCGAGAACGGCCCGCCTGCGTGGATGGTGTTCGAGATCGACCGGCTTGCACTCGGCATCACCGTGGGCGCCACGGTCGTCGCGGCGGTCGTCTCCGGACTGTTGCCGGCCTGGATGTCGTCGCGCGCCAGTGCCGTCTCGGTGCTCGCCGACAGCGGGCGCGGCAACACCGGCGGACGCGTCGGCCTGATCACCCGGGGTCTGGTCGTGTTCCAGATCGTGGTGACCTTCATCCTGCTGGTCGGATCGATCCTGCAGGTCCGGTCCATTCTCAACCAGCAGAAGATCGACTACGGCTACGACACAGGCAGCATCATGTCGGCGCGGATGGGGTTGATGGACGGCGCCTACCCGACGCCGGAGTCGCGCAAGCTCTTCTACGATCGACTGCTGCTCCAGCTCCGCAACTCATCCCAATTCGAGAGTGTGGCTCTATCGAGCCGCCTCCGAATGGTGTTCTCGGGAAACGGCCCGGTTGAGATCGATGGCAAGGTCTACAAGGCGAGGCGCGACCGCACCAACGCGAACTTTGAGCAGGTCACGGGCGGCTTCTTCAACGTCATGGGCCAAAGAGTGATTGAGGGCCGCGACTTCACCGATCAGGATCTCGACGCGACGCTGCCTGTGGCGATCGTCAATGCCGCCTTTGCCGCCAAGCACTTTGGCCGGGAGAGCGCGCTTGGCCGCCGTTTCCGGACAGGCGATGGCAGCACGCCGTTGTACGGCCCCTGGCGCACGATCGTCGGGGTGGTGACCACCGTCCGGATGATGGGACCGGGCAACAATCCCAACGTGGATGCGACCGGCTTCTACGTGCCGTTCTACTCCGCGCCCTTCGGTCCGGCGCCGCAGGGACCGCTGGCGAGCCAGTTTGCGACCGTCATCGTGAAGCCACGCGGTGGTCAACGCCCGGAGGCCGTGCTCCCGGCGCTGCGGACCGAGGTGAGCAAGGCGGACCCGAACCTGCCACTCTACTTTGTCGGAACGCCAGCGCATAACCTCGATGGCTTCATCGCCGTCAACCGGATCATCGCCACGATGTTCTCGGTATTTGGCGTCGTGGCAGTCGTGCTGGCCGCTGTCGGGATCTACGGAGTGATGTCCTTTTCGGTCGGCCGGCGCACGCAGGAGTTCGGCGTTCGCATGGCGCTTGGCGCCGACCGGCGGCGCATTCTGTCGATGGTGCTGAAGCAGGGTGCTCGGCAGATCATGCTCGGTCTGGCCATCGGCCTCCTGCTCGCGCTTGGGATCACCACCGCTGGTGCCGACGGAATTGGCAACATGTTGTTCGGTGTCAGCGCCAGGGATCCGTTGACCTACGCGGCCGTGTTTGTGCTGGTGGCACTCGTGTCGCTCGTCGCGGTGGTGGTCCCGGCGCAGCGGGCGACCCGCGTGCATCCCATGGTTGCGCTGCGGACCGAGTAACTCCGAACATGTCTTCAATCCTGTCCGATCTGCGCCACTCGATCCGCCTGCTCCTGAAGAACCCCGGGTTCACGTCCGTGGCGATCCTGATCCTCGCTCTGGCGATCGGTCTGAACACCGCGGTCTTCACACTCATCAACTCGCTCGTCCTGCGGCCGCGGCCAGGTTCCGACCAGCCGGGCGAGGTCGTGGGTCTCTTCAGCTACGACACCTCGCGGCCCGATCAGTACCGCGAGTTCTCGTACCCGACGTATCGGGACATCCGAGAGCAGAACCAGTCGTTTCTGGACATCACGGCGATCGGGGCCACGATGGTTGGCATCGGAGAAGGCGAACTGACCCGGCTGGCGTTCGCCTTCCAGATCGGGGCGAACTACTTCTCGACTTTCGGTGTCCGGCCGGCTCTTGGACGCAGCTTCCTGCCGGAAGAGGAGGCCCCTGGGTCACAGCGTCTGGTGGCGATCCTGAGCGACGAGTACTGGCGCAAGGCGGGCGCGAACCCGCACGTGCTCGGGACGACGCTTCGGGTCAACGCGCGCGATTTCACGGTTGTGGGCGTAACGCCACGCGGCTTCGGCGGCCCGAGCGCCGTGATCTCGGCGGCTGTCTACCTGCCGCTGGGCGTGTACGAGGCCCTGGGCGGCAACGTCTTCCGCCAGGGCACTCATACGCGACTCGACGATCGCGCCAATTTGTCCGTGTTGTTGTTCGGCCGCCTGAAGCCTGGCATCACCATGGCCGCCGCAGAATCCTCGCTCAAGCCGCTGGCGGCCAGGCTGGCCGAGGCCTATCCGGGCGAGCACAAGGACTTCGGCATCCAGGTGCGCCCGCTCTCGCGCGCCAGCGTCGGCACCAGCCCGCAGAACGACGACTTCTTCAGCACATCGGCGCTGCTCCTGGGCACGTCGGTGCTCGTGCTCGTGATTGCCTGCATGAATCTGGCGAACATGCTGCTGGCCCGGGCCTCCGCTCGGCGCCGCGAGTTTGCGATCCGCCTCGCGATCGGCGCGAGCCGCGGCAGAGTGATCCGGCAGTTGTTCGTCGAGGGCTTCGTCCTCTCACTGGCGGGCGGCGCGGCCGGTCTGGTGCTGACCTCCTGGGCCCTCAGGCTCTTCACGGCCATGCTCGATCCGATGCTGCCGATCATGCTGATGATCGACGCCAGGCCCGACATCCGTGTGCTCGCGGCCACGCTCGGCCTGGCGGTCCTCAGCACCATCGCGTTCAGCCTTGGGCCGGCGCTCGCGCTGGCGCGCACCGACATGGTGACCGAGATCAAGGAAGGCGAACGCTCGGGCCCTCAGGGGCGGCGACGGTGGTTCAACTTCCGCCATGCCCTGGTGGTGGGACAGATCGCCCTGTCGATGACGCTGTTGACGGCGGCAGGCCTGTTCGTGCGAGGGGCCATCAATGCGTCGAACGCCGATCCGGGCTTTTCACTCGACCGCAGCCTGCTCGTGACGGTTGATCCCGGCCTGACCGGCATGGACGAGGCCCGAGGCCGCGCCTTCTACGCGCGCGTGCTCGAGCGCGTGCGGGGTCTGCCCGGCGTGGAGGCGGCGAGTCTGGCGTCGGTGGTGCCGTTCGGCAATTTTACCGAGGGCCGGAGCCTGCGCCGCGTCGGCGACAAGCCGCAGGGCGCTACCGCCGGTGCGGCGCCGGGTGACGGCAGTTCCGTCTCGTACGGCTCAGGCGGAGGGTCGCCGGGAGACGGCCCTGACGGTATGGGCGCCAACTTCAACATCGTCGGCCGAGGCTACTTCGAAACGCTCGGCATCCCGATCCTGCGCGGACGCGGATTCAACGAGGCCGAGGAATCGTCGGCCGGCGGCCCGCGCGTTGCGGTCATCGACGAGCCGCTGGCCAGGAAGTTGTTTCCCGACGGTGGCGCGGTCGGGCAGCACATCTTCTTTCCGGGGCGCGACGCGGCCGACACCGAACCGATGGAGGTGGTCGGCATCGTGCGCGGCACGCGGCACAGCCTGCGCGACAAGCAGCCGGTACCTCATGTGTTCGTACCCTTCGGCCGCCACTACCGCTCGGCCATGAGCCTGCACGTGCGTACTGCGGCGGGCAGCCCGGAAGGCCAAGCCGCGGTGCTCCTCGCCGTGCGGCAGGAGATTCGAGCCGTCGACACGCGCGTGCCGATTCTCGCGATGTCGACGATGGCTGAGTTCCGGGACCGGAGCCTCGCATCCGGCATCGTGCGGACCGGCGCCAGCCTGTTTTCGGCATTCGGCGGCCTGGCCGTGATCCTGGCCGTGATCGGGGTCTACGGTGTCCGCGCCTACCTCGTGTCGAAGCGCACGCGTGAGATTGGCATCCGCATCGCCCTTGGCGCGACCGGGAGCGGGATTGTCTGGCTCGTCGTCGGCGAGGGCACCCGGTTGGTGATCGTCGGACTGGGCATCGGCCTCCTGTTGTCACTTGGCGCTGGCGTGGCGCTCTCGAGCGCGCTCTACGAGGTGAGGCCCTTCGACCCGTGGGTGTTCTCGATCGCGCCCGTGCTGCTGGCCGTGTCCGCCCTTCTGGCGTGCTATCTCCCGGCGCGGCGCGCGGCGCGCCTGGCGCCGACCGTGGCGCTGCGGGCGGAGTGACGGGGCGGAACGTCGAAAGGTTGCCTCTGGTCGTGAAACGGCGCCGACGCCGTTCCCAAAGACACCGGTAGCGCTGCTCGCTGCACCGAGATCGGGTCTCCCGTCCGACGCTTCGCCGCTCCTCGCCCGACGTTATCGCGACTTGGATCGCAGACGTGCCTCGATGGCCGACCGCCAGTGTTCCCCCTGAGTCGCGAAGTGCTCGCGGAAACCGGAGACGATCTGTTCACCCTCGCGGCTGAGCGCCGTCACGCGCTCGGTCTTCTACTTCTTGATGTTGCCCCGCACGGGGTACGCCGGCCTCACGGGCTTGGCCGGCGGGTTCTTCTTCAGCGCCTCCATGACCAGCTGAATGGCCTTCTCCAACTGCGGATCGCGCCCGGCGATCACGTCGGCCGGCGTCTGCTCCACCTCGACGTCCGGCGGCACGCCCTCGTTCTCGACCGTCCACCCCTCCTCCGCCGTCCAGATGGCAAGGTTCGGCGCGGTCACCGACCCGCCGTCCATCAGGACGGGGAACCCGAGCGTGCCCACCAGGCCGCCCCACGTGCGCTTGCCGACCAGCGGCCCCAGCTTGAACTTGCGCCACATCCAGGGCAGCAGGTCGCCGCCCGATCCGGCCATCTCGTCGATCAGCATCACCTTGGGACCCTGGATCGATCCGGTCGGCGTCGGCAGGTCCTCGCCGTACCGCATGTTCCAGTACGAGACGAACGGCCGGCGCAGCAGGTCGATGTAGTAGTCGGCGATCTGCCCGCCGCCGTTGAACCGCTCGTCCACGATGATCGCGTCCTTGTGGGCCTGCGGATAGAAGTACCGCTTGAAATAGGTGTGGCCCTGCGTCGTCGTGTTCGGCACGTAGACGTAAGCGACGCGGCCGCCGGTGGCGTCGTTGACCTTCTTGAGGTTGCCCTCGACCCAGTCGCGGTTGCGCAGCGCGTTCTCGCTCGCAATGGGCACCACCGAGACGGTGCGCGACCCGGTGCCGTCGGAGTTCGGGCCGACGGTGATCTCCACGATCCGGCCCGACGTGTTCTCGAAGAGCGCGTAGAGGTTGGCCGGCGGCCGCAGGTCCTGACCGCCCACGGCCAGCAGGTACTCGCCGGTCTTCACGTCCACGCCCGGCTCGGTGAGCGGCGAGCGCAGTTCGGGGTTCCAGTTGAGGCCGCCGAAGACCTTCCTGACGCGGTAGCGGCCGTTCTCGACGGCGTAGTCGGCGCCGAGCAGGCCGCCGGGCACCGTGGTGGTCACGATCCGGTAGTCGCCGCCGCCCACGCGGTGATGGCCGACGCCGAGCTCGCTGCACATCCACTGGATGACGCGGTTGAGATCGTCGCGCGTCGCCAGGTCCGGCAGGAACGCCGAGTACTTCTTCCGCATCGCCGGCCAGTCGGCGCCGTGCATGTTGGTGGCGTAGAAGAAGTCGCGGTTGATGCGCCAGGCCTCGTCGAAGATCTGCGTCCATTCCGCCGCCGGATCGATCTTCACGTCGATCGTGTCGACCGCGAGCCGGCCGGTCGAGGGGTCGATCTTTCCCTTCGCCGGACCGATCGCCCACGTCGTCCCCGACCGGTACATCAGCTTCTTGCCGTCGGCCGAGAGCATGTAGTCGGTGACTTCGGGCAGCAGCGTCTCGTCCTTGCGCGTCGTGAGGTCGTAGTGGTGGAGCGCGCCTTTGCCGTCGATGACGCGCACGAAGTAGATCTGGCCTGCCTCACCGGCGCCGAGCCCGTTGTAGTCGGCCACGGGCAGCGGCAGCGCCAGGATGCGATGGCTCAGGCCGTCGAAGTCGATCGTGACCGTGTCGGCGGGCCTGGCCGTGTCTTTCGGCTTCTCGCCCGCGCCGGCCGGCGCCTCCTTGGGCTTCGCATCCTTCGCCGCGTCTTTCGCGGCGTCTTTGCCCGTGCCCTTCTCCTCGTCGCTCTCTTTCGCGAGCGGCGACGGCAGGTCCTTGCGCAGGACCGCTACGTAGATGGCCTTCGTGATGCGCATGTCGGCGTTCGACATCGCGAACCAGTCTTTCACCGGCCCGGCATCGGTCGAGGCGAAGAAGTAGAGGTACTTTCCGCTCTGATCGAACACCGGCTCGCTGACGTCGCTCAGGCTGTCGGTCACCGCGAACGACTTGTCCTGCTCGATCGAGTACGCGAACACCGTCTGGATGTAGTTCTGTCCGCCCAGCGTGTAGGCGATCCACCGGGAGTCGGGCGACCACGCCGGCGCGAGCGCCTCGGAAGGTCCGACCTTTTCCGAGGCGATCTTCTTCGCGACGCCCGTGTCCAGGTCGATCCAGTACACGGACCACGAGTTGTCGGTGTACGCGATCTTCTTGCTGTCGGGCGACCACGCCGGGTTCTTGAAGAAACCCGCGCCGGCCAGCGCGTACGACTTCGGCTGGCCCTTCCCGTCCTGGCCCTCGATGACCAGGCGGTACTCGCCGCTGGCGTCGGAGAAGTACGCGATCGACTTCCCGTCGGGCGACCAGACCGGCGATCGCTCGTGTGCGCCCGTCGTCGTCGTCAGATTGCGCGGATCCCCCTTCTCGGCGGGCAGGGTGACGATGTCGCCGCGGAACTCGAAGACGGCACGGGCGCCGGAGGGCGAGAGATCCGCGTTGCGGATGTACCGCACGCCCTTCGCGAAGCGCGGGCGCAGGTCGACCAGGTCGGCCGTGACGCCGATCGTCAGCTTCGAGCGCTGCCCCGTCCCGGGATCGAGCACGTGCAGGTAGCCGGCCTGCTCGTAGATGATCCTGCCACCGCCCGCCGACGCGCCCAGCACGGGGAAGTCGTCGTGGCTGGTCAGCTGCTTGATCGCCTTCGACCGCGGGTCGAACGAGAACAGGTTGAATTCGCCGTTGCGATCGGAGCGGAAGCAGAAGAGGTCGCCGCTCCACATCGGGTCCACGTCGTTCGCGCGCCCGGCCGGCTGCGGCAGCCGCTCCACGGAGTGATCCGCGAACTGGTAGAGCCAGATCGTCGACGTCCGCCCGCCGCGGTAGTGCTTCCACTGCGTGAAGGCCTGGGGCAGCGGGTTGTAGGCGAGGCGCTTCCCGTCGGGCGAGTAGGCCGCCATGTTCGCGTTCGGGATCTCGAGCTCGGTCGGGAACCCGCCCTTCACGGGCACGGTGTAGAGCCGCGTGTGGGCGCCGGTGAAGGTCGCGCGCCCCGAGGTAAAGAGCACCGCCGCGCCGTCCGGCGTGAAGCCCTGGACCGCGTCGCGGCCGGGATGCCACGTCAGGCGCGTCGGCACGCCGCCCGCCACGGGCACGACGTAGACGTCCGCGTTGCCTTCGTACTGCGCCGTGAAGGCCAGCATCGTGCCGTCGGGCGAGAACGCCGGGTTCGACACGCCCTGCGCGCTCGTCAGGCGGCGGACGTTCTTGCCGTCGAGAGAGGCCACCCACAGGTCGCCCGCGTAGACGAAGGCGATGTTCGACTTGCTGATCGCGGGCTGGGTCAGCATCCGCGTATCGGTCACGTTGATGGCGCCCGCCAGGCCCGGGGCGGTCAGGAGGACGACCAGGACGATCAACACGGCGCGGCGCAGTAGTTTCATGGCGGGATCCTCTGGCCCGCCATTCTACCCCGCGGGCCGCACCTGTCCACATTCTCTGGAAAGTCGCCGCGCGCCGCGCGCAGTCGCCCCGTTCGGGAATCCCCTGTCCGCTCGATGGCGGGGGCGTCATCCGAACGTGGACGTGTGCGCATGCGCAAGAGTATCTCCGATCTACTCCGCGCGGAGCACGTGGACCGGATCGACGCGCGAGGCCTTCCACGCCGGGTAGGCGCTCCCCAACAGCCCGATCACGATGACGATGGTGGCGCTCAGTCCAATCACGATCGGATCTCTGGGGCTCACGCCGAACAGCAGACTCGACATCGCCTGCCCGACCAGCAGCGATATCCCGACGCCGAGTACCGCGCCGACGCCGGAGAGCACGAGACCCTGCTTCAGCACCATGAGCACCACATCCCGGCGCTGCGCGCCGATCGCCGTGCGGATCCCAATCTCCCGTCTGCGCCGCGTGACCGACTGACTGACCACACCGACCAGTCCCACGGCGGCGAGACCGACGCCGATCAGCGCGAACGCGATCGACAAGACCGCCTGCAGCCAGTCCTGGTACAGCGCGTCCCGCATGTGCCGCTTCAGCGTGTTGACGGTGAGTTCGGCGTACCCCGGGGCGGCGGCCCGCATCTCGCGTTTGATGGCTGGCACCATCGCGGATGGATCGCCGATGGTCTCGAACAGGAAGCTCACCTCTGAGGTCGGCAGTTGGGCGAACGGGAAATAGAGGTAGGGTTGCGGGGATTCGTGGATGGAGTTGATGGCGGCGTTCTCGACGACTCCAACAATCTGGACATCTGTGTTGTTGACGCGAATCCAGTTGCCAACCGCACTGCCGGCCGCCCAGAACTGCCGGGCCATGGTCTCGTTCACCAGGGCCACGCTCAGCGCCCCTGTTGCGTCAGCGCGGGAGAACGCGCGGCCCGCGATGAACTTCGTGCCCGTGACGGCGAAATAGTCCGGACTGATCTGGTTGTAGCGGATCCGCAACACGGCCTGGTCTGACGGGACGGCTCGACCGGGAATCACGACATCCCGCGTGGCGCCGCCGCCTGAGGCCGACATCGGGAATCGGCGGCAGTACGCCGCCCCTTTCATTCCCGGCAGTGCCGCCACACGCGCAACGATGTCGTCGCTGGTCGCGGTGAGGCTGTTGCGCGGCCCGTTGAGGCTGGTCAGCATCACCACCGCATTCCGGTCGACATCGAACCCCGGCCGAGACTCCTGAGCGCGCGCAAAGCTGGCCGCGAGCAATCCGGCGACGACCATCAGCACCACACTCAGTGTCGATTGCGCCACCACGAGCAGATTCCGTCCGCTGAACCGTCGCCGCGACTCCCACCCGGCCGTCTTGATCAGGGAGTTGAGGTCTGTGCGCGAACCCTGGACAGCCGGGATCAACCCGAATATCAGGACCGTGAGCGTGCACGTGGCCAGCGTGGCCACCAGTACGCGATGGTCGAGACGGATGTCGTAGCGGAGGAACGAGGGTCCGGGCGGCAGCAATGCCGGCAGCGCGGGGATCAGCCACACCGAGACCACGAGAGCCACGACGGTGCCGGCGATCGCGAGCATCGCGCTCTCGGTCAACAACTGCCGGAGCAGCCTGCGCCGGCTGGCGCCAAGCGCCTGGCGGACCGCGATCTCCCGGCGACGCGTTTCGGACAGGGCCAGCAGTAACTGGGCCACGTTGGCGCACGCCGTGACGACGAGCAGAGCGGCGATCACGAGCAGCAGCCCGGACAGCCGCCGGGTGCTCCCTGCGTCGTCGTAGTCAGCCTGGGTGCGCACGACGAGCCGGCGTCCCCGGGTCGCGTCTGGCTGTTCCTGCTGGAGTCGCTGGGTGAACGCGTCGAGCTGTGCCTGGGCGGCTTGCAGGCTCGCGCCGGGCCGAAGCCGGCCGACGGGCTCGAACTGACCGACGACGCGCTCTTCGAGCTCGCGGGTCTGCCCAATGGCCCGCCACGAACTCACGGGGATCCACAGTTCGGTCTCGATGTTGCGTCGCAAGCCACGGAACTCGGGCGGCAGGATCCCGACGACGGTGAATATCCGGTTGTTGCAGCGCAGCGTGCGGCCCACCAGACCCTCGTCGGCGCCGAATGTGCGTCGCCACAGACCATCGGTGATCACGACGGCCGGTTCGTTCTTCAGCGCGTTGTCGAGATCAGCCCGGAACAGCCGACCGCGAGCGGCGTTGATTCCCAGCAGCGGAAAGTAGTTGTCCGAGACAATCGTCATCTGCATCATCTCGAGGCCGCTGCCCGTGTCGAGCAACCCGCCCCGGCGGTTCTGGGCCGCGATGTCAGCGAAGACGCCCCCCGATTCTTTCAGGGCCTGCAGGTCGGTCCAGGCCATCGCGTTCGAGCGGCCATCCGTGCTCCGCCACTCAATTCGGATGAGGTTGTCCGGATCGTTCACCGGCAACGGCCGCAGGAACAGGCCGTCCACCAGACTGAAGATGACTGAGTTGACGCCGATGCCGATGGCCAGGGAGAGCACCGCTATGGCCACTGCCGCCGGGTGCGCTCGAAGTACCCGTGACGCGTACCGAATGTCCTGCCAGACACTGCGCATACGATTCTCCCGCGGGCCACCGGAGATGACGGATTCCCTCCGCAACCCTGGCTTCCTCAACTCGATTCAGCGTCGCATTCAATCGTGCCGAAGCGCCGTCACCGGCGCGATTCTCGTCGCGCGTCGGGCCGGGATGTACGACGCCAGCAGAGCCGAGGCCCCCAGCAGCAACGGCGCAGCCACCAGCGCCAGCGGATCGGCCGCACCGACCCCGTAGAGCATCGAGCTCAACAGCGTCCCGAGTGCCACGGCCAGCCCAAGCCCGACCACGATACCAGTGACCGACACAATCGCGGCATCGCGCAGGATCAGTCGAACCACGTCCCTGGACGTCGCACCCAGTGCCATCCGAATGCCGATCTCGCGTGTGCGTCTCGTGACCACGTACGAATTGACGCCGTAGATGCCGACCAGCGCCAGTGCGACGTCCTGGGCCGCGATCGATGAGAACGCCTTGACGCCGTCGCGGATGTCCACGTAGTTGGGATAGGAGAACGGGCGGTACCGGTCGGGCCGCGTCGTGTCCTTGCCAAACAGGCCCAGCAGGGCAGTTCCCGAATCGGCGCCAGGCAGCGGTTTGAACAGCAGGGCGTTGACGACCGAGAAAACCGCCGCGTTTGCGCCGATGCCCAGGCCCAGCACGAGCACTGCCACGAGGCTGAAGCCTGGGTGCTTGCCAAGCATCCTGAACCCGAACCGAAGGTCTTTGAGCAACACAGACACGGGAAGTCCTCCCTACCCCACTACAACGAAGATCCAGGGTGGGAAGTTCCGGAAGAAGCCGCGAGATCCCAAGGGGATGCCCGCGCGAAGCTCTCCGGTGTCATGTTGACATTCAACACGTCTGCCGGTATCTTTATGTTGAACGCCAACATGTGTGGCGTACGGCACGAGCTGGCCCGCGTGCCAGCCGCTCACAGACAGGGGGATCGTGATGGCTGACAAATCCGACGTGCTCCAGGGCACGCTCGACCTGATCGTGCTGAAGACGCTCGACGTCATGGGCCCGCTGCACGGCTATGGCCTCGCCCGGCGAATCGAGCACGTGGCCGAGCAGGCACTCGCCCTCAACCAGGGCACGCTCTACCCGGCGCTGGTGCGGCTGGAACAGCGCGGCTGGATTAAGTCGGCCTGGGGCGTCTCGGACAACGGGCGGCGGGCGCGCTTCTACAACGTCACCAGGGCGGGCAGGCGGCAGTTGCACGCCGAAACCGAGAGCTGGCGCAAGACCAGCAGCATCATGGCCAGGTTTCTCGAGGTGGACCACACATGACCCGAATCAGACTCGTTCTGGCAAAACTGCGGGCCCTCATCCACAACGGCCGCGACGACGCGGAACTCGCCGAGGAATTGGCCGCTCACATTGACCTACTCGCCGACGATCTCGTGCGCGGGGGACTGAAGCCCCAGGAAGCGCGCCGGCAGGCCCGGCTTCGCCTCGGGGGACCTCAACAAGTGGTCCTGCTCACGCGGGACCAGCGCGGCATCCCCTGGCTCGAACATCTCGCCCGTGACGTGCGGCTGGCCGTTCGGTCGCTTTGGCGCAGCCCGCTCTTCGGGGTGACCGCCATCCTCAGCCTGGCGGTGGGCGTCGCGGCGAACACGGTCGGGTTCGCGTACCTCTATGGCTACTTGATCCGCCCGCTGCCGTTCACCGACGGCTCGCGACTGGTGACCGTGTTGACCACGGCGCCCTCGCGAGGCATGGATCGGTGGGCCGTCACGCTGCAGGAGCTCGGCGACATTCAGAGCCGCACGCGGTCGTTCGACGCGATCTCGGCGAGGTCGGTGGCCTCGGTCGACCTGACCGGCAGCGACGAGCCCAGACGGCTGATGGCCAGCGTCGTGTCGCCGGATCTGCACCGGCAGCTCGGGATCCGGCCTCTCTTCGGGCGCGTGTTCGACGCCGGCGACGGGCGCGGTTCCGCCGGCCCGGTGGTACTCCTCGGCGAGAAGCTGTGGCGTGCCTCCTTCGGCGCCGACCAGCGCATCGTCGGCCGGTCAGTCACGCTCAATCGTCGTCCGTACACGGTGGTGGGCGTGCTGCCAGCCAACGAGGGATTCAGCGATTATGCCGATCTCTGGCTGGCGGTCGGGCCGGAGGAAGTGGCCCAGCCCCGCGACCGGCGCTATCGGCTGGTGGCTCACCTGGCGCCCGGGGCGACCATCGCCTCCGCGAACCGCGAACTCGAGGTGCTCAGCGCCGCGCTCGCCAAGGCCTATCCCGACGACAACACAGGCGTCCGTCTGTTCGCCGAGGACCTGCGCGCCGACCTGCTCGACGAGAATCGGGCACCGGTGCTGGTGCTGTACGGTGTGGTCAGCCTGGTGCTCCTGCTGGCGTGCGCCAACGTCGCGACGCTGCTCGTGATGCGCAGCGCGTCGCGATCGGGCGAGTTTGCCATTCGCGCGAGTCTGGGCGCGGGTCGATTCCAGATCGTGCGGCAGATCCTGGTCGAACACGCGGTGGTGACGCTGGCCGGAGGCGCGCTGGGTGTGGTCGTCGGCGTGTGGGTGCGAGACCTGCTGGTGGCCCTGACACCCCCGACCACGGGGCCCTTCCGCTTTACCCTCGATCTGCCGGGCACGGCCTTGTTGTGTGGCGCCGTACTGGCGTGTGCGTTCCTGTTCGGGGCCTTGTCGGCGTGGACGATCACGCGCCAGTCCTTCGGCGTACCGCGCCGCACCGGTCGAGATGCGTCAGCCGGTCTCGACCGCGCCCGCATCCGCACGGGTCTGGCCGTCTTCGAAGTGGCGGCCGCCGTGCTCGTGCTGGTCGCCACGGGATTGCTGCTGAAAGGCGCGCTCACTGTGGCGTCGCAGCCTCCCGGATTCGATGCGGGCAACGTGCTCACGATGGAGATCAATCTGCCGGAGGGCAGCCGGTACCAGGAGCCGGCGCAGGCGGTCCAGTTCTTCCGCGACTTGACGGCTCGCATACGCGTGTTGCCGCAGGTCGAGGGCGTCTCGGCCATCAACCCTCCGCAGATCTTCGGCTGGAGCATCGCGTACGAGGCGGGGGGGATGCGGAAGGGGCCTGCCGGTCAGCGTCCGCGGACGATGGACGCCGTGGTGATGCCCGGGTACTTCCAGACGCTGCGGATCGCGTTGCTCGAAGGGCGGGACTTCGCCGAGGCGGATACCCGGCCGGCCAGTGCCCCGGTCATCGTGGTCAGCCAGGCGTTTGCCCGCGCGACGTGGCCCGGCGAGAGCGCCATCGGCCGGCGCGTTCGCCTGCTGCGGCGTCAGGGCGGCGACACGCCCTGGCGGGAAGTCGTCGGCGTCGTCGGTGATGTCCGTGTGTCGACGTTCGCGCCAGAACGCGGATGGGTCTATGTGCCGCACGGCCAGCCCGCCTTCACCGAACTCGTGCTGATGATCCGGTTCACCGGCGATCACGCCGCGCTCGTCCGTCACGTGAGACGGCTGGTCTGGGAGGTGGAACCGGCGCTGCCGTTGCACTGGAACGAACTGTTCGCCGACATGATTGCCCGGAGGTATTGGCAGCCCCGCGCGTACTCGCTGGTGTTCTCGGTGTTCGCGGCGCTCGCCCTGGCCGTGGCGCTGATCGGCGTCTACGCCGTGGTGTCGTACACGAGCGCCAGGCGGACGCGCGAGTTCGGCATCCGTTTGGCCGTCGGCTCGCCGCCCTCGAACGTGTGGCAGCTCGTGCTGCGACAGGGACTGCGCCTGGCGGTCGTGGGGACGGCCATCGGCATGGTCGCCGCGTTCGGCGTGATGCGCTTCGCCGCGGCCGTGTTGTTCGGCGTCAGTCCGACCGATGGATGGGTCTACGCCACGTGCGGCGCACTGGCGGTGGCGGCAGTGCTGCTGGCCACCGCGACGCCGGCATGGCGGGCCGCCCGCATCGACCCGGTGACCGTGCTGCGGTGTGAGTAGGGACGAGTTCGCGTGAGGAGACGCCGCCGCTGGTGGGGAGCAGCGCAAGGGGGTGTCACCGATCCGGCTGACATGCGCCGGTACGCCGACATTGCGCTCCAGAAGGCGCGCCAGCTGGCCCGATCGGGCCCTTCGGGAATCTGTGGTGGAATGGCGTGTGGCTCGGCTGCGATGGCGGTATAGTGTTGTGCGCTCCGCTCGTGCCATGGCCTCTAACACCGCACCGGATCCTGCCCGCCTTGTTCCGTTCACGGTTGGCGACTGGCTCGTCGAACCGAAAGCCTGCCGTCTCTCCCGCGGTGACACCGTCGTCAAACTGCGTCCGCAGTTGACCGATTTGCTGGTGTGCCTGGCGCGCCGGGCCGGCCAGATCGTGCTGAGGGACGAGATCCTGGCCGAGGTCTGGCCCCAGCAGTACATCGCCGAGTCCGGCCTGTCGCGATGTGTGGCCGAGCTGCGCCAGAGCCTGCAGGACGACGCCCAGCAACCTCGCTGCATCGAGACGTTTCCCAAGCGGGGCTACCGGTTGATCGCACCCGTCATATGGCTGGAACACGAACAACCCGCCGACACCGGCCCGGTCGAAGCGCCGCCCCTCCAGGCCGCGGCCGCGTCCGGCACGACCGACGTTGCCCCCGCTGGCGGGGCAGTGGTCGTGACATCGACGGATCCACCGGCTGGCGATCGGCCGGCTGCGAGATCGCATCGTGGCGTGTCGGTGTTGGCTGCGGTGGGGTTGCTCGCGATCGGCATCGTGGCGGTGACGTTGATGACGCGCTCGCCGACCAGCGCGCTGACTGAGCGGGATACGGTCCTGCTCGCCGACGTCAGCAATACCACCGGCGACAGGGTCTTCGACGACACGCTGCGGCTGGCTCTGGCAGTCGATCTGGAGCAGGCGCCGTTCCTCCGCATT
>Ga0315276_10002588_pt1 | contig 16601 bp, 8 predicted proteins | sample YL17G05_0_MG_FD_204542 | JGI IMG/M metagenome (GOLD analysis project Ga0315276, IMG submission 204542) | Sediment microbial communities from Yellowstone Lake, YNP, Wyoming, USA - YL17G05_0 | ecosystem: Environmental > Aquatic > Freshwater > Lake > Sediment | place: USA: Wyoming | collected... | reverse complement strand
ACGCTTCCAGCCGGTATGAAGGTGAGATTCACCAGAAGGGCATACTACAACCTCGCACTTATGATGGAAGAAGACGAAAACGGCATCATTGTCTTGAAGATCAGGGACACTGTTTACCCGATATGCCCGGCTGGATGAGATGGATTTCCGTAGGAGGGGATTCATCCGAGACTTGAATCATTCGCAAAATACCGCTCAAATACGATAATAGAAAGGGGGATATCAGGCTTTTGCCTGGTATCCCCCTTTTTTTCTTGGTTAATCAGATTTGTCAGCCACTTTTGCTGGTCAACGCATCGATCTGGCTTGTAAGCCATGACTGTTGTGATTGCAGCTTGGACAACATGGCCTCCATAACCGCGAATCTGGCAGTCAAGGCCTCCTGGTACTTAGTCAGACGTGCTTCCATGTTAGTGATCTTCTTATCGATGTTGTCCATTTGGGTCTGCAGCGATTTCTGTTTAGCCGTTACGTACCCGCTCAGGCTGTCCGACATGGAATAAAGCGCCTGGTCAAGCTTTTCGCCGATGCCCTTGATGAATGTGAAGTCAAGTGTAGCTATGTCGATGGTTCCAGTATAACTCACCACAAGGCCTGCAGCATCTTGGCCGTCATCGCCGGTGAGGGTCTGGCCCTTGCCGGTCATGGTCATCGGATCGGTGGATCCTTGCTTAGTGATCGTTCCTATCACATCGAGGCCGGTGCCGGTGCTAGATGTAACGCCGAGTAGTTCCGCACTTACCGCACCTGTCACGGACAGGGTGAAGTTCCCTGAGCTCCCGTAAGAGTTGCTTGATAGCCTGAGCTGGTTGCCATCGTTCTCAGCGGTGATACCCAGGGTATTGCCCGCGTTGATGGCGTTCACGATGGCGGTCATGTCCGACCCCGCGCTCAGCGAGATGCTCTGTGCCGTGCCGCCGGAACCGGTCAGGGTTAGGGTTGCATCATTGCTCAGCGTTCCGGAGAACCCGCTGCCCACGGTACTGGCCCGGGTGGCCGCCTGGCTGATTTCCACCACGTAGTCGCCTTCGACCGCGTGTTCTCCCGAGGTTATATAGGTGAGGTCACTACTGCTGCTTGCCCCCTGGGCTGCAAAGAGGTTCACGACATCTTCGAAGTTCGATTTTAGATACCCATCCAGCGTATCGTCGTCGATGGAGAGCTGACCGGTCTTATCTATATTGATGCCGATGAGGCTCAGGTGATCCAGGTTGGAATCCAGACCGCTTACTTCGGAGATGATGGTACTCCTCAGTGTGCTCTTAATGGTCTGGAGTGATGAGTCACCAAAGAGAGGCTTTGCCGTTGATCCTGATGCGGGTGCGGTATTCTGGGTTGCAATGTAACTCATCACCTTGTTGTAGCTATCAACAAAATCCTGGATCTTTTTTTTAATACCATCAGTATCCCGTCCGACATTGAGTGTTACGGTTGCCCTTTCGTCAGTACCGACGAGGTTCAGCGTCACGCCACTAATTACATCGCTGATCTGATTCGTGGTCCTGGTGATGGGGACACCATCAAGGATGATCTCGGCATCTTGCCCAGCCGTTATTTGGGTCAACCCGAGTTGAGTAGTGAGGATATCGGTACCCGAACCATTGTCAATGGAGATGCCGGACGAACCGGTCGTCTTCGATGTGAGAGTCAGCCTATAATCTCCGGGAGACACGGTAATGATCGATGCCGTGACGCCCGCCGCGTTTTCCCCGGAATTCAGGGCATTGATCTTATCCTGGATATTCGCAAGACTGTCCGTTGCGGCGATGCTGAGCACCCGGTTGTTGATGGTGACGTCGCCGGAAATTCCCAGGGCCGCGCTCGTCGAGCTGAAGGTCGTGCTTCTGAGTTTCTGGGCCTTGGCCAGGTTGTTGATGGTAATATCGTATGACCCTTCAGATGCATTCGAGCCCACGGCAAAGCTCAGGAGATCCTCCACCTTGCTGCTCGTGCCGGCAATGGTGGCTGAGGGTGTAAAGAGATTGAAATCAGTCAGCGAAGAAAGAGAACCTGCTGCGGCTTTCAGGGAGAGAAGATTGGTATTCAGCTCGTTCCAGGTAGACTTTTTATTGCTGAGAGCGGTCTTGTTTGTCTCCAGCAAGGTGATGGGCTTTTTCTCGACCGCTACAAGCTGGGTGATCAGACTTTGCCAGTCCAGCCCGGAAGCCAATCCTGAAATGTATGATGTCGATGCCATAAATCCCCCTGTCTCCTCAGACTAGGGCTGAGGCCCCGACCTTGGTCAAGGCCCAGCCAATGTTGACACTAGATCTTCTTCTCAACAAACAGCCCGGACATATCCTTCATGCTGTCCCTCAGCCTTACAATGCTTTCGGGCGGAATTTGTCTGATCACCTCACCAGAGTCCCTGTCTACAATCCGCACAATAACATCATTTGACTTATCATCTACACTGAATTGTATGGAACTGTTCGATGATTTAAGCTGTTCATTGATCATTTCCAGATCCTTATGGATCTCTTCGGCAGATCGTGTCTCTTTCTGAAGAACTTTTCGTGGATGTTCAACCCCATTATCACGGTTAGTCGATGCCTGGGAAATGACCACAGAAACCACACCGGGGCTCTCTATCCTGACAGGATCTACCGGTACAGTGCTTGTGCTCTCAATTTTCATGGCCTTACCCGCCTTTCTCAAAAGGGATCACGAGGTTGCCCCCGTGATCCCCTCAAGCATTCTTATTACTGGAAGAGGGCCAGGATGTTCTGAGAGGAATTGTTAGCCTGGGCAAGCATTGCAGTGCCTGCCTGCATCATGATCTGGCTCTTGGTAAAATTCACCATCTCCGAGGCCATGTCGACATCCCTGATGGCCGATTCTGCAGCGGATTTGTTCACAATCTCCGTCTGGAGGTTGCTATAGGTCACATCGAGGCGGTTCATGCCGGCGCCGATGGCACCCAATGTACTGCCTATTGTGTCGATAGCAGCAGAGATAGAAGCGAGGGAAGCTATACCACTTAATGTCCCGCTAATGCCAAGTGCGGTTGTACTCATAGCTCCTACGGTGACGGCTACCTGGGAATTTACGCTTGCGTCAGCACCTACCTGGAAGGTGATCGTTTGCGCTGTTGTGACACCTCCGGAACCCGCAATACGATCGATCTCGAGTTTCAGTGTCGCCAACTCGGCATCGCTGGCTGCTAGTGCTGTTCCTGAGCCTCCTTTAGCGGCCACTTCCTTCATCCTCTCGAGGATGCCTTCAATCTGGTTGGCGTTACCCTCATAACTCCCTAAGCTGGACCTGCCTTGGATGGTGTTCTGGGCTGCAACGTTGAGGGCCCGGATCTCGGCGCGGAGCCCGTTGGCTATGACCAAGCCAGAAGCATCGTCGCCCGCGTTGTTGATGCGGTAGCCGCTGGAGAGTTTCGCCATGCTGGAATTCATTGACGATTCGGTCTTGAGTAACTGAGCGTGTGCATTCAATGCTGATACGTTGGTGTTAATGCGAAGTGCCATAATTAAATCCTCCTTGATTTTTTGGGTTTGTTCCGACCATCCTTGGCCGGATTTTGTGTTGTAATCAGGTTAACGGTCCTGATCAAGCCGTGTTCCCAACTCCACCTCCTTTATTTTTTATTTCTTTCTTACACTCCTATCGTCATCTTTTATGAATACTTAAGTTATTTTTAAGTTATGCATCGAGCAGCTCTTTGATTTTTGTCATGCCGGGGTTCCTGTTTAAGGCTTCCAGCAGCATAGCCCGGGCATCGTCAAGTTGACCAGTTATTTGAGCGGCATCCAATACATTGAGCAGGATATCCTCATTTTCCGAACCAATTTCTACCGCCTTCCGGAAAAGAATATAGGCGTCATCGTATTTTTCAAAATACCAGGAAACCAATCCCAGGCCGTTGAAAGCCTGGAAACTTTGAGGGTTTGACTCAACTATCTGGATAAAGATTTTACTGGCTTCAATATACGCCTGGTTGGCGAGCAACTCTTGCCCCTTGCGCAAAAGGTCTTCTTCGGAATGATTTTGTTTGTTCTGAAGTTGGTCTAAAAGCTCATATATTCGCGGTGCAGCTTCTTTCTTGAGCGCTTCCTGCAGGAGGTTTTCAGCGTCCTTGTGCCGGTTCAGAGATACGAGAATGGCTGTAGCCGCTTCCAGGCAGGATATTCTCAGGCCGCTATAATCCACCTGTAACGAAGATAGCATGTGCTTGCAGACAAGGGCGCGGGAGAATTTTTCCAGGGCCGCCTCGCCTGCGTTCAGGTGCATGAGTGCTCTCCCCCAGTGATACCAACCCTGCATACTCTGGGGCCGGTCTTCCACCGCACGCCGTGCCCACCTTTCGGCCTCTTGATAATTATTCAACTGTTGATGCGTATGCGCCATGGCAACCAGGGCCCCGTGATACACATCGCCCTGGGTCTCACGAGCGCCGGGCGTGGTCGTGATGCGCTCATAATGATACTGTGCCTCTTTTAACCTATTATAAAATACCAAGGTATTGGCATACAGAAATCGAAGCGTGAACGCATTCGGATTGTCTGCCAGCTCTTCCTCCAGGATGATCATGTTACGTTCCATCTTCGAGAGGATGTGTTCAGGCGCCGCATATCCAGTATGGATGACCTTCACCGGCAGATGCATGGTCTTGAAACCATTTTTTTTCGCAGAGCCGGCAATACTTTCATGAACCCGGTTTTCGAACCGTAGACGCGTGTCGTTCGGGAAAAGGCGCATCTGCATAAAGGGCGGGGAGAATCCGTCTGCTATTTTGTTGACGACCTCCAGATTGTACACGCAACCGGATTGGAGGGTGTGTTTTAAGGATTGTAGGCGCTTGACGTCCTCTGCTTCTAATCGATCATCAGCGTCCAACCACATGATCCATCCGGACGTGGCTTCTTCCACGGAACGGTTCCGGGCGGTACTGAAATCTCCGGTCCAGGCCAGAGAAACAACGTGCGCCCCCATTTTTTTGGCGATAGCGATAGTTTGGTCAGTCGATCCGGTATCGACAATGATCAACTCATCGTAGAGCCCTTGTATATCTGAAAGGATCCGCGGCAGGCATTTTTCTTCATTTTTGACGATCATGCAAACCGCGAGCGTCTTTTCTTTTTTGGGCGGCAGTGACGGCGAGAAGGGCCGTGACTTTTTTTTCAAGCGCTTATGGGTTGTCATAAATGTGATAGAATGCAAGAACGAAGCCATTCAAGGCCTTAACCGGTCACCATGGGATGTCAATTTGTATGAACGTAGTATTCCCTGTAAAGTATTAATATAAGGATAGCCGTGCAGTCTATTCATTGAGCATGAGCGTGTTAATGGGCAGCGATGTTTCAGCACATATCAGTCAATATCTTGACAGCCAAACGTCATGCATGAATTTAATAATCTGATATTATTATTGATTGTGATAGGCATGCGTCTTGCTAAACCAAGTGTGATTCATGATTTCTTTTCTTTGCATACAGAGCAGTCAGATCACCCGCATCGGCGGAGCCTCCCCGGAGCAAGGAGTAAAGATGATAAAACCAGGTCGTGTACATTTTATGCACAAACTCAAACTTCTACAGAACTTAGGGCACTTATGACGCATCACACCTTCCTATCTGCTAATATTGAACCAGGAGAACGCCTTTTTTTATAAGAAGTGAAACCCTTGCAGCAATAATGAGACTGCTGGACGCATTGGTGAACATGAACCCACAGGAACAGATTAAGAATATAACCCAGCGCATGTCATTAAGCATCACAGCGCGACTCTAACAAAGACAGGAGCCAACCATGGGCGGAAGATTGCCAGATAGGTTTTCGGACAATATCACTTGTTTTACCGCGATGATAACGCCCCGCGCATTGATCGCACAGGGCCTTTTTCAGGAAGGTCAACCCCTGAAGCTGCATCTGGGATGCGGGGAACAGCATTTCGACGGCTATGTGAATATTGACTATCCGCCCTCAGAACATACGGTGATGACGGTCAAAGCAGACCTATTTGCGGACCTCAAGGATCTGGATTTCCCTGCGGAAAGTGTTGATGAAATCCGGCTTCACCATGTCTTCGAGCATTTCAACCGCGTCACGGCGCTGGCCAAATTGATACGATGGCACACCTGGCTCAAGATCGGTGGCAAGCTCCATATCGAAACCCCGGACCTCGAAGGTAGCGCGCGTACACTCCTTTCCGATGCGACATTGAAGGTCAAGATGGGGGTCGTACGACACCTGGCCGGCGATCAGGCTGCAGCATGGGCGTACCACATCGACCACTGGTTCCCACAGCGTTTCGAGCATACGCTGCCGGTCCTCGGCTTCGAACGCGTCGCGATCCGCTCCTGGTCGTGGCCGCACGAGCCGTATCTGTCGAACGTGGAGGCCGTCGCCTACAAGGCACGGAATGTCGCTTTTGAAGATCAATTGACGAGCGCCGAGGCTCTGTTATGGGAGAGTACGGTTGCCCCGTCCGAGAAATCGACCCATACGGTGTGGATGAATCAACTCCGAGCGGCATTCTCCGGATATATAGCTATGCCAGGTCTCGATACAAGAAAGGCTGGAAAAGAAACGAACGCCGTGTCCAAAAATGATAATATTGAACCATGCCTCGTCAACGAATGGATCAGAGAAGGCGACCTGGTCTTTGATGTCGGTGCCAACCTTGGCACTAAGTGCGATATCTATCTTGAGAAAGGGGCGCGCATCGTCTGTTTCGAGCCGCAACCGGAATGTGCGCGCTTGCTGCACGAGAAATACCTCGGCAATGGGCGGGTGAGTATCGAGGAACGAGGGCTGGCGGACAAACCAGGTACTATGCTGCTTTCCATATGCACGGCCGCGCACACCATCTCGACCTTCTCCGAGCAATGGAAGACCGGCCGGTTTACCGAGTATGCCTGGGACAAAGATGTATCGGTTGCGGTCTCAACACTCGATGAGATGATCGAGCGCTACGGCCGCCCGCGATACTGCAAGATCGATGTAGAGGGGTTCGAGCCCGAAGTTATAAGTGGCTTGAGCAGTAGGATACCGTACCTCTCATTCGAGTTCACAATAGAATTTCTTAAAAATGCCCGCAAATGCGTCGCACATTTGGAACGAATCGGGCATCGCTATTTCAATCTGGCTTTGGCTGAACATCCTGAACTCGTATTTCAGCACTGGGTCTCAGCCGAAGATCTTTTCCATTACATCGAGCACACGGACGACAAGCTGCTCTGGGGTGATATCTTCGCCTGCTCGGACAGTACTTTGGGTATCTCGCCACAAGATTCTGTTGTCCATGCCAAAGAAACTTGGATGGCGGCCATTTCAGGGGGCCAGTCTATCCTCTCACTCAATGCCTCCCAACTTCCGCTTATTGAGATCCACGACTTCAATCAGCGTTCGCGGGATAAATGGGTACTGTCCAAAGCAGCCACCTGCCCACCCGGTTCAAGGGTGTTGGATATCGGCGCCGGCACCTGTCCCTATCGCCTGCTGTTTTCCCATTGCGATTATGTAACACATGATTTTAAAAAATATACAGGCAATGAAAAGCTCTACGGGTCAAGGGATTACGGGAAGATAGATATCGTATCTGAGATCACCGCTCTCCCGGTAGCAGACGCATCTTTCGATATCATACTCTGTACCGAGGTCCTTGAACACGTCCCTGAACCGGCTGCGGCCATCGCCGAGATAGCCAGGATCCTGCGGCCCGGCGGAAGGATGTTCCTGACCGCCCCGCTTGGCGCCGGTCTACATCAGCTTCCGTACCATTACTACGGTGGCTATACCCCGGAATGGTACCGCTTCTTCCTACCTAGGTACGGTCTGGAGGTAAAAGAGATAACGCCCAACGGCGGATTCTTCAAGCTCCTAGCTCAGGAAAGCGCTAGGGTCGCATGGACCTTGCCCGAGCATCAGCACCTCCACGGCGAGAACGTTGAGATTATTCGGTCCCTGTTCGGGGAATGGATACCGCGCTACCTTTTCGCCCTTGATGATCGGCATTTCATAGACAAGTTCACCGTGGGTTATCACGTGGAGGCGGTTAAGACGGGTAATGCAGCCATGGATAAACCGGTCAAGCGCGAAGATCGCCCCACAATCGCGGGACTCGTTTTCAGCAAGGACAGGGCGCTTCAGTTGAGGGCCACGCTCGAGTCCTTCCTGCTCCACTGTCAGGATGCAGAAGGCATCCGTTTGCATGTCCTCTTCAAGTGCTCTTCGCCAGTCCATGCACGGCAGTACGAGACCCTGAAACGCACTTACCCGGAGATCGTTTTCCTTGAGCAGACCGACTTCAGATCGCAGACTCTCGAGATTGTAAAGGGCGGCGCGTACATCCTGTTCCTGGTGGACGACAACATCTTCGTGCGTGATTTTTCTATAAAAGATGCAGTCGAGGCCGTTACGGCCGAGGATCAGGCCATCGGTTTTTCGTTACGGCTGGGCCGCAATACGACCTACTGCTATCCGCTTGATCGCTCCCAGCATCTCCCGGATTTCTCCACACTGGCCAGCGGCATGCTCCGGTACGAATGGTCCGGCACAGAATGCGATTTTGGATACCCCCTTGAGGTGTCCAGCTCGCTTTACCGTGCGGCCGAGATTGCAACATACATCCAGATCCTTTCATTCGAGAATCCGAACACCCTTGAGGCCGCCATGGCTGAGCAGGCCCATGCGTTCGGCAAGCGCTACCTGCTTTGTTTCGAGAAATCGGTAACCTTCTGCAACCCGGTAAACATCGTCCAGAATGTGTGCGTGAACCGAACCGAGCAGGGTTGCAATTATTCACCAGAGGTCCTGGCCGAGTATTTCGAGCAGGGCAGTTGGATCAATGTGCAGCGCTATGCCGGGTTTGTCCCCAATGCCGCCCACCAAGGGGTCGATCTCTTCCTCGATCAACCGGGCATATCCAATGTGGAACGGCCTCTGTTTTCGATCATCATGGCGAATTACAACGGCGGCCAGTATATCGCCGAAGCCATCCGCTCTGTTCAGGACCAGATGTTCAAGGATTGGGAGTTGATCATTATCGAGGACTGCTCCACAGACAATTCGCTTTCCATAATCGAACCGTTCCTCACGGACCGTCGCATCCGGCTTATCAAACAGCCGCACAACCAGGGCTATATCGCTGCGCTGAAGACCGGCATCGCACAGGTGCGCTCGGAATTTTTCGGTACCTTAGATAGTGATGACATGCTTCTGCATAATGCCGTGCAGGTAATGTACGAGGCGCATACGGCCTATCCGGAGGCGGGTTACATCTATTCTCAGTTCGCCTCCTGTGACGAAAACATGCACCCCTATCAGATCGGATATTGTGATGTCATTCCGCCCGGACGAACCAATCTTGATGCCGACAAGGTCAGCCATTTCCGCACCTTTAAGCTCACCCACTACCTCCGTTCATCCCAGTATGACGAGGCCATCTTCTGCGCCGAGGACAAGGATATCTCGTACAAGATGGAAGAGGTCAGTCCCTTAAAGTTTATTGATAAGGTCTTATACCTCTACCGGGTGCTGCCCGGTTCACAATCGCATAACCAGCCCAAGGCCGCCATGGGTATGCGGAATTGGCATATAGCCAAGGTGAATGCCGTTAAACGCCGTGACCGGCATAGCGCTCAAGTGCAAAATGAATCCCTCGGTCATTATGAACTGGCCCATGCGGCCTTTCGTAAAGGGGATTTCCAGGAAGCTGAGCTAGAAATAGCACACTATCAAAGGACAATACGATATGAGCTGTTTCCACGGGTGGATAATCGCCGGGTCATCAATCCAGCGGTCTCGGTTATTCTCTCAGCAGATGGCGGCATCAAGGAGGTACTTGAGACCTTAAAAAGGCTAGAGCAACAAACTTTCAGTAATTTTGAAGTCATCATTATCGACAACGGAAGCGTTGAAGCCGTCATGGAAACCATGCTCACTTTATCGCTGCTCTACATCAAATCCCCAATCACATATACACGTGCCGAGTCTATGAATATCGGCGCCATGTACGCCAATGGCGCCATTGTACTCTGCATGAACGAAGCAACACGCCTCGATAAGGGGTATATTGAGAATATCATCAAGGCATTTGAGCAGTACGAAATCTATGCCCTGCGCGGCAAATTCTGGCCGTATGAACCCTCGTCAGGACATATCGGCGAAGCGTACTATGATCTGGGTGGCGAGCCTCTATCGTCCGCCATCTTCATGGATGTCGGTTCGGCCTACCTTAAGAGGATACTAACCTCTATGCAGGGTATGAACCCCCTTTTGGACAGTATGTACGGCTTTGAATTTGCGTACCGCCTGACCCTGACCTATGGTGATAACTATACCCTCTACTGGCCGGGAGCGCTGGCCTATTGGGGAGCGAGCAAAGACCAAGAGCAAGGCTATCACGACCAAAAACGCTATCTGAACCACAAGTATCCTGCCATCTTTACGTATTATGACGAGGATACCGGAATATCTCAACAATCTCATGCCATGCCCCGTGCCATGAATTGTGCGCAATCTTCCCAGTATCCGCTCCAGGCCATATGTGCCCCCGACATCAACAAACGTGGGGCATCCGAGGAAAGCGCATACTGTGACCAACGCATCCGTTTCGAACAGTCCGCAGCATGGACCGACCAAGCCGAAACACTCCATGCCCAAGGCGATTTGGACGGGGCATGTGCCGCCATCGACAAGGCCATCACGTATGACCCCTTGTATGCCAGGGCTTTTAACGATCGAGGGGTCGTTTATTGGGAAACCGGAGATAATGGTAAAGCACTTGAGAATTTCAAGAAGGCCATGGCCTTGGACCCGGATGATCGAGATACGGTCTTGAATCTGGCTGAACTACTGATTAAGCTCGAAAGACAGGCTGAGGCTGAAAAGATCCTTAAAACCTTTCTGGGCAACCATCCGGATTGCGCAACGATTCATGATCTGCTCGTAAATATCGAGGTCCCGGAGACCAGGGATCATTTTATAAAGCTGAAGATAAACAGCCCCATGGTCTCCGTCATAGTGCCCACCTACAATCGGCCTGAAATGCTGAAGGAAACCATCAAGAGTATCCTCGCCCAAAGCTATCAGGATTATGAGATCGTGGTAGTCAATGACTGTGGCCAGGATGTTGAATCCATATTGAGCGGTCTGAACAGGGAAGATGGCAAGATCGTTTATATCAAACACACGCAGAACAGAGGGCTTGCTGCGGCAAGGAACACAGGGATTATGGCATCCAGGGGCAAATATATCGCCTATCTGGATGATGATGATGTATTTTATCCTGATCATTTGGAAACCCTTGTGGGCTGCCTTGAGCAGAATGCATATCAGGTGGCTTATACTGATGCATACCGGGCACATCAGGTTTACCAAGACGGCTCGTATAAAATTACGGGTCGTGACATACCCTATTCAATTGATTTCTTAAAAGACATCCTCCTATCCCAGAATATTTCGCCGGTTAATTGTTTTATGCATACCAAGCAATGTCTGCATGAGGTTGGATTGTTTGATGAGGATTTCCACGCCCATGAAGACTGGGAGCTGTGGGTCAGGATCTCGAGAAAATATGATTTCATACACATCAAGAAGGTGACCACGGAATTCCGATGGAGGATGGATGGCTCGACAATGTCCAGCAACAACCGCCGTGAGTTCCTACGGACTATGGAAGAAATATTCAAGAGATATCAGTCTGATGCACAAGGCAAAGACGAGGTCATTCAAAGACAAACGAATAATCTGATGCACCTGAAAAGTCTGGTTGCCCAGCAAGAAAGGACTCAGAAATGTTCGATAATTATACCTGTCTTCAACAAACTTGAATTTACTAAACAATGTCTTGAGGCTCTTATTGAAAACACACCTAGCGAATTGTATGAAGTCATTCTTGTTGACAACGCATCAACCGACGGCACACAGGAATTTCTGGCATGCCTTGAAGGTGATGTAACCGTAATCACCAATGAGACAAATTTGGGCTTTGCCAAGGCTTGCAACCAGGGGGCCAAGGCGGCAACCGGGGAATATCTTGTCTTCCTCAACAATGATACCGTTCCGCACGAAAACTGGCTTTTCGAGCTTATCGATGTTGCCGATGCCTGGGAGGATGTGGGGATTGTCGGCAGTAAACTGTTGTTCCCTGATAATACCATTCAGCATGCCGGTGTTGCCATGCTTCCTGTACTCTCCCACCTGTATCGCCAAAACCTATCAACTTTCCTCCCCGCCAACAAGCCACGGGATTTAAATGTGGTAACGGCAGCATGCATGCTGATCCGTAAGGATCTCTTCTTTGCTGTTGGATGTTTCCATGAAGGATATGTAAATGGATGCGAAGACATAGATCTGTGCCTATCCGTACGGATGGCGGGAAAAAGGGTCTTCTATAATCCACGCAGCGTGCTCACCCATTTTGAAGGACAGACTCCTGGGAGAGAAGCCAGGATGGATGAAAACCGAAAACTCCTCTTTGATCGCTGGCGAAAGAGGATGCCTTCAGATTATGAAAAGTATCTTTCCGATGATGGCTTCCGGAAATCTCTGACAGACCAGACAAATTGGGAATACCACGACGACTTGTGCAAAAGGATCGTAAGCATTATTATTGTCACCTATAATTCCCTGCCCGATATAGGCCAGTGTCTATCTTCAATACAGGCCCAGACAAACTTGCCCTATGAGGTAATTATTATTGACAACAATTCCACAGATGGGACGAAGGATTACCTTAAAGGCATTAAGGGATTCCAAGTGATCATTAATGATGAAAACTTCGGTTTTTCAAAAGCTTGCAATCAGGGGATACAAACAGCAAAAGGCGAATATATCGTGCTTCTGAATCCTGATACAGCAGTTACAACAGATTGGGCCTGGCGCATGATGCTGCACTTCAGAAATGGAGTTGGTGCGGTAGGGCCGGTCTCAAACTATGTAGCTGGTCTTCAGAAATATGAGCTATATAGGAAGACGGATCTATGGAAAGCAGATAATAATGAGATTTCCAATAACTTCTATACCTGGAATAAGAATCGGAGCGTCGAAACAAAGCTCTTGGTCGGATTTTGCATGATGATTAAACGCTCGGTCATGGATGATATCGGCCTGCTGGACGAAGACTTCTTCCTGGGTATTGAGGACCTCGAATACTCCTGGCGGCTTAGACAAAAAGGCTACAAACTTGCCGTGGCCACAGATGTCTTTATTTTCCACCAGGGACAGAAGAGTTTTTCCACCGTCTTACCCGAAAAAAACCGCCGAATAACCCAGGAGTGTCAGGATAAGCTCTATACCAAGCTTGAGGCCTATTACGGCAAAGGTCAAGTCCCATCCACCCAGGAACTATGGGGCATGGACTGGTTTAGACCCTCACAGATCACAAAATCAACACTGACTTCCATCATCATCCTGTGCTTTAACCAGATTGAATATACCAGGCGATGCATCCAGAGCATCGAGGAATATACCTCTGTGCCCTATGAACTCATACTGGTAGATAACGGATCTACCGACGTCACACAGGCCTTCCTGGAAGAATATGCAAAGAAACACACCGAATGTAACATTATCCTCAATAAAGACAATCGAGGGTTTGCCGGTGGCAACAACCAGGGGATCGCGGCGGCAAGGGGCGATTACATCCTCCTGCTCAACAACGATGTGATCGTCACCCAAGATTGGCTTGAACGACTTATCGCACATGTTGAGTCCGATGCGAATATCGGCATGGCCGGTCCTGTGAGTAACTGGGTCTCAGGTCCCCAACTGGTTGAGCATGTCCCCTATGGGAGAGATTTGATCAAGATGCAGCAATTCGCGCAAGATTATTCTAAAAAGAATGTCGGCAGAATCCAGGATGTCCTGAGGCTAGTTGGTTTTTGTCTGCTCATCAAACGGCACGTGCTCGATATCATCGGCGGTTTGGATGAAAACTATGGAAATGGAAATTACGAGGATGACGATTTCTGTCTGCACTCGCACATTGCCGGTTTCCGGAATATAATTGCCCACGATGTCTTCATTCACCACTACGGCAGTATGACATTCAAGGGCAATTCCATCAATTACCAGGCGACGATGAATGACAATCACCAGTACTTCGCCGACAAATGGAAGGACATAATCGAGATCAGCAGAAACGGGTACAGTGTCAATATTACGAGGGAGCAGCAGCTGAAGAAACTCCTCGAATGGGGGGAAACGAGGTTCTCTCAGGGAGATGTTCACGCAGCCATAAAAATCTTCAAGAGGATACTCCTCTTCGACAGGACAAACTCCGAAGCACTGAACAATCTCGGCGTGATACAGTGGCAACTAGGCGATCCGGTCTCAGCTATGGTAACCTTCCAGCTTGTCCTGAGCTTTAACCCTAAAAACCCTGATGCCCTGGCAAATCTCCTGCAGGCAGCAACGGAAACAGGAAGATTCGACCTCATCAAACCTACCCTGTTGGATATCCTAAAACAGGAACAACCCACTAACCCAGATATCGATAAACTCATCAAGGCACAACAGGGAAATACATGACAGCCCGGAAGACCACCTCACCAGAGAAAATCACGTTGGCATACACACCGACCGGAATGACCGGCATGGCGGTGTGTCCTATATGAAGAGACCAACCCTCGGCGTGGTCATGATCGTGAAAAACGAGGAGAAGAACCTCGGGGGGATCCTCTCTGACATAAAAGAGGTCGCAGACGAAATCTGCATCGTAGATACAGAATCCACAGATGGGACCATTCCCCTAGCCGAGTCCTTTGGGGCAAAAATCGGTCATTTCCCATGGGTCGACGACTTCGCGGCCGCACGGAATCATTCCATTGCTCTCGCCAGCACGGATTACCTGCTCTGGCTGGATGCGGATGACCGGGTGGACGAAAGGGACCGGAAGGCCCTGGCTAACCTTAAACCGAACCTGCGGCGCCAGAAAGACAGGGCCTACATGCTGAAGATCCTCAGTAGCTCGAAGGATATACCTGACACCGTCTGCTACCAGTCCAGGATCATACCGAACAGGGATGCGGTTCGTTTCGAGGGCAGGATACATGAACAGATCCTTCCTTCATTGAAGAGGTGTGCCATCAAGGTTGAGCCCATCGATATAACCATCAGGCATACCGGGTATCACAAGGGGACTCAGATCGAGAAAGCCCGGCGGAACCTGGACATTCTCATGAAAGAGCTCCATGAAGGTAAGGATACCGCCACCCAGTACTTCTTCATCGCCATGACCTGTACGGCCTTGGAGGAGTATGAACATTGCCTCGAATACCTCGCCAATGCCAGGCAGAAACACACGAATGAAGACTGGTACCACTTCAGCTATGCTATATCCACCGATTGCCTGCTCAAACTTGACAGAATTGAAGACGCCCGCAAAGAGATCGGCCAGGGCATAGCAATCTTCAAGGAAAGCTCCCTGCTTCACTATTACCTTGGGCTCGTATGCATGAAAGCTGGGCAATTCACTGAAGCAGCTGCAGCATTCAAGAAGGCCGCTGCTATGCCGCAGAGGATCGATGCATACCCGATTTCACCAGATCTGGGGACGACCATCCTCCTCCAGCTCGGCAAGGCATTGGAAAAATCGGGGAGAGTAAGTGATGCGATCAATACCTATACGCGCGCTTTGAAATCAGGGACCCAGCAGAAGACCCTGCACCTTGCCCTGGGCATCGCCCTGGCCTCAATTGGCGACATCGACACAGCCATAGCGAACCTTATAGAAGCAAAGAACCTTGCTACCACTACCGACATCTTGCTTTTCCTTAGCCTAGCAAAACTTTTACGAGACAAAAAAATGTATGCCCAGGCACATCAAATCTATCTTGAGGCACTCACTTATGAACCGCATGATATCAGAACCTTGACAGGTCTGGTTCTCACTAGCGTGGCCACTAATGACATGGAACATGTGACCTTGTCCCTTGAGACCCTGATGTACCAATCCGGTATGGACCCCAACCGTGAGGTCCAGAACATTGAGGATCTTGCTTATCTTTGCGTAGATGTGGGAAAATCAATTCTCAATCGTGGAAACCCCAGCGATGCAGGGAAATTAGCCGAGGCAGCCTGGATGCTTGACAACAACTGCTGGATCGCGCAACTCCTTTCGGCGGACATAGCATACTTTGAAAATAACATCCAAAGCACAATCTCTTCCTTGGAGATGGCTCTGCGTGCAGGGGCCCCTTCCTTTGAGGTAGAACAAAGAATGTCGCTCATTCCAAATTTATGAATAACCACAAGACATTGAAAAAACACCGCAGGAAGCTGCTCAGGATAGCTTAAAAGCCAACCAAAGGGAGACACTCCCCGGATGATTGCGAGTCTCGAAACGGCGCTGAAAAACGGGGCTGATGGTGATGAGGTGCTTCGGAGAATCGAACTGGCCGAGCACACCAGCAATACGACATCATGATCAATGCCTGTTCCCGGCCAGACTCCGGTAGCAGGAAAGATTTTAAAAAGAGCTCTGCAGCACCCTCCCCGATAGGTTCATTACAAATCACCGCGATCAGCTATCTCTTAGCATTCCAGTTCTTCAACAGCTTCTTCGCCTCAGCAATCTGCCCCTTTGTCATCTTGCCGGATACACTGCTTTTCAGTTTCACCGCCTGTTTGCTCCCCTTCCTCGA
>Ga0315276_10002586_pt1 | contig 16612 bp, 14 predicted proteins | sample YL17G05_0_MG_FD_204542 | JGI IMG/M metagenome (GOLD analysis project Ga0315276, IMG submission 204542) | Sediment microbial communities from Yellowstone Lake, YNP, Wyoming, USA - YL17G05_0 | ecosystem: Environmental > Aquatic > Freshwater > Lake > Sediment | place: USA: Wyoming | collected... | reverse complement strand
GTGAGGGCGCGAGTCAGGCCCAGGCTCACCAGGGTCTTTCCGGTGTCGCCAGCCAGGCCGGCGACCACCATCCTGGGAATTGCGGACCCGTTCACGTTCGGTACCTCTAGTTCATGTCCAGGAATCCGGAGGGGCACTCGTCCGCGCACTTCTTGCAGCCGTCGCAGGTATCCAGCTTGATCTTGTAGTAGGTACCGGGCATCGGAGCGGACACCTTCGAGAAGCAGGAGGGTGTGCAGTACATCCAGCAGCGCTCGCACCCGAAGCAGAAGCCGCAGGACATGCAGCGCCGGGATTCCTCCAGCACCTGGTCCTTGGTGATGCCCTGGTCGATCTCGGCGTGGGGGTCGGCCAGGCGGGTGGCCGCGTCGAGCGCGCGCCGCCGGGTCCGCGGCACCGCTTCGTAGAAGTCGAGCTTCAAGCGCGTCGAGTCAATGGGCGTGACCTTGGCCTCCTCGCGCGGCTGCTCACCGCGCAGCGCGGCGTCGATGCTCTCGGCCGCGGTGCGTCCCTGGCCCACGGCGATGGTCGCCAGGCCGAGGTTGACGTTGTCGCCGCCGGTCCAGACCCTGGGCATCGAGGTGGCGCCCCAGCGGTCTGCCTCCAGCCAGCGAACGCCGCCGAGCGAGCCCCCCAGGGCCTTGAAGTCGGGCTCCTGGCTCACCGCGGTGATGACGGTGTCGCACTCGTGCTCGAAGAGCTCGCCGGTGGGGACCGGGGAGCGCCGTCCCGAGGCGTCGGGCTCGCCGAGCTTCATCCGCTCGACGACCAGGCGGGTCACCTGGCCGGTGGCGTCGCGCACGATCCGGGCCGGGGCGGCCAGGAACTCGATCTGGACGTCCTCCTCGGCCGCGGCGACCACCTCCTCCTGGATGGCCGGCATCTCGGCGCGGGTCCGGCGGTAGAAGAGGGTCACCTGGGAGCCCAGCTGCTTGGCCACGTCGGCGGCGTCGGTGGGGAGCCGCAGGCAGACGCGGGCCGCGTCGATGGCGGTGTCGCCCCCGCCGATCACCGCCACCCGCTTGCCGATGGGCGGAGGCTTCCCCATCGCCACCTGGCGCAGGAAGCCTGTCCCGGTGTAGACGCCCGGCCCTTCCTCGCCCTCCACCTTGATCTTCTTTCCCTGGTGCGCGCCGATGGCGAGGAAGACCGCGTCGAAGTCGACTCGCAGGGAATCGAAGCCGACGTCGCTGCCGACCGAGGTGCCGCAGCGGAGATCGACGCCCAGCGCGGCCAGCCGGCCGACCTCCGCCGCGATCACGTCGCGGGGCAGGCGGTAGTCGGGGATTCCGTAGCGGAGCATGCCGCCGGCCTCGGGCAGGCTCTCGAAGACCGTGACCCGGTAGCCGCGCCGGGCCAGCTGGTAGGCGCAGGAGAGCCCCGCGGGCCCGGCCCCGACCACCGCGATCTTCTCGGAGCGGCTCCCGGGAGCCGCCAGCCTGGGCAGGGGAAGCTTGCGCTCGATGGCCCAGTCGCCCAGAAAGCGCTCGACCGAGTTGATGCTCACGGCCTCGTCCTTGTCCTTGCGGTTGCAGCCGGTCTCGCAGGGATGGGGGCAGACCCGCCCCAGGATCGCGGGGATGGGGTTGGTGGCCGCGAGCTGCGCGAAGGCCGCGTCGAGGGCGTCGTCGAGCGCCTGGCCCATCTTGGTGTGCTGGGAGATGGTGTTGAGCCAGCCGCGCACGTCGTTCCCCGACGGGCACTCGGTCAGGCAGGGCGCACTCTTGGTGTTCTGCTGCGGGCGCAGCGCCGAGACCGAGCCGCCGCTGCCGCCGCGGTTGACCACCTGGAGCGGCTTCACCTTGTCGGTCTTCTTGAGCAGGCCCATTGGGTGGAGCGCTCCGGTGGAGGCGGGTTCCGGCCTAGCCGCCCTGGTAGGCGGGGTTCAAGACCACGTAGCTGCCGCCCACGTAGGAGTAGGTCGTCTTCTCGCTCTCCATCAGGATGCGGATGGCATCCTTGCAGAGCTGCTTGTCGCATTCCTCGCCGAACTTCTCGGCCATGGCCTTGGTGAGGTCGGTGGCCTTGAGGTTCTTCTTGCCGGCGTACTCCTTCACCAGCGCGTACATCGCGTCGGCGACGGCTTCTGCGGTGGGGGCGGCCATGGCTTCCTCCTAGCCGTCGGACGAGTGCCGGAGGTGCGTCGAGCGCTTGTAGCTCTCGCCGGCGTGCCGGAAGTCGTCGATGTGGTACTTGGTGAACTCGATCCCGGTGAGCTTGAAGAACTTCGGCCAGCCGATGCGCTCGATCCACTCCCCCATGCGCTCGAAGGGGCGCGCGCCCTTGGCGTAGACGTCGACCAGGTTCTTGACGGCCTCCACCACCTCGGGCCAGCGCGGCGGGTTGTTGGGCAGGTAGGGGATGGCCAGCTTGGAGAACATGGGCTCGCGCCGGGCGTTCGAGACCTTGCCGCCCACCCAGATCGAGATGCCGTCGTTCTCGGGGTCGGCCATGGTCATCGACGGACAGACCGTGAAGCAGTTGCCGCAGAACATGCATTGCTCCTCGATGACCGAGACCGACTGCTTCCCGTTCACCAGGGCCGGACGCACCGCTCCGGTGGGGCAGGCTGCGACCGTGCTCGGGATCTCGCACTGCTTCGGGACCCGCTCGTGGTTGATCTTGGGCGGCTTCCGGTGGACGGCCAGGACCGCGATGTCGGAGCAGTGCACGGCGCCGCACATGTTGAGGCAGCAGGCGAAGGCCACTCGGACCTTGGCCGGGAGGTCCATGTTCTCGAAGTGCGGGAAGAGCTCGTCCATGAGCGACTTCACCACCCCCGAGGCGTCGGAGGCCGCCGAGTGGCAGTGCACCCAGCCCTGGGTGTGGACGATGTTGGTGATGCCCGGGCCGGTGCCGCCGACCGGGTAACCCTCCTTCTGCAGCCGCGCGATCAGGGGCTCGACCTTGCCGGCCTCGGTGAGAAGGAACTCGACGTTGTTGCGGCTGGTGAAGCGCAGGTACCCGCCACAGTACTCGTCGGCGATGGTGGCGAAGAGCCGCAGGGTCTCGATGCTCATGAGCCGCGGGGTGGCGGCCCGCACCGAGATGAGCCGGTCGCCGGACTCGGCGACGTGCACCAGCACCCCGGGCCGCGGAATCTCGTGGTACTTCCACTTTCCGTAATTGGCCTTGATGATGGGCGGCAGGAACTTCTCGTAGTGCGGCGGCCCGATGTCGGTCTTCCGCTTGGCAACCTCGGTGGCCATGGCGCGTTCTCCTCCCTACTTCATGTCGTAGAAGATGTACGGGTTGGTCCGAGGCTGGGACACCATCTCCGGCGCGGGATCGAGCCCGATCTGCTCCAGGAAGTTCCCCAGGCCGATGCGCTGGATGAACTCGCCGATCCGCTCCCGGTTCTTGCCGTGCTCCGACCAGATGTCCCAGATGGCGGCCAGCAATTCCTTGATGTCGGTGTAGGGGGACTCCATCTTGACGAAGGGGACCAGCACCGAGGCGAGCAGGGCGCCCTCGACGATGGGTGCCTTGGCGCCGATGAGGATGGTGGCGCCCCGGTCCAGGCCGGGCCTGAGCGCCTTGGGCATGGCGTTGATGCAGTGCATGCACTTCACGCAGTTGGCATCGTCGATGGCGACGGCGGTTCCGTTCCAGGACATGCACCGGGTCGGGCAGCGCTCGACGACGTCGCGGGCGATGTCGAGGGTGCCGCTCCTGGCGTACTCGCCGACGGCCTTGGCGTCGATGCGGATGGCGTCGCGCCAGGTGCCGATGAGCGCCAGGTCGGAGCGGGCCACCGAGGCCACGCAATCGTTGGGGCAGCCGGCCGCCTTGATCTTGAACTTGTAGGGGAAGCCCGGCCGGTGGAGCTCGTCCTGGTAGGCCTGGGTGATGTCGTGGGTGAAAGCCATGGTGTCGTAGCAGGCCCACTCGCAGCGCGCCTCGCCCACGCAGCAGCTGGGGGTGCGCATGTCGGAGCCGGAGCCGCCCAGGTCGAACCCGGCCTGGGTGAGCTCTGTGAAGGTGGGCTCGAGTTCGGCGGTCTTGGTGCCCAGGAAGATGATGTCTCCCGTCGAGCCGTGCATGTTGGTGAGGCCCGAACCGTGGCGCTCCCAGATGTCGCAGAGCGTGCGAAGCGCCTCCGAGGTGTAGAACCAGCCGGAGGGCTGGTTGACCCGAATCGTGTGAAACTCGGCCACCGCCGGGAACTCCTCGGGCAGGTCGTTGTACCGGCCGATGACGCCGCCGCCGTAGCCCTTCACGCCCACCAGGCCGCCGTGCTTCCAGTGGCCGACCTTCTCCTCGTAGGATCGCTCGACCAGGCCGAGGAGGTCGCGCGCCATCGGGTTGGCGGCGCTCTTCTTGATCTCCTTCACGAAGCTGGGCCAGGGGCCCTTCTCGAGATCGTCGAGCAGCGGCGTCTTGCGATCGGTCATGGGGGTTCCCGGGGGAACGAGGACGGCCTTCCAGTGAACAGAATGGTGCCATGTTGCGCCCAAGCGGGTGATATGCGTCAATCCCCAACGTTTGGAACGAGGCGATAAAGCGCATTGATCCTCGCGGGCAGGGCCGGCCGTCCGTGTCCGCGGGCCACCTTCGGCTGCTAGACTGCCTCGGTCGATGCAGGGGAGCGGGGTCGGGAGCCATACACCGTGGAGCTTCACCAGCTGCAGTGCTTCATCGCCGTCCTGGAGGAAGGCGGGTTCAAGCGGGCCACGGCTCGCCTGGGGATCACCCAGCCCGCCCTCTCCTACCAGATCCGGCGGCTCGAGGAGGAACTCGGGGTCCAGGTCTTCCACCGCGGCAAGGGGGGCATCACCCCGACCGAGGCAGGGACCGCCCTGCTCGGGCGCGCCCACCAGATCATCTCCGCGGTTCGAGAAGCCCACCGGGCGGTGCGGGAGAAGGCCGGGGGCGTCACCGGCGAGGTCCGGATCGGCACCGTCAAGTGCGTCGGGACCTATTTCCTGCCCCGGGTCCTGCTCGGCATCCGGGACCACCACCCCATGGTTCGGCCCAAGATCCTCTATCGCGACTCCGACGAGCTCCTCGAGGCCTTGCTCGCCCACCGCCTGGACGTGGCCATGGCGGTCGACCCGCCACCCGATGCCCGCTTCGTGCACCAGGGCGTCTTCGACGAGCAGATCTCCCTGGTCTCCGGGCCGGGCCACCCGTTCTACGGGCGCCACAGCATCGACCTGGAGGAGCTCAGGGCGGTCCAGATCGTATCGCTCTCCCCCAGGACCTCGGCCGGAGCGCTGATCCACACCTACCTCGAGCGCGCCGGCATCTCCCTGGTTCCGACGGTCACCTCCGACGACGTCGAGACCGTGAAGAAGATGATCGAGGCCGGCCTGGGCGTCGCCTTCCTGCCGGACATGGCCACGCAGGAGGAGGTGGCCGTCCGCGGCCGCCCGGCCCGGTTCTGGAGGAGCGCGGTCGAGCCGACCCTCTCCCTGCCGCTGGTGCTCGTCACCTGGCGCGACTCCAACCACTCGCTGGCCCTCGACGCCTTCATCGAGGAGGTGCGCCAGGTGGGCCGGGTCTGGGACGGCACCCGGGGCCAGCCCTCCGAGGAGCAGCCCACCAAGAGGCAGTCGCACTGACTCAGGTCAATGCGGTAGTCCCTTTCGGTGGGTCACGTCGTCTGGCGGTGATGCTACGATTCGTGGCACTCTCTGCATGAGGCTCCAGTGCGCGCGAACGCCAGACTCCGCGTACCACCCGAGTCTGCTCGACGCGAGCGGACGGCCCCGCCCATGCCCGCGGGTGCCGTCGCGGGCAGGACCGGTCTCACCTCGCTGAACCGGCTCCACTGCTTCGAGGTCGTGGTCGAGGAGGCCGGATTCAAGCGCGCCACCGCCCGGCTCCACATCACCCAGCCGGCGCTCTCCTACCAGATGAAGCACCTCGAGGAGGAGCTGGGGGTTCAGCTCTTCCTCCGGCGGCCCGGCGGCGTGAGCCTCACCGCGATCGGTCGGCTCCTCTACGAGCACGTCCAGAAGGTGAGCCTGGCGGTGCGTCAGGCCCTGCAGGCGGTCAAGGACCTCCCGGCGGTCGGTGAGGTGAGCATCGGGACCGTGAACAGCATCGGGACCTACTTCCTGCCCCTGGTCCTGGCGGCGATGCGCGAGCGCCACGCGGCCTTTCGTCCGGTCCTCTACCGCGCCCGGTCCGACGAGTTCATCGAGGCGCTGCTCGCGAACCAGGTGGACATGGCCCTGCTGGCCGATCCGCGGGTGGATCGGCGGCTGCACTACGAGACCCTCTTCGAGGAGCGGGTCTCCCTGGTGGTGGGCCGTACCCACCCCTTCCACGGAGCGGCCTCGGTCTGCCGGGACCAGCTCCAGGGGGCGCAGTTCGTGACCCTCTCGCCGCAGACGCCCACCGGGTTGCTCATCCGCAAGTACCTCGACCGCCTGGGCGTGGAGGTGGAGACGGTGATCTCCACCGACGACATCGAGACCGTCAGGCGGATGGTGGAGATGGGACTGGGGGCGGCCTTTCTTCCCGACATGGTGACCAAGGGCGATCTGGCCACGCCGGACGCTCCCGAAGGTCGCCTGTTTCGGATTCCCTTCGAGCCGGCCCTGGTCCGGCGCATCGTGATGGTCTCCTGGAACGCGGTGCCGGCCTCGCGGGCCATGGCGGCCATCGTCGAAGAGGTGCGTCGGCTGAGCGCCTCCTGGCACGGAGCGGTCGTCAACTAGTACGGCCGGGTACGGCGGGCTCGCACGGCCGGCTGACGGCGAGCCCGCCGGCATCAACCTCCTTTATCAGCACCATTGAAATTCTCGGGTTTGACGGCCTCGGAGCGCTCATGCACCGTGGCCTCAGTCATCCACCCTAGCGGAACCCATAGCACCGACCGTAAAGCCCTGGAGGAGACGATGCCCAGCTTCGTGAACCCCGAGAAGTGCGATGGGTGCAAGGCCCTCGACAAGACCGCCTGCCAGTACATCTGCCCCAACGACCTGATGGTGCTCGACAAGGAGACGATGAAGGCGCGCAACCAGGAACCAGACATGTGCTGGGAGTGCTACAGCTGCGTGAAGATCTGCCCCGTGCAGGCGATCGACGTCCGCGGCTACGCCGACTTCGTCCCCATGGGCGGCTCGGTGGTGCCGCTGCGCTCGTCCGACTCCATCCTGTGGACGGTGAAGTTCCGCAACGGAATGGTGAAGCGCTTCAAGTTCCCCGTCCGGACCACGCCTGAAGGCAAGGCCGACCCGACCGGCGGCTTCGCCACCGATCCGCAGCTCGACAGCGTCGTCCTGTTCACCGAGCCCCAGTCCCTGGGCCTCGAAAAAGTCTGGACCAGGTAGGGGAGAGCCCAATGACCAACTACGAGACCGTCACCGTCGAGACCGACCTCCTCATCCTGGGCGGTGGCATGGCCGCCTGCGGAGCGGCAGTCGAGGCCTCCTACTGGGCCAAGAAGCACGGCGGCATCAAGATCACCCTGGTCGACAAGGCGGCCATGGACCGCTCCGGCGCGGTGGCCATGGGCCTCTCGGCCATCAACCAGTACGTCGGCCTCAAGGACGGGCAGAACACCATCAACGACTACGTGTCGTACGTGCGCAACGACCTGATGGGCATCGCCCGCGACGACCTGGTCGCCAACATCGCACGCCACGTCGACGGCTCGGTGCACCTCTTCGAGAAGTGGGGCCTCCCCATCTGGAAGGACGAAAAGGGCGGCTACGTCCACGAGGGACGCTGGCAGCTCATGATCAGCGGCGAGAGCTACAAGGTGATCGTGGCCGAGGCAGCCAAGACCGCCCTGGGGAAGGAGAACGTCTACGAGCGGGTCTTCATCACCGGCCCCATCATGGACGGCGATCGCTGCGCCGGCGCCGTGGGCTTCTCGGTCCGCGAGAACAAGTTCTACGTGTTCAAGGCCAAGGCCACGCTGCTGACGCTCGGCGGCGCGGTGCACGTGTTCAAGCCCCGGTCGATGGGCGAGGGCCTGGGCCGCGCCTGGTATCCGCCCTGGAACGCCGGCAGCTCCACCTACTTCACCCTCAAGGCCGGCGCCGAGCTCACCTCCCAGGAGGTGCGCTTCGTCCCGGTCCGCTTCAAGGACGCCTACGGCCCGGTGGGCGCGTGGTTCCTGCTCTTCAAGAGCCGGGCCACCAACGCCTTCGGCGGTGAGTACATGGTGGAGCGCAAGCCCGAGCTGGAGAAGTGGGGCGCCTACGGCAAGGTGAAGCCCATTCCGGCCAACCTGCGAAACTACCTGGGCATGCTCGACGAGAACGAGGGCAAGGGCCCGCTCTTCATGCGCACCGGGGAGGCCATCAACAAGATCGCCGCCAGCGCGGGCGACGAGAAGGCTGCCAAGAAGAAGCTCAAGGAGCTGGAATCCGAGGCCTGGGAAGACTTCCTCGACATGACCATCTCGCAGGCCCTGCTCTGGGCCTCGACCAACACCGCCCCCGAGGAGAAGGACAGCGAGATCGGGCCCACCGAGCCGTACTTCATCGGCTCGCACTCCGGCGCCTCCGGCGCCTGGGTGAGCGGACCGCAGGACCTGGCACCGCCGGAGTACTTCTGGGGCTACGAGAACATGTCGACGGTGAAGGGGCTCTTCATGGCCGGCGACGCCTCGGGCGCGAACCCGCACAAGTTCTCGTCGGGCTCGTTCACCGAGGGGCGCCTCGCCGGGAAGAGCTCGATCCGTTTCCTGGTGAAGGAGAAGCCGGCGATGCCGACGGTCGATCCGGCGGAGATGGAGAAGGAGAAGGCGACCATCCTCCAGCCGCTCAAGACCTACGAGGAGAACAAGGGCAAGACGACCGACCCGAACGTGAACCCGAACTACATCATTCCCAAGATGTTCATGCTCCGCCTGCAGAAGATGATGGACGAGTACGCCGGCGGCGTGTCGATGCGGTTCACCACCACCGAGCCGCTCCTGAAGCGGGGGCTCGAGCTGCTGGCGATGCTGAAGGAGGACGCGGCCAAGCTCGGCGCCAAGGACGTGCACGACCTGATGCGGGCCTGGGAGAACACCCACCGCATGTACCAGGCCGAGGCCCATGTCCGCTCCATCCTCTTCCGGCAGGAGACCCGCTGGCCCGGTTACTACTTCCGGGCCGACAAGCCGGCGCTGGACGAGCAGAACTGGAAGGTGTTCGTGAACTGCCGGATGGACCCCAAGACCGAGACCTGGGAGATGAAGAAGATCCCGGTGAGGTCCACCTTCGCGTAGCGCGGCGGGCCCGGGCGGCGCGGCGCTTTGCCTCGCCGTCCGGCAGTCCGCCCCGGTGCCGCCATGCCCGCTGCGAACCAGACCCACTGCCCGCACTGCGAGGCGGAGCTCGATGCCATCGGGCTCCCGGAGACCCTCTCCGACCACGCCTTCGACCTGGCCTGCTTCAACGACGCCTGCCCGTACTACGTGCGCGGCTGGAGCTGGATGGAGCAGCAGTACGGGGTGGTGACCTCCTACCGCTACCGGGTCGACGGGCGCACCGGGCATGCCTCGCCGCTCCGGGTCTGGTCCCCTACCGCGGTCCGCAGCGCCATCCTCCCCGGCGGCGTGCCCGAGCCGGAAGAGAGCCAGGAGCTTCCATGAACGAGATCAGCCGCCCGGCCGCAGGCGGGAGCGCGACCCAGAGCCTTCCCGAGCCGCTCCAGGGGAAGCGCCAGCTCGGAGCCGGCGCCAGCTTCTGCTTCGACTGCCGGCCCGAGCTCGACTGCTTCACCGAGTGCTGCTCCGATGTGAACATCGTCCTCACGCCGGCGGACGTCCTCGGCCTGGCGCGAAGCGCCGGCCTCTCGACGCGGGAGTTCCTCGACCGGCACACGCTCACTCCCATCACCAAGGATCTCCACCTGCCGGTGGTCATGCTGCGAATGGAGCCGGGTCCGGGGAAGAGGTGCCCCTTCGTCACCGCCGAGGGGTGCTCGGTCTACCGCGAGCGGCCCTGGGCCTGTCGGATGTACCCGGTGGGCATGGCCCTGCCGCCGGCCCGGCCCGGCCAGGCCCCGACGCCGGTCCACTTCCTCTTCGAGGACGCCTTCTGCCACGGGCGCGGCGAGAGGCGGAGCTGGACCGTGGAGGCCTGGCAGCGCGACCAGGGGCTGGGCGAGCGCGAGGATCTGGAGCAGGCCTTCCGCGAGCTGGTGGGCCACCCCTGGTTCATCGGTGGGCGGCAGCTCGACCCGCGCCGCATCGAGCTCTTCTTCATGGCCGCCTACGACCTCGACACCTTCCGCGAGTTCGTCTTCTCCAGCACGTTCGTCAAGCGCTTCGAGCTGGATGCCAAGCTGGTGAGCGCGCTGCGCACCGACGACCGGGCGCTGCTGGCCTTCGCCCTCCGCTGGCTGCGCTTTGCCATGTTCGGTGAGCCCACCGTGCAGCCCCGGGCCGCCATGGAACGCGAGGCGCGCCCGTGAGCGTCGCCCCCTCGAGACCGCTGCTGGTCGTCGGGGCGGGCATCGCCGGCATCACCGCGGCCCTCGAGGCCAGCGAGTGCGGCGAGGAGGTGGTGCTGGTCGAGCGCGAGCCCAGCGTCGGCGGCCGCGCGCTGCGAAACCACCAGTACTTTCCCAAGCTGTGCCCGCCGGCCTGCGGCATCGAGATCAACACCCGGCGGCTGTCGAAGAGCCGCTCGGTCCGGGTACTCACCCGGTCCCAGGTCTCGGCCGCCGAGCTCCTGGCCGCTGGCCCCACCGGGTCCGGCTGGCGGGTCACGGTGCGCCGCTTCGCCGAGCACGTGACCGATCTGTGCACCGCCTGCGGGGACTGCAGCAAGGTCTGCCCGGTCGCCGTCCCCGATCCGTTCAACCTGGGCATGTCGCGGGTTCCGGCCATCCGGATTCCCCACGTCGACGCCTGGCCGCGGCGCTACGTGATGAGCCGCGAGGCCTGCCCGCCGGGCTGCCGGGTCTGCGCCGACGCCTGCAAGGTGCCGGGTGCGATCGACCTCGCGGCCCGGGACCGGGACGAGGTCCTCGAGGTGAGCGCGGTGGTCGTCGCCACCGGGTGGGCCCCCTACCCCTTGGAGAAGCTCGCCGAGCTCGGCGGCGGCCTGCCCGACGTCGTTGCCAACGTCCAGCTGGAGCGGCTGGCGGCTCCGGCCGGCCCGACCGCCGGGAAGATCCGCCGGCCCTCCGACGGCGAGGCGCCCAGGCGAGTGGCCTTCGTGCAGTGCGCCGGGTCGCGCGACGTCAAGCACCTGCCCTACTGCTCCTCGGTCTGCTGCCTGGCCTCCATGAAGCAGGCCCTCTACGTGAAGGAGCAGCTTCCCGACGCCGACGTGGCCATCTACTACATCGACCGCCGTTCGCCCGGGCGAAACGAGTCGATGCTGTCCCGGGCCGAGGCCGCTGGCGTCCGCTTCGTGAAGGGCAAGGTCGGCAAGGTCCAGCCGGGAGCCGGCGGAGCCCTGGTGCTGCGCGTGGAGGACGTGGAGAGCGGCCGGCTCCTCGAGGCCCAGGCCGACCTGGTGGTGCTGGCCACCGGAATGGTTCCCGGCGGCGACGGACTTTCCCTGCCGGTGCGGCGCGACGGCGACGGCTTCGCGCTCGACGACCGCGCCACCCGGGTGTTCGCCGCCGGCGTGGCCCGGCGGCCCGAGGACGTGGCGGCCTCGGTGCGAGACGCCACCGGCGCCGCCGCCAAGGCCCTGGGCGCGGCCAGGAGCGGATGATGGAACGGGTTGGCGTCTTCCTGTGTACCGGCTGCGACATCGGCGCCAGCCTGCAGATCGGAGCCCTCGAGGCCCTTGCCCGGAAGGGCGGGGCGGTCCACTTCGCCCAGGACGCCTGCCTGTGCGCGGGCGAGGGGCTGGCCTCCGTTCGCGGTGCGGTCGAGGCCGGCACGGTGGACGGCGTCGTGATCGCGGCCTGCTCGCGGCGCCACAAGCAACAGGAGTTCTGGTTCGACCCGGCCCGGGCCCAGGTGGAGCGGGTGGCGCTGCGCGAGCAGGTGGCCTGGACGCACCCCGCCGGCCACGAGGACACCCAGGCGCTGGCCGAGGACCTGCTGCGCATGGGCATGGTCCGGGCCTCCAAGATGACGCCGGCCCAGCGCCTCGCCGAGCCGACCGCGCCCACGGTCCTGGTGGTCGGCGGCGGACTCGCCGGGCTCCAGGCGGCGCAGGCTGCCGCGGACCTGGGCCAGCCGGTGGTCCTGGTCGAGAAGGCGAGCCGCCTGGGCGGCTACCTGGCGCAGCTCCGGCAGGTGGTCCCCGAGGTCCCGCCCTACGACCGGCTCCAGGCCAGTTCACTCCCCGAGCTGGTGGCCGCGGTCTCGGGCGACCCCCGCATCCGCGTTCTCCTCGGCGCCCGCATCCGGCGCATCAGCGGGCAACCCGGCCAGTTCTCGGTGGAGATCGAGGGGCCTTCCGGCGCCAGCGAGAAGATCGTCGCCGGCGCCATCGTCCAGGCCACCGGGGCCCGTCCCTACGACCCGGCCCGCCTGGCGCACCTCGGGTTCGGCATCTCGCCCGACGTGATCACCGCGGCCGATCTCGAGCCCATGCTCGCGGGTGGCGAGCTGCTGCGGCCGAGCGACGGCAAGCGACCCCGGCGCATCGCCTTCGTCCAGTGTGCCGGCTCGCGCGACCCGGCCCACCTTCCGTACTGCTCCAGCGAGTGCTGTGCCACCACCCTGCGGCAGGTGATGGCCATCCAGGAGGCCTGGCCCGAGGTCGAGTGCACGGTCCTCTACCGCGACATCCGGACCCCCGGCCAGGTCGAGCACTTCTACCGGGCCGTCCAGGAGAAGAGCGGGGTCATGCTGGCGCGCGGCGTCGTCGAGGGGGTGAGCCTGGCCGGGAGCGGGCTCCGGGTCTCGCTCGCCGACAGCATGCTCGGCGAGAAGGTCGAGATCGACGCCGACCTGGTGGTGCTGGCCACCGGCATGGTCCCCAACTCGGCCGACGGCGAGGCCATCCGGCAGCTCCGGGATGCCGGGGTGCGCGTCGAGCGCAACGAGTCGGAGACCCAGCGCAAGGCCGCCGAGCAGGTGGTCGCCGCCCTGGCCCATCACCAGGGCACCGAGATCCTGAACCTCTCCTACCGCCAGGGGCCGGATCTCCCGGTGCTGGCCTACGGTTTCCCGGACTCGCACTACATCTGCTTCCCGTACGAGACCCGGCGCACCGGAATCTACACGGCAGGGACGCTGCGGGCGCCCATGGATCCGGCCCAGGCGGCCGAGGATGGCTGCGGCGCCGCCATGAAGGCCACCCAGCTCATCTCGGCGCTCGGCCGCGGCGAGACCGTGCACCCGCGCTCCGGCGACTTCGCCAGGGCCGACTTCTTCCTCCAGCGCTGCACCCAGTGCAAGCGCTGCACCGAGGAATGTCCCTTCGGATCCATCGACGAGGACGCCAAGGGGACGCCCCAGTACAACGCCTTCCGCTGCCGTCGCTGCGGCATCTGCCTGGGCGCGTGCCCCGAGCGGATCGTCTCCTTCGCCGACTTCTCCGTCGACGCGGTGGCCAGCATGATCAAGGCCATCGAGGTTCCCGACGAGACCGAGGAGAAGCCCCGGATCCTGGCGTTGCTCTGCGAGAACGACGCCTATCCGGCCCTCGACGACGCCGCCCTGGGGCGAGCGCAGTGGAACTCCTGGGTGCGGGTCATCCCGGTGCGCTGCCTGGGCGCGGTCAACGTCATCTGGATCGCCGATTCGCTCTCGCGCGGCATCGACGGGGTGATCCTCATCGGCTGCAAGCGCGGCGACGACTACCAGTGCCACTACATGAAGGGCTCCGAACTGGCCCACAAGCGGCTGGAGAACGTGCAGGAGACCTTGACCCGGCTCTCGCTCGAGGCCGACCGGATCCGGGTGGTCGAGCTGGCGCGCAGCGAGATGGGCCGGATCCCGGCATTGCTCGACGAGTTCGCCGCGCGGCTCGAGGAGATGGGCCCGAATCCGCTGAAGGGATTCTGAGGGAGAGGCATGGCATCGGCGATCGCGATCACTCCGTCCCGCCAGCTCCGCGACGAGCTCTACCGCCGCGGCGGTACCGACGCCAGACGGTGCTTCCAGTGCGCCACCTGCTCGAGCGTGTGCGACCTGGCCACGCCCGACCGTCCCTTCCCGCGCCAGCAGATGCTCTGGGCGCAGTGGGGCATGATCGACCGCCTCCAGGCCGACCCTTCGATCTGGCTTTGCCACCAGTGCAACGACTGCACCACTCGCTGCCCGCGCGACGCCCGGCCTGGCGATGCCGTCCAGGCCATGCGCGCGCTGGTGGTGGAGCGGCTCGGATCTCCCCGAGCCGTGGCCCGGCTGGTCGGCGGCGCCCGGACCACCTGGCCGCTGCTCCTCGGCCTGCCCGTCCTCTTCTGGGCCGTCCTCATCCAGGCGGTGAACGGCTTCGCGGTGCCGCCGGGCCCGCTGGCCTACTCGGCGACGGTCCCGCCGTGGATGATCTACCTCGTCTTCCTTCCGGCGGCCGCCTTCGCCGCGGTGGCCTCGGCTGTCGGGGCGCGGCGCAGCTGGATGGCCTGGGGCGTGGGGGCCCGGCGGAATGGAAGCATGTTGCGAAGCCTGGGGGGAGTGACCCTCGAGATCCTGGGCCACCGGCGGTTCCGGAGCTGCGGCACGGCCCGACCTCGCCACATGGGCCACCTGCTGCTCCTCTGGGGCTTCCTCGGGGCGCTGCTGACCACGTCGCTCCTGGGCGTGGCCATGGACCTCTTCGGGGTCAAGACCCCGCTGCCGCAGCTCCACCCCATCAAGCTCCTCGGTAACCTCTCGGCGGTCCTCCTGGTGGCGGGCGGGATCTGGCTGGTGGTGGTCCGGTTTGCGACTCCGGCGGCCGCCGGTGCCACCCGCGCCTTCGACGCCTTCTTCGGGGCCCTGGTGCTCCTGGTGGTCCTCTCGGGAGTGGGCGCCGAGCTCGGACGGATGGCGCTTCCGTACCGGGTGGCCCTGGCGATCTACGTCCTGCACCTGGGCACGGTGCTCTCCCTCTTCCTCACCTTTCCGTTCTCGAAGTTCGCCCACGCTGTGTACCGGACACTCGCCATGACGCACGAACGCATGACCGCGGAAAGGAGACCATCGTGATCAAGCCCCACGGGTCGGAGGAGCTGAGGCCGATGTACGTGATGGATGCCAGCGAGCGCGCCGCGCTCATCCAGGAGGCGGAGAAGCTTCCCTCGATCGTGGTCTCGTCGGCCGCCGCCGCCAATGCAGTGATGCTCGGAGCCGGCTACTTCAATCCACTCACTGGCTACATGGGGCTGGCCGACGCCCTGGCGGTGGCCGACCGGATGCGCACCACTGCCGGCCTCTTCTGGCCGGTTCCCATCGTCAACGTGGTGGCGGACGCGAGCGCCATCCAGGGCAAGAAGCGCATCGCCCTGCGCGATCCCAACGTCGAGGGCCAGCCGGTGATCGCCATCCAGGAGGTGGCCGCCGTCGAGCAGGCCAGCGCGGACCAGATGCGGCACATGACCGAGAAGATCTTCCGCACCGCCGACCCCAAGCACCCCGGGGTGGCGGCCTTCAACGGAGTCGGCAACACCCTGATCTCCGGCCCCATCCGGGTGCTGAACTACTCCTACTTCGAGAAGGACTTCCCCGAGACCTTCCGCACCGCCTACCAGCTGCGCGACCAGATGGGAAAGCTCGGCTGGCAGCGGGTGGTGGCCTTCCAGACGCGCAATCCCATGCACCGGGCCCACGAGGAGCTCTGCCGCATGGCCTACAGCGACCTGAAGGCCGACGGCATCCTCATCCACATGCTGCTCGGCAAGCTGAAGGCGGGCGACATCCCGGCCGAGGTGCGCGACGAGGCCATCCGCAAGATGGTCGATCGCTACTTCGAGAAGAACACCGTCCTGATCGCCGGCTACGGCTTCGACATGCTCTATGCCGGGCCGCGCGAGGCGGTGCTGCACGCGGTCTTCCGCCAGAACAGCGGCGCCACCCACCTGATCGTGGGCCGGGATCACGCCGGCGTCGGCAGCTACTATGGTCCCTTCGATGCCCAGACCATCTTCGACACCGAGGTCCCCGAGGGTGCGCTCCGCATCCAGATCTTCCGGGCCGACAACACCGCCTGGAGCAAGAAGCTGAACCGCGTGGTCATGATGCGCGACGCGCCCGACCACCAGCCCGAGGACTTCATCAACCTCTCCGGCACCAAGGTGCGGGAGATGCTGGCCCAGGGGATGGACCTGCCGGAGGAATTCAGCCGGCCCGAGGTGGCGCACGTCCTCATGAAGTACTATCAGTCCATCGAGGCCGGAAAGCCCGCCTAGCCGGCCCCCGGGCCGGTGGAGAGGCCCACGATGTCCGAGTCCGCTCGGAGTGACCCGAACCGATTCTGGAACCCCTATGCCGCCGGGGTGGCGCTGGGCCTCGTCCTGCTGGCCACCCATCTGGTGATGGGCCACGGGCTGGGCGCGGTCACCGCCAGCTACCGCCTGGGCGTCGCGACCCTCGACACCGTCGCGCCCGGCCACGTGCGCAGCGTGCCGGCGCTGGCCGAGGTGGTCCGGCAGCGGTCGGCCCTCGACCACTGGCTGGTGTTCGAGGTGCTGGGCATGGTGCTGGGCGGCCTGCTCGGGGCCTGGAGCGCGGGTCGGCTCAGCCGCGAGGTGGCCAGGGGCCCCACCTTCGGCGCCGTCCCGCGCCTGGCGCTGGCGGCCTCCGGGGGCGTGCTCATGGGATTCG
>Ga0315276_10002585_pt1 | contig 16618 bp, 19 predicted proteins | sample YL17G05_0_MG_FD_204542 | JGI IMG/M metagenome (GOLD analysis project Ga0315276, IMG submission 204542) | Sediment microbial communities from Yellowstone Lake, YNP, Wyoming, USA - YL17G05_0 | ecosystem: Environmental > Aquatic > Freshwater > Lake > Sediment | place: USA: Wyoming | collected... | reverse complement strand
GGCAATGTGCTGGAGCCGGGAGGAAGGCCTGTCCCGCTCAAAGCGGAACTTGGGCGGACGAAGTCCCACCTTGGCCTGGGATTGGCCCAGGCGGGCTTCCGGCGAAAAACCCGTGACCGCCTGCCCGTTATTTGCTGATGGACATGGTTTGATTAATCTTCGTGACCGTTTTCAGCTCATTGGCCAGCAAGGTTAGTGATTCGGCGCTGGTTTTGTAATAAACATTCAAATCGGCCTTCTCGAGCTGATGGGCGACCGCCGGATCCTTCATCACCTTTTCCATCGCCTGGGCCAGCTTGTCGACAATGGGCTTCGGGCAATTCGCGGGAAGCGAAAGGCCCATGCAGATGCTCAGGGACGCTTCCGGGATTCCCTTTTCGATCATTGTGGGGACCCGATCGATAGGGGGCATGCGCCTGTCCGAGGTCGTCAATATGGCGACCACGCTCCCGGCTTTGATCAAGGGGACCAGAGCGCCCAGGCCCAGGGCGGCCAGATTCACATGCCCCCCTAGAATGGCCGTCTTCACCGGGCCGCTGCCTTGAAAGTGAACGGGGACGATATCCAACCCGTAGGAAGCCTTAAAAGCTTCCATTACAAAGAAAGACGCCGTTCCCATCCCCGACGACCCGTAATTCAATTTTCCGGGGTTCTTCTTCGCGTAGGCGATCAGTTCATCCAGGTTCTTCCATGGCGCATCCGGTCTGTTGCAGATCAGCACCGGATCGATCGCGTAGAAGCAGATGGGCGAAAAGTCAGTGTATTTGTAGTTTACGGCGGGGTTTACGACCGGAACCATCGCCAGGGTCGCATTCGTGTGCGCCAGAATCGTATAGCCGTCCGGTTTGGCCGCCGCTACGTACTTCGCCCCCATTGCTCCTCCCCCGCCCCCCTTGTTGGAGATGACGACCGGGACACCCAGGGCAGCCTGGAGGGGCGATTGGATGATCCGGGCGGCAATGTCCGTGGGCCCCCCGGGGGGCATCACCACGACCATTTCAATCGGCCGGTTGGGGTATTCCTTTTCGGAGGCGAGGCCCCGGTCCGGGAGCGAAAACAGAAGACCGCCCAAGACCAGCATGATCCCAACATTTCTGGTTTTCATTTTTCACTCCTGTCTGTAAGGGTGAAGAGTTCGACTCCGTTCGGTTGCGGGCAATGGATGGGGAAACGGAATCTCCGTAAAAACTCTCGATTGCTCCCGAGGCCTTTTCATCCCTAGCGAAGATACTTTTTGGCATCCTCGGATCGCAGGTAGTCCTTCAAATTCACCTGCCGGATCCGGGCTTTTTCAAAGACCTTGACGCCCGATATTTCCTTGACCTTCAGATGGAAGGGCACGGTGGCGTCGATGATCATCTTGGCCTTGGTCAGGCGGGGAATCGCGTCCAGATCCCGCACTCCGACGATCGGGGGGATGCGGTAGCCTCGGCCCTCCGGCAGGATGTGGACCTGTTCCTTGGGGTTGCACCGGGTGGCGATCGCCCACTCCACCTCGTTGATGTCGTAGATGTCGATGTCCGGGTCCACCAGGATGACGGTGTCCACGTGGGTCGAGAAGGCGTAGGCGTACATGGCCAGGTTGTACTGCATCCCTTCCAGCTCGTAATGGCTCTTGTTCACCTTGATAACGGCATGGTGCCAGTAGGCGCTGCCGGCGGTCAGCGTGGCGTCGACCACGAAATCGGGGAACTGGTTCTTGAGGTAGCCGTAGAACATGGGGGCATTGGTAATCCTCAGAGCGTAGTTCTCCTTTGTCCCCGCGACGCAAACGTAGGTGAATTTTTCTTTGCGGTAGGTGACCGCCGTCACGGTCATCACGGGCCTTTTGGCCGGAAGGCTCAAGTACTTCAGGTACTCCGGCCACGGACCCTCAACGACCTCCCCATAGGGGGGGCGGATCTCGCCTTCGATCACCAGGTCGGCATCGGCCGGGACTTCCAGATCGACGGTCTTGCACTTCACCAGCTCGACCGGTTTGCCCCGCAGGGCTCCGGCCAGTCCCAATTCATCCTTGAAAATGGGAAGCTTGGTGCAGGAAGCGATGTAGATGTCCGGGTGGGGGCTGAGCACGATGGCCACCGGGAAGGGGCGCCCCTGCTTCTTGGCCCGCTCGAACTGCAAGCCGATATGGGCTTCCTTCCGGATGTTCACGATGAGGTCGTCTTTCCCCTTCATCATGACCCGGTACATCCCCATGTTCCGGATGCCGCTTTCGGGATCCTTGGATATGATGGCCGGCTGCAGATAACGCCCTCCGTCGTCCAGGCCGGCCTTGATGCTGGGGATCAAATTGAAGATATCGAACCCCGTGGTTTGCACGACTTCCTGGCATGGTCCGTTCGGCACCATAACCGGCGCAATGGGGTTGGCGATCGCCTGGAGAACCTTTTCCTTGAATTCGATGGGGTCCTGCGGGAGATGGAGGATGCGGCACAAGCGGTTCCGGTCGATGAACAGGTTGGCGCCCACCTTGAAATCATATCCCCGCACCTTGGTGAACAGGAGCGGGGGGACGCCCTCGAGTTTTTCCATCGCCACGATCACGCCGGAAATTTCCGTTTCCGGGTCGACTTCCTTGTCGATGACGATGAGGTCCCCTTGCTTTTGGAGTTCGGCGAAGACTTGACTCATACCCAGCTTTTGCGGATCGCTCATTAGGCAACCTCCTTTTCTGGAATTCCAAGACGCGATTAGACCTAAAAGCCACTTCCCGGATACCTTGATGGGGGGCACTGGATGGGCTTTTCAAGCAGCGCAGAAGCAACCTTCTGCGTTTCTTTAAACAACCTCATTACCAAAAATTACCGGTGCTTGTCAAGAAAAATGTTGCCGCCCTCGGGCGCTGAACTGCGAGGACCGGCGGGATGCAAATATTCCGAATCCAGCATTCGTCCGATCCCAGAGGCCAGGGGAAAAGGCGGGCCGACTTCGGCCATCTCTCAGACCTTTGGCCGAAGCGAAAAGAACTAGTCAACCTTGTCAACACCGAAAACATTGTTCTCTTATTCAAACCTGATGTTCTCGTAAAAAGTCGTCACTCCGGTGGAAACCGGAGTCCAGAGGATTTTTAAGTATTTGAAATAAGTGGATTCCGGCCCCTGCCCCGAACCCGATCCGGGGTTCGTCGGAATAACGGAAATTCCTCTTTTCAGACTTTTTACGACAACATCTCATTTGATGCGCTCCCATGTCAAACGGCTCGACGGGTTCTCGACCGGCGTCAGGATCAGGCGGTCAGCCGCGGCGAACTCGTACCGGCGCACGGCGTCGACACCGACCAGCCCGGGATTGATGCAGCCCTTGCGATGGTGCGTGACGGTACGCGTGCGCTCGTCGATGCTGTACGTGCCGAAGTAGGCCGTGTACCCGATGAGGGCCGTCTTTGCCTCTTCGGGAGTGGGCTGCGAGCCGGCGTATTTCGGGCGCGGTCGGTCGGGCATGATCTGAGCGGCCATGTACCCGGCGGCGTCATAGTAGATCAGTCCCGTCGGGTGCGCGCCCCGGTTGGGATCCGCTTGGCCGTTCACCTCAATCGAAACGAGCCGCCAGGTCCCGATAAATCTCTTCGAGATGTCGGCCTGAGATGCCGATTGGCCGCTGGCGACTCCAGCCTCGATGCCCATGACGAGAACAGCGATGACGAGGATTATCCCCCCGAATCGTCCGATTCTGCGCATTTATGCTTCCTCCTGATGTAAACTCAACAGGTGCAAAAGAATTTCCTGAAATATTGCTTGGGTCCTCGCAGGCAAAGGGGAAAACCGATTTTTGCGATGGTTACGGGGCCTCACCGCCGGTGCTCTTTGCCCCCCCACCCTAACCCTCCCCCTCGGAGGGGGAGGGGAGGGTGGGGGTGATGCTTTTGATGCTTCTTTTACAACGTTTAGGTAAACATATGTCGAAGGGAGAATATATCATATTTTTACCATTTTCAAGTTAAACCCCCTCACCCTTCCCCTCTTCCCCGCAAACGGGGGAGAGGGCGGGGGTGAGGGGGGAAGGATAAAAAAGGAAATTCCTATACAATTTAATTAATAATTTCAAGAATTCCCCGCAGCCGAATTTTCATTCCCAAAAGCAACTTCGTCATGTCTTACGAATTTCTTACGGTCAGCAATCTGATTCGTAAAAACCCCATTTAATTTCTCTTCTTCGACTCTCTGAAACTCAGGACTCAGGTGGGCGTACCTTTGGGTCATCGTCAATGAGGTATGTCCCAAATGCTCTTGGACTGCGGTGCAATCTAACTTGCCATAAGAGGAATTTTTCTTGACAGCATGTGTAAAGACGGACAGGGAAGAATTAATTCCTGTACTAAATGGTTGACATAATCCGCCAAAGGATGTAGGTTTCAAGCCGTAATCAACAGAATGGGGTATTTTTTTGCTATCTTCCGGGTTCGGCAGCTTGCTTTTTATGCGGATCCACAAAAGATGCCATAATAAGCAAGGTCAGGAGATGCAATTGGCTGATTATGCATGGTTTATCGCAGAATTTTCCGCCACTCTAACAAGGGTTTATACGGGCCTCTAACGAGTGCGCGGTGTTTTATGCGGATCAACTGTTATGCCTGGGGAAAGAAGATCATGATTAAGAGCACATAAGAAGCACTAAACGCCTGACATTGCAAAAGGATGTGTACCTTATTAATGCAATTGAAAAGAAAAGTTTCCCTTTTGTCTTTATCGGTTATTGTCTTAATCCAAGGTTGCGATGGAGGGGGGTCTTCCAACAGTTCTCCTTCTGTACCTACACCTTTTGCCCCCGCCGAGTCTCCCCATAAATCAGCGTATTACCGATATTCGACCCCGCCGTCTGGCTTCACCGCTGTAGTCGGCTGGATGCAGGCAACCGACATACCGCTCAGTCAACAAAGTCATGGCTTTGACCTCGGAGGAAAGTTGGCAAAGTCTAGCCTATGGATATAAACGAATATCATTAAAAAGTAAACCTGTTTGGTTCCGGCTATGCCGGGTTAGATATTTAAATGAGAAGGGGGTAATTTATGCAAAAAGAAAGTATACCTTTCGGTGGGGCAATGGGAATGAAAGTAGCTTTTTGCAATGCCATGGCGGTCGATCTCTCCAAGGCTAAAAGAATAATTTGGGTGTCTGGGCAAATTGCATTTGATGAGAACGAAAAATTTATCGGGAAGGGAAACATCCGGGTTCAGACCGAACAATGCCTAAAAAATATCCAGGCGGCATTAAAAAAACTCGGGGGTTCAATGGGAGATGTTGTCCAGGTATTCGTTTTTGTTAAAGATATGACTGGATTGAGGGACATTCACAATATCCGTTTAAAATATTTTAAGGAACCCTATCCGACCAGCACTTTGGTACGAGTAACCGATTTCGTAGAACCTGATGCGCTGATTGAAATAACTGCTGTGGCCGCTTATTAGACTCTTTTGTGAGGGAGTGGGGCTGATGGGTGTTGCCGGTTTTAGAAGAAAGTACAAAATGTAAGCAGGTCGAAATTTTCAAAGCGGGAAATACAGGGAAGGCGGAGTCAGAAGTGGCTCTGCTTTTTTTATGTGCATTTCTAGCCACAATTGTGACTTTTGAATTTATCCTGGCTGGAGTGAAGACTTGTAAAGTCCACATTTCCCAAAACAAGAAAAGCCCCATTGAAGGGGCTTAGGGGGTGTCTGATTGACCCATTCCCCTCCCATAAATCGATGTTGACAATTTTCTCTGATTTGATAGTATCCGCTCAGAAATCCAACCTCGCCAATCGTTCATAAACCATGAACCTGGAGGGGGTCCTATGGACCTGGAGATTATCTTGCAGGAAGAGGAATGGGGTTTCTTTAACAACTTCATCCTGTTCAAAATCGCTAGCAAATCATTTTGTCATGAATGATATTGTAGACTTCAACTTCTAATTGATAAACCTGATCTCGTGTATTGATTTCTTAAATCAATCGAATTGTTTGGAAGAGGGGTGCTTGTTATCACCTGAGAAGAAGGATCAGGGTATTTAGCCAATCTTCGGGCAAAAAGGAAAGGAGGAGAAAGATGGCTAAAGTACAAGGTTGGGTAATGCTGGAACCGGGGAAGATGGAGTTGCAAACCTTCGACATCCCCAAAATCGAAGAGGATGGGGTCTTGTTGAAAGTGGATGCCTGCGGAATCTGCGGCAGCGACGTTCATGCCTACCTCGGCCATATTCGCACGGCTCCCTTCCCGATGATTCCCGGCCATGAATTCATCGGGACGATCGCAGAGGTCGGAAAATCGGCCAGCTCAAAGATGGCCATCGTGGGTGGGGGTCCCCTGAAGGAAGGGGACCGTGGAAACAAGGGGACGTTGGAAACAAGGGGACGTTGGTGTAAAGACAACTTATTGCATGTATTGATCTATATTAAAGCGCTCCTCCGCATTCGCCACCCGATTCAGCAACGAAGCCCTCACCCCCGAGAACCGACCCATAGAGACTTTCGAATAATAAGTTCACTTTGAACGAACGTCCCCCTTCCTGTGTGACCGATTGGAATGGACGAATCTGTCCCCTTCGGTCCTCGGAACGATGGCGGCAGAAGCAACGGATGAAAAATATGCCATCCCTGTCCGATGTTCGCCATCAGATCGCAAAATGTTTGATGAAGATGCTATGTTGATATTGACCTTTTATGTGCCGGAGTAGAACTAAGGCGATTAATCTATTAGATCGGTTCGGCCCTTTAAACCATTCCGGGGCCCGCTCTTTTTGAAAAAGACGAAATTATTCTTATTCAGATATAAGAAAATGGTCAGAATATAGATCTCGCTATTTCAGTTCGGAAAAATTCATCTATTCCTGCTGTCCTGTAGGCAATCCGGCGGAGGTAGGATGAAACCAATCGTATCCATCATCAAGGGTTTAAATATTGAGAAGTCCCTGCAAAAAGCCATCGAGCAACTCGGCGGAATGGAGTCCATCATCTCTCCGGGATCGAAAGTGCTAATCAAGCCTAATCTAACCGCAGCCCTCCCGCCGGAGTCCGGGGCGGCCTGCGACCCCGCCATCGTCAAGGGATTGGCCCAACACGCCCTCCAGGCCGGAGCTTCCAAGGTGGTAATCGCCGAGGGGATCGGGACGGGCGTGGTTTTTCTGAAGGATGTGAAGGGGCTGAAAGAGATTTCCGAGATCAAAGGGGTTGAGGTCGTTGACTTGAACGATGCCCCGACGGAAGTAGTAAAAGTCGAGAACCCTCTGGTGGTGGAACAATTTGAAGTGCCCCGGGTTGTCATTGAAAGCGATGTCCTGATCAACCTTGCCAAGCTCAAGGTCCACCCCCTGGCCGTTTTTACTCTTGGGATGAAAAACCTGATGGGCGCCCTCCCGGGTCGTTCCTTCCGCAACCCTGCGGAGGCGCGAAAGCATGGATACCTGACCCCGGTAATGCCGGGAGGGGGGAAAGAGGTTTTTCATGATCTGGTCAGAGACCGTGGGATTCCCGTAATGCAGGAAGCTTTTGTGGACCTCAACTCTGTCATTCGCTCCCACCTCTGTGTCATCGATGGTCTTTTTGGTATGGAGGGTAAAGGCTCACCGGTCCATGGGAAACCAGTGAAAATGGATCTTCTGGTCATGGGAACGGATCTTGTAGCCGTAGAGGCTGTCGGTGCTGCGGTTATGGGTTTCGATCCACCCTCGTTTTCATACCTGAATCGAGCGGTGGAAAAAGGGCTGGGGCAGGAGGTTCGGCTCGAGGGGATAGAAATTCGGGGAGAAAAAATCTCCCACGCTAAACGAGTGTTTGAACCGGCCAGCGCCGCTGCCCTTTGGCCGGAAGGAATGTATGGAATGAGGAACTCGGAATGCGGATTGGGGAATGAGGGAAGTAGGGTTCGGAGTCAATAAACCACATCATAGCTAGCGATACCCCTCCAAGCCTTAAACCCAATTTTCCAATCTCAATCCCGGAATTCTTTTAAACTCCTGGATATTGTTGGTAACTAATGGGAGGGAAAGACTCAGGGCATGGGAGGCAATAAGAAGGTCCATGGAGCCAATGGAAATTCCTTTTCTTTCCAAATGGGCCCGGATTTCTCCATAATGGTGGGAGGCCCTTTCGTCGAAAGAAACGATCTGCAGAGGCGTTAGGAACTCAATCAATGCTTCTCGATTTTGGTCCGGCTTACTGCTTTTGGCAACTCCATATTCGAGCTCCGATAAGGTGATGGTGGAGATGCCAATTTCTGAGATTTTAAAAGTCTTGAAATGTTCCAGTACCTGGGGAGGTTTTCTCCTTATGACATAGATGCACATGTTCGTATCGAGCATGTAGCGCATCACAGGCCCTTCCGTTTTTCGAGTTTGGGTTGTTCTCTCCAGGATAAAAAGTCATCGCTGAATTTATCCAGGCTCTTTAAAAAAGACCCCCAAGGATTATCTTTGGGGATTAAGACCACGGTATTCCCGATCTTTTTAATATAAACTTCGTCCCCTTCAAACCTGAATTCCTTAGGGAGCCTTACGGCTTGGCTTTTCCCATTTCTGAATAGCTTGGCGCTTTCCATTAGGTCCTCCAACTGGGTCTATATTAAAAAATATATACCATAAAGGAATCCAAGTAAAGAGGTTCCCTAGGTTTCGTTCCTTTTTAGATATATGAGAATTGTACGAAGAGCAGATATTGCCATAAATCTTCTGTTTTTTGCGCCTTAAAAGGGTAGCGATTTGATTTTCAAATATTCCCTATTGACTGCTCTGGATGGGCTTTCACTTGGACATCATAAAGTGGGAAAGGACGGATGACCCAGCCTAAATCATGTGCCCCCCTCCATCCACGATGATCGTCTGGCCGGTGATGAAGTCGCTGTCCTCAGCGGCGAGAAAAATCAGGGCTCCCACCAAGTCCGAGGCATACTCAAGCCTTTTGAGGGCTCGGCGGGGAATGGCCTGTTTGCAGAACTCCACCCGGGCCGGATCGGGATTTTCCTCGGAGACGGTGGCCCCGGGGGCTATGCTGTTCACGTTGATAAGGATTCTTTGTCAAGAGGAGTTGGCTTGAATCTTCCCCTCGTGGGGACGTGTAAGCCACAGTTACTTACTTTATTAGACCGACAGCCTTCAGCAGCTTGGCATTGAGCTCGTAGTCCCTGGACAGCCGGTTCTTCAGCTCCTCGGGTCCTTGGTATCGTATGTCAAACGCCTTCGCCTTCATCGGTTCCAGAAAGAGCGGATCTTCCATCGCCTTTTTGAATGCATCGTGGAGCAAGGTCCTAAGGCTTGACGAAATCCCCCTCGGCCCGATGACCATCACATAGCCGCCCAAGTTGAGGTCATAACCAATCTCCCTTAATGTCGGCGCATCAGGAAAGGTTGCGGACCGTTTTTCCTCGAGCACTCCCAAAACGCGCACTTGTCCGGTCTTGACCTTGGGAAAGACCAGGCCGGGGTGCTGGATGAGTGCGTCCAGCTTGCCTTCCAGCAGCGCGTTCAGGGACTCCGGCCCGCCGACAAAATTGACCGACTGCACATCGACGCCCGCAAGTCGCCCCAACTGGATGGTGCTGAGGTGAACGAAGGACCCCGGATCGTGGTTGCCCAGTCGGAACATGCCAGGTCTGGCTCTTGCTGCGGCAATGAGGTCCTTAACGCCAGTGAGGGCGGAATCGCTTCGGACCAACAGACAGAGGGGGGTTGTCGATCAGGTTGATGATTGGGGTGTAATCTGCCGGTGAGGCATAGGGGAGCTTGAGCAGATGTGGCTGGGTGGTCAGGGCTCCGGCGGCGGTAACCCCCAATGTGTATCCACCAGGTGCCGCCTGGACGATCTCAGTCGTGCCGGCGCTGCCGCCCGCTCCGGCAACGATTTTAATAGTGATCGGCTGGGATAGATACTTGGCGGATGCCTCGGCCAGTGCCTTCGCTGAAATCTCGGCCGGGCCTCCTGCCGGAAAGGTGACGATCAGTGTGATCGGTTTTTCCGGAAATTTGCCCTGGGCGTCCGCTTCTGGAACGGTTCCCGTGAACATAAATACCGAAATGCAGAGCAAAACCAAAATCGTACGAGTAATCTTCATTTGTGGCCTCCTTAATAAGGGTTATTGGTGAAGCACAAGCAGTCCTGTCTTTGTGTTTTTTCTCTCCGCCCCGGCACAGTCCTGACGGGGGAAGGGACAAAGTGCACTCGGCGTCCAGGTGATTGGACGACAGGCTTGAAAGAATCAAGGCAGCAATTCTGTGCCGCACCCTGGCATATCCAGTCGCCTATTTCCTCAAGCGGGCGGTGGAAAAAGGGCTGGCGCAGGAGGTTCGGCTCGAGGGGATAGAAATCCGGGGGGAAAAAATCTCCCACGCTAAACGGGTGTTTGAACCGGCCAGCACCACAGCCCTGTGGCCCGAAGAAATGCGGCCTTGACCTCCCCCCTTTCCCCCGCTTGTACAAAGGGCTTGGAACAAGAGGCGGATAGGGGTTCGGGGGGCCCCTAAATCATCCACGCTCCTCCATCCACGATAATCGTCTGTCCGGTAACAAAATCGCTGCCCTCAGAAGCCAGGAAGATCAGGGCTCCCACTAAGTCCGAGGCAACCTCCAGCCTTTTGATGGCTCGGCGCGGGATGGCCTGTTTACAGAACTCCACCCTGGCCGGGTCGGGATTTTCCTCCGATACGGTGGCCCCGGGAGCGATGCTGTTGACGTTGATATTGAATTCGCCAAGCTCTCTTGCCATCGCCCGGGTCATCCCGGTGATTGCCCCCCGGGTGGCCACATAGTGGAGAAAATTGGGGGAGCCCACGTAAGAAGCGGTAGATGACTGGTTGATAATCTTGCCCCGGCCCTGTTTCCTCATATGGGGAAGAACGGCGCAGGAGCAGAGCCAGGCCCCTTTTATATTGACTTTCATAATCCGGTCCCACTCTTCCCCGGAAAGCTCCCAGAAAGGAACCCTATTCACGGGAAAACGGCCAAAGATGGCGGCGTTGTTGACCAGGATATCAATACGGCCGAAACGCTCCACGGTTGTTTCCGCCATTTCTTTGGTGCTGGCTGGGTCCGATACATCTGTTTTGACGGCCATGGCCTCCCCGCCTTGATCCCGAATCCTCTGGACCACCCCTTGGGCGGCGGGCAAATCAATGTCCGCCACGACAACCTTAGCCCCTTCGGCCGCCAGACGAAGGCAGTAGGCAAGGCCGATCCCGTTTCCTCCTCCGGTCACAATGGCTACCTTATCTTTCAGGCGCATATCCTATCTCCCTTCCCTTTCCCTTCCTCGACCCCTTGGCCTCTCCAACCCTGGAATACAACTCGGGCTATTTTTTTATGGTAATCCCCACTTTCTTGATGACCTCACCGTAATACTGATACATCTCCCGGAGGTACTTGGCGAAATCCTCCGAATTAAGGTAATAAGGGGCAAAGCGTAGGGTGGTCATAACCTCTTGGGTGCTCTTGTCCCGGTAAGCGGCGGCATAAGCGTCATGGATCTTCTTGATAACCTCCCTGGGAGTTCCTTTGGGAGCGGCAATCCCCTGGTTGATGGCAAACCTGATATCGAACCCCTTCTCCAGATAAGTGGGAGCGCCGGGATACATCTCGCTGCTTTTGGGAAGAGAATAAGCCAGGCAGCGGATCTTCTTGGCTTGCACCTGGGGCCAGGCCACCGGGACCCCAAGCTGGGCAGCCTCCACATGTCCCCCCAAAAGCATATTCAGGGCCGGGTTTCCCCCGCCCGTGGGAATCGGGCTGAGAGTGATGCCGGCCATCTTCTGAAAAGCCACTGCGGCAATATTGACCATGGTGGGGGTTCCCGGATTGCTGTAACGCAATTCCCCCGGCTTATTTTTTGCCGCCAGGATGAAATCTTCAAGGCTTTTCCAGGGCGCCTCTTCCCGAACGAAAAGACCCGAAGGATAATAACTCAGCAGGATCACCGGCTCGAAATCGGCAAAGGTGTCATAGGGCACCTTCTCCAGGTAGGGATAGATCAGGTGCTCCCCGCCCCCGAAATTCATCAGAATGGTATAACCATCCGGCTTGGCCTTGGCCACTTCGACCGTCCCGGTAACTCCCCCTGCACCCGGCTTATTCAGGACGACGATGGGCGTACCGAGGTGCTTCTTGGCCAGATCGGAGAGGGGCCGGAAAAGGAGATCCGGTGCCCCGCCCGGAGCAAAGGGGATGATGGCATTAACCGGTTTCTCCGGAAAATCCTTGGCCGAGGAAGCCCAAGACAAGCCCGCCCCCAAAAAGCAGCCGGCGAGAAAAGCGGCCCCGAGAATGCTGAATGCCCTGGATTTCATGGATACCTCCTTTGGGAAAGATTTTGCGGTCGAGCATAACGGTTTGGCCCGCATAAAAATCGCTGCCCTCCGACCGGGTGGATTCACGCCTATTTCTTCAACGTCACCCCGAGCTTCTTGACCGCCTGTCCGTAGTACTGATACATCTCCGCAAGGTATTTTACCGTATCTTCCGTGTTCAGATAGTAGGGAGGAAACCTGAGGGTCTGCATGGTTTGCTGAAAGATCTTCTCGTTAAAGGCGGCGGCGAAGGCGTCATGCAATTTCTTGACGGCCTCGGCCGGAGTTCCCTTGGGAGCGGCTATCCCTTGGCTGATCCAGAAACGGAAGTCATAGCCTTTCTCCCGGTAGGTAGGCGGGCCGGGATAGAGCTCGGACCTTTGGGGGAGAGAATAGGCAAGGCATCTGACCTGTTTGGCCTCCACCTGGGGCCAAACCACTGGTACCGCCACTTGAGCGGCCTCCACGTGCCCTCCCAAAAGCATGTTCAAGGCCTGTCCTCCCCCTCCTGTCGGAATTCCCGTGAGAGTCAGGCCGGCTTCCCTTTCCAGCGACAACGCGTTGAGATGGTTCACGGCTCCCTGCCCCGTGTGGGCATATCTCACCGCTCCGGGATTCTTCCTGGCGTGCTGCACAAATTCTTCGAGCGTCTTCCAGGGAGAATCCTCTTTGACAAAAAGGCCCGAAGGATAGTAGCTGGTCATCATGATGGGTTGAAAATCGTTTAGGGTATCATAAGGGAGCTTCTCGAGATGGGGCCGGACTAAGTGCTCCCCGCCCCCAAAGTTGAACAGAATGGTGTAACCATCCGGTGCGGCCCTCGCCACTTCAAGAGTTCCGGTGGCGCCCCCTCCACCGGGCTTGTTCAAAATGGGAATTGGCACGCCGAGGTATTTCTTTGCCAGATCGGCCAAGGGCCGGCAAAGAAGGTCGGGGGCTCCTCCCGGAGCAAAGGCGACGATTGCCGTGACCGGCTTTTCGGGAAATGCCGCCCCCGCCGGAGGAATCGATATCCCCAAGCAGATGATGACAACGATGACCCATTCCTTGCCCAATCGCTTTTTGCCGCTCAAACCCATAGGTCCTGCCTTCCTCTCGTGAAAGATGAGAATTCATTTTGAAAATCACTTACCTTCTACACCCTTTTTGACCCCCGGGAATCTCCTTTCCCCTTTTTGACCCGGGAAATACCGGAACGAACCAGAAAGAGAATGGAAGCGATGAGGAAAAAGGCGGAAATCGGCCGCGTGACGAAGATGGAGAAACTTCCCCGGGATAGGAGCAGGGCTTGCCTCAGCGCCGTTTCAAACATCGGTGCGAGGACGACGCCCATCAGCAAGGGGGCCATCTCATAATCGAGCTTTCGCATCACGTAGCCGAAGACGCCAAACAAGGTGACCAGGAACATCTCAAAGATGCTGGCATTGATGCTGTAGACCCCGATTAGGCAGAAGATCAGGATCATGGGGAAGAGGATGCGGTAGGGGATCCGGAGAACCCTGACCCAGATGCCGATGAGCGGAAGGTTGAGCGCCAGGAGCATGGCATTCCCGATATACATGCTGCACAGGAGCCCCCAGAAGAGTTGGGGTTTGTCGGTGATCAGGGACGGGCCGGGGATAATCCCATGAATGAGGATCGCACCCAGCATTAAGGCCATGACCGCATTGTTAGGGACCCCCAGGCTTAAGAGAGGGACAAAGGCCCCCGAGGTCGCCGCATTATTGGCCGCTTCCGGACCCGCCACCCCTTCAATGGCCCCATGTCCGAACCGTTCGGGATGCGCGGAGACCTTTTTCTCCACCCCGTAGGAGAGAAAGGAGGAGATGATGGGATTGCCCCCCGGGAGGATGCCGACCCCGAACCCGAGAAAGGACCCCCGAATCATGGGGAGGAAGCATTGTCTCATCTCGCGGAGGGATGGAAGGAGCTTCCTGAAAGTGGTCTTCAGGGATTGCCTCTGGAGGATGACTTCCACATTGAGGAAGACCTCCGAGATGCCAAAGACCCCGATGGCCACCGGGACGATGCCGATTCCGTCCTCGAGGTCTCGAATTCCAAAGGTATAACGGGGGTTGCCGGTGATGGGGTCCGTGCCCACCAGCCCGAGGGCCAATCCCAAGGCCACCATCATGAGCGCTTTGCCCGGCTCTCCGCTCCCCACCCAGGCAATGACGATGAGGGCCAGCAGGAGGAGAGAGGTATATTCCGGGGGACCGAATTTCAGGGCCAATTTGGCCAGGGGAGGGGCCAACACCATAAGGATGACCACGCCCACCGTCCCGGCCACAAAGGACCCAATCGCCGATATCCCGAGGGCAACCCCAGCTCTTCCCTGAAGGGCCATTTGATATCCGTCGAGGCAGGTGACGACCGAAGCCGCTTCTCCCGGGATGTTGAGCAGAATCGACGTGGTGGACCCGCCATACATCGCCCCGTAGTATATCCCGGCCAGCATGATGAGGGCGGGGACGACGGGGATATACAGCGTGGTGGGAAGGAGAAAGGCGATGGCGGCCAGAGGGCCGAGGCCGGGAAGCACGCCGATCAGGGTTCCGGCAAGGCATCCGATGAAGCAGAAGAAGAGATTGTTGGGGTCCAAGGCCACGGCAAAGCCATGGGCCACGTTGGTCAGAAGATCCATTTCGAGATTCTCCACCAGCTCAACCAGCCCTCCGGAAGCTGGGTTTTCAACCCAACCTGGAAGACGAGAAATCCGACCCCGGTGGCCACTGCGCCGATCAGTATTGCTTTGCGCCATCCCACCGGGTCGATGGTCTTCAAGAGGAAGAGGAAGAGGAGGAAGGTGGCCAGGGCGAATCCCATCCACTTGAACGCCAGGATATAGAGCAGGATGGCTCCCAGCACATATCCGACCCGCCATTTGCTCCTGGATTCGGGCCAGAAGGGCTGAGGCGGTTTAGCCGGTTGGGTCTGCCGAATTCGTCTGATCCCCAGGGCCACGGAAAGAAGAAACAAGACTCCTCCGGCGAGAAAAGGAAGAAATCCCTGGTCCGGGTTGGCCAGGGAGCCGATTCCCATCCGGTAAGCTTCGAGGCAAATCAGGAGCCCGATCAAACCCAGGCAGATGATGCTGATCCGTTCAAGCACGCCTATAACCTTCCCCTTCTCTCCCCGTTTTTTCCCGGCTCGCGCGGGTTGAGCGGCATCCTTCTCATTCCGCTTTGAGCCCGATCGCCTTTACGACTCTTTCGTTGTTCTGATAGTCCTTGAGGAGTGTTTCTTTCAGCTTTTGCGGTCCCTCGTAGAAAAGGGCAAGGCCCTGGGCTTTCATGGGCTCGGTGAAAACCGGATCGGCCATGGCTTTCTTAAAAGCATCATGAAGGATGGTTACGATATTTGCGGGCATACCCTTCGGTCCGATCATGCAGGCATAGGAATCAAAAACCACGTCGTAGCCGATTTCCCGGAAGGTGGGAGCACCGGGGAAAAGCGGATTGCGTTCCCTTTCAAAGACCCCGAGGATGCGCACTCTGCCAGCCTCAACTTCCTTGGGGAATACGGCATGATGCTGGGTCAGGGCATCCACTCTCCCCTCCAGAAGGGCTTTTACGGTTTCCGGCGCCCCGGTGAAATGGGTGGGCGTGAGGTCGATCTGGGCCGCAACCTTTAATTGCTCCGTAGCTAAGTGCAAGCTGGAGCCTTTGCCCAGATCGCCCACGCGGATCTTGCCCGGATTTGCTTTGGCCCCGGCAATAAATTCCCGAAGGTTCTTCCAGGGTGCAGTACTTTTCACCGCCAGGCATACGGGATTGTTGACGAGGTTAATGATGGGCGTGTAATCATCAGCGGTCTTGTAGGGCAAGTTGCGCAGATGAGGCTGGAGAGTGAGCAGCCCCATGGCCCCCAGATTCAGAGTGTACCCATCCGGCGGGGCCTTCAGGAACTCCCCCATGGCTTTGGTCCCTGCCGCGCCCGGCTGATGCACTACCTTCATGGGCTGGGGAAAGAATTTATTAACTGCTGCCACCAGGGGCTGAGCCGTGAGATCCAAAGAGCCTCCCGGCGGGAAACCGACAATGACCGTGATTGGTTTTTCCGGATATTGCGCCCAGACCTGGGGCGCCCCCATTGCGACCGTTAGGAATAGGACGAGAAAAAATATTGATTCTCTTTTCATATATTTCCCTCCTTCCTCAAAGTTACGTATTGTCAAAATTATTCCCCTCTCCCCTTGGGGGAGAGGGTCAGGGTGAGGGGTGAGAAGAGCACCCGGATTGTCTCTAAAATACCTTCTATGCTCATGAATACCTCGGTATCCGTAAAACCCTTTCTTAATGCGCTTGCTACGTCCCTCAGTTCTTTCACCCCCACCCTTTTCCCTCCCCCCTCAAGGGGGAGGGATGTACTTGTT
>Ga0315276_10002584_pt1 | contig 16620 bp, 21 predicted proteins | sample YL17G05_0_MG_FD_204542 | JGI IMG/M metagenome (GOLD analysis project Ga0315276, IMG submission 204542) | Sediment microbial communities from Yellowstone Lake, YNP, Wyoming, USA - YL17G05_0 | ecosystem: Environmental > Aquatic > Freshwater > Lake > Sediment | place: USA: Wyoming | collected... | reverse complement strand
TACGCAGGCGGTAGTCGGAGATAATGTTGAAGTTTATTATACGTCTACTAACACAGGATACACCGGTACTTTTAAATACGCTCCTCTAGTACAGTGGTCTTAATTTAAATAAATTTTTAGGAAAAGACAATGACCAATCAAGACTTAGAACAAGTCAGAGGAAGAGACTACTATTATCAGTTAGTTTTTGCGGAAGATGGAATTCCAATTAACATTACAAATTGGACTATCTATTTTACTGCAAAAAAGAAATCGACAGATACTGATACTCAGGCAGCGATTAGAGTAGATGTCTCTACCCATACCGACCCCACTCATGGTATAACTGTCATTCACATTACAAATACAGATAATTTAATAGCTGTGGGAAAATATTTATTTGACATTACTGCAAAAACAGATACTGGTGATGTTCTTCCTCCGTTAATGTCTGGAATCTTATCTATCAATCAAGACATTACTCAGAGGGCAGTATAATGGACACACAAAATATTTATGTTACTTTAAAAGAAATTATTATTCCAGTTAAGATTGTTTCTTTTGATAGAAAGATAGATGTCAATTTTACGGAATCGGTAATAGGCTTTGGTGCTGCTCCATTTGATGAAGTTTACCACACATTTATCGTAAGAAAACTATAGACTATATAAAAGATAAGAAAATAATTAACAAAAAAGGAGAAATGAAAAATGGCGAATTATAGGGTTCCAGTTTTAGAGCATAGCGAATTCCAGCCAACGGTTCTTAGTCGAGTAACAACTCCTCCTGTACTTTCTGGTCATCCTATCAAGGGCGACCGTTATTTAGTTATCGCTCCAGCTACAGGCGACTTTGCACTAAAAGCAAATTACATTGCTTATTATGATGGCGCGGCTTGGCAATTCGATGCCCCATTAGCGGGCATGATTGTTTATGTTGCCGATGCGTTTCAATACTGGACGTTTGGTACAGTTTGGGCACAGTATCTCGGACAGCAAGGCCCCACTGGTGCTACAGGACCTACTGGTCCTACTGGCGCAACAGGCGCCGATAGCTTAGTTCCAGGTCCTACAGGGCCAACTGGCCCAACAGGTCCGACAGGTGCTGATTCTACAGTTGCTGGACCTACAGGCGCAACAGGTGCTACAGGCTCCACAGGTCCAACGGGACCGACAGGCGCGACTGGCGCGACTGGTTTAGCAAATGCCACATTCGATGCGGCCTATTCTTGCTTGATTTTCACGCTTTAATTTAAATAGAGGGAGGATTAATTTCCTCCCTCCCAAAAAAATAAAAATGACAAGAGAAAAATAATGAGTGAATATAAAGTACCACAATTAAATAATTTTATTTGGCAGCCTTCTGTAATAAGCAGAAGCTATTCTTCCCCTCCCGTTTTGTCAGGGCATCCTGTTAAGGGAGATAGATACATTATTTCTCCTACAGCAAGCGGTTCTTGGGCAGGACACGATAATGAGATTACTACATACAATGGGACTACATGGGAATTTGTTACTGCTGTAGAAGGATTAATTACTTGGGTAGAAGACGAAAATTTATATTATGATTATGATGGTACAAATTGGGTAAGTCCTCAGAATACGATTTTATATATACAGGGCGGAATAAATATTCGTGCTTTTGCTCAGGATTATGCAATTGAAACTAATCCTCATAAAGATAGTTGGAGTGATAACGCACCTTACACCCAATATTTATCGCAAACTTTTCTTTCTATTTATTCAGGAACATTAAAAAATGTTCAACTTATATACGCAATTAGTGGAGCTTCAATATCATTAAGTTGTCAAGCACAACTTCGACTTTGCCTCGAAGATGGCAGTCCTTCGGATACTGTTTTAGCAGAATCAGATATTTTAAGTATAGCTAATATTGGCAATGGCGATGATGGTACATGGACAAAATTTACATTTTCAACTCCCGCAACAATTGTTGCTGGTCTAAAATATGCAGCAGTATTCAAATACATTGGTGCTGCCACACAAGAATTTTATGTTTATGATGGCGGCGATGTTTATGCAGATGGCAAAATGTGGGATGGAGGAGCCGCAGGCTCTCAAGCAGGTGGTTGGGGCGATGAAGGTTTTGATATGAGATTAAGAGTTTATATGGACATTGCCCATTTGCCATTAATTGATAATGGAATATTAAAACAAAATTTATCAGTAGACACTGGAAAAACAATAGATGGCCGAGATATTTCCGTTGATGGTGCTAAATTAGATACATTAGGGCCTAGTTCTACCGGGCCTACAGGCCCAACAGGGCCTACAGGCGCGACTGGTCCGACTGGAAGCACAGGTCCTACGGGCGCAGATAGCACAGTTCCCGGACCTGCCGGGTCTACTGGACCTATCGGTCCGACTGGCAGTACAGGACCAACCGGCCCTACAGGACCTACTGGAGCAGATAGTGTAGTACCAGGTCCGACAGGCGCAACCGGACCCACTGGTCCAGATGTTTACGATGTCGATACTAATATTTTGGCACATCAAATTTTCTCTTAGGAGACATAAATGGCAACATTTACTAAAGTATTATTAAGTGGTTCTACAAATGGAAAAGCAATTAAAGTAGTTGCTACGGCTTCTACAGGAACTACTATTCATACATGCCCTGCGGGAACTTCTTCTTTAGATGAAATTTGGTTATATGCTGTGAATAGTTCTTCTACAGCAGTTAAATTAACAATTGAGTGGGGGCAGACTACTGCTCCCGATGGAAATATAGAATTGACTATTCCAGCAGAATCTGGATTAGTTTTAGTTGTTCCTGGATTACTTTTACAAAATTCTTTAGTTATAACTGCTTTTGCGGATACAGGAAATGTTGTACTTATCCATGGCTACGTGAATCGCATAGCGTAATAAAAAGGAAATAAATCATGTATAGAGCGAGAGAAAGAGTTTCTACTTTAATAAAAGATTGGTTTAATAAAATAGGATTGTTAGAAGTAGATTATATGGAATATTCTTCCGATGCTCTTGCTCAGGCAGCTTATGTAACGAATGGATTTGCTGAATCGGTTGACCAACAGCAAACTGGAAATGAAAGTATTCAGTTAGTAAATGGAAATATCTCTATTAACGACTATCTTCAGGCACAAGCTTTTAAGTTATCGGCTACTCTGACAGTTACGGCAGTAGAAATGGGATTGAAAGATATACCTGAATCTGCTCCAGTTGGTAACTGGACTTATAGAATAGAAACAGACAGTAGCAATAAGCCTTCAGGAACGCTGGCTAATGCAAATGCCACGGTTACTGTTACTCCTCCTACCATAGGTAATGTGGCGAAAGGAACTTTTGCCACTCCATTTCAGTTGACCGGAGGGGTTACTTATTGGTTTGTATTATCAACACCTACACAATCTCATACAGGCAATCATTATTGGGTTCCTATGGGTACAGATTCTAATGTTTATGCTAATGGAGACATTTCTCGTTCAACTAATGGAGTGTGGACGACTAGTTCAGCGCGGGATATGTATTTTAAAATTTATGTAAATCTAGCAAATCTACAATCTTATTCTGAAAATACAATTAAAACGCAAGGAAGTTATTCATTAAAAGGAATTGCATTAATAACTACTTCATTGAATAAGACTTTAACTAAAACTTTTTCTCCTAATATAAATTTATCCGGTATTAAAATTATAAAAGTCGATATTCGAGCATCTAGAACAGGAAGCAATATAAAAATAGGGTTGCATGATACTGGCGGAGTTACGACAGAATTAACTCCAAGTATTCTTGCAGCAAATACATTTCAAACAGTTATTTTCGACTTATCGGCAGTTAGCGATGCAAATAAAAATCCAATCGATACTATGATAATTACAATTGTAGAAGCAACTGCGGCAAATACATTTTATTTTGATAACATGTACGCATTGGTATTAGGATAAAACAGAATCATAATCAGAAAGTAGGAAGTCGTGAAAGATTTAGCAACTATTATTAAACAATTAAGAAATCTTCCGCAATATAGAAATAAATCGGAAGCAGAATTAGAAACAATAGCTAAGACTAAATTAGCAAAAGATTCTATAATAGATAATTTAGCATTTTGTTTACCAGAAGAAAAAGAGTTTGCTGCTGAATTGCTTGAAGAATATTTAGCAGAAAGTTCTATTACATCGTTCTCTGACAAACAGCTTCTTTCTCAGCTAATTGATACAGAAGTATTAATGGCAAGAATTAAGAAAGAGCTCAAAAAAGAATACGAAAAAGGAAATCCAGCCATTCCTTTGCAGATGTCAGAAGAATTAAGAAATTTGATGGAGCAAGATTATACATTAAAAGAAAGATTGGGACTTACTAAAGAAAAAGAATCGCAAAGTGCAATGGCAGAATGGGAAAAATTAAAGGCAAAAGCATTAGCTTATTATAAAGAAGGCGGCGGAAGTAATTTATGCCGATGTCCGTATTGTCAAAAAACATTTTTGATTCTAAAAGATTTAAAAAATTGCCATATAGAAAAGTTTCCATTGTTTAAAAAAACTACTCTATACAATCAAAAGTTATTTGAACTGTACGAACAAAACAGAATAACAAAAGAAGAAATGGCTACAGTTCTTGGCTGTGGAGTTGATTATATCGAATTTATTTTTCAAAAAGTTTATTTAACAGAAAAGAACGAACAAGAGAAAAAATAAAAAATGCTCGCTCGTATAACTCCAGAAGAACTTCATATCTTTGAAGTCTTGGCGAATCCCGTTAGCGGGACAGAAGTGTTATTTTCTGATTTGTCAGAAATGACTTCTTTCGACCAAGAACATTTCTCGGAAGTTAGACTTTATCAAGTTCCTATGTTGAGTTTTGAATCGCTCTTTTGTGAAGACGAAAAATTAAGCAAAAAAGAAAATTTTAAAATTAAAAAAGGTTTCGGTGAGATTCTAAACTTCGGAGGAAGGCTTACAGGAAAATCTCACATCGGAATTATAGTAGATGTTATGTTATCAGTCTTTCACAAAACATTTCAGTGGGGAATTGTCCATTCGTGCGACGCGACGAAAATTCGTGGAGTAATGGATAAGATAATTAATATTTTGGAAAATCATCCCATTCTAAAAAATTGGAATCCAAAATCAATTTCTCATCCAGCTTATAGAATTTCTTTCGGCAATAGCTGTTTAATAGAATCAGTAAATAATAATGTGGCAGGCCGCGAGCCAGGGAAAAACTGGTTTCAGAAACATGCAGGGAAAGTATGGGGAGAAGAAGATTCATTTCTTACAGAAGAAATTACAGGTAAGAAATTAATGGCCCAGTCAGAGCTAGGAGTGGTTGAACGTTCTAGTGGCATGACTAATTTCAAAAAGCAATCTCCTGTAGGAAAAAAGTTCTTTGACATTAAGAATGAAAATACAGTAATAAATTTACCTTCTTGTGTTAATCCAACTTGGGACAAAGAAAAAGACGACGCTGCTGTTCAAGAATTCGGTGGCAAGCAAAGTCCTGGTTATCGTACTCAGATTTTAGGAGAAATTGTAGATGATGGCAATTCTGTATTCGACATTGAGAGAATTAGGAAATGCTATCGAAGAGATAAAGATGGTATGCCAATTCCAGTTAAGGCTTTTGAAATAAATAAAAATAATTTCTATCGTTACAAGGAATTAATAATTGTCGATAGACCGAATAATATCGAAAAAGTGTGGGTAACGCTTGACAAAGGTGAAGGTGCTGCTCCCACAGAAGTGATTGTTCTTTTTGAAATAAATGGAATCTATAAATATGAATATAATATCACTACTTTTAAATTATCTCCCGAAGAAGACAATGAAGTAGTAGAATTTATTATAGAACAAGTAAAAGCAAACATTGTAGGAATTGACCACACATCTGGTGGCGGAAAAGCAATGCTAAGTTATTTAGCAAAAAAATATCCCGAAAATTTAGTAGCCATAGATTTCAATTCAAAGATTGACATTGATTTTGAAAAAGACGAAAATAACAATCTTAAATACGATTCTCACGGAAATGTTCTTTATAAGCAAGAATACATAGTTGATTGGAGCGTTCAGCGACTGAAGCATTTATTTTATAATAATAAAATTTCTGCCTATTACGATTTGAAGATGGATTTGCAGTTTGATGGAATTATTGTTATGCAGAGCGGAGCTAGAACTATCTATAAATGCAAGTCAGGAGCGAATCATTTATACCAGGCTTTTCAGGTTTTTTCCATCGCGCAGTGGCAATATGAATTCAAACAAATACAGCCAATAAGAAGACATAAGCCTACATTAGGATGTTTTGATTAACAGAAAGGAATTAAGATGCCTTATAAGGACCCATTAAGAAAAAAAGTAGAAGATAGAAAGTATTATCTTCAGCATAGAGAAGAAATTATTGAACGTGCGACAAACTACAATCGAGCTCATCCAGAGAAAAGACGAGTCATAGACTCTAAATATTGGAAGAAGTATTATGAAGCAAATAAAGAAAATCTCAATGAAGCTAACAGAGAATATAAATTAAAAAAGAGACATATAAATATTAATTTCAAACTTTTGCATAATATACGGGGAAGAGTTTATAAAGTTCTAAAAAGAAATTCTAAAAGAGGTAGCACTTTAGAGTTAATTGGTTGTTCTGTCGAATCTCTAAAAAAGCATCTTGAAAAACAGTTTAAGTCGGGAATGACTTGGGCTAATCACGGAAAATGGCACATCGACCATATCATTCCATGTTGCAAATTTGATTTAACCAAAGCATCAGAACAACGTAAATGCTTTCATTACACTAATCTTCAGCCACTCTGGGCAGAAGAGAATTTGAAAAAATGCAAATCATTATATCGAGAGGAGTCATAAAATGGACAATGGTATTCAAGCCGGTCTAGGAACTTCTGATTTTAATAGTGCCCTTTGGGCAGCTTTTCTTTCTTATCTTTACACGCAAGGGAAAATTGACGTTCCAGCCGACTTCCGTACAAGAATATCGGCAATTCGCTATGTATTAGACTCGGACGTAACGGGAGTAATTAATACATTGCTTGATTATTCTATTAACACCGCCGCAGCCACCGATTATACAATTGAGTGTGCAGACAATACTTTGAAGGCACTCTTAAACGAATGGTTACGTTATGTTAATTTAAATGTAAATGGAATTCCTACTGGAATAGTGGAATTCTCTAAAGAATATTACAAAGAAAGATGGAAGGAAGGTTCTTTGATTTTAGCTAGATGTGCAAGTTGGAAAGAAATTAAAATTGCTAACGTAGGTATTAGAGTGCCCACAGTTATTTGGTTGGTTAATAGTGCTTCTATCTACATTCAGAGAGACAAAGAAAACTTCGAGTTGGGTAAAGATAGATTCTTTCTTGACCAAGCAATGCACAAAGAACTTCCCGAAAAACGAGAAAAAATAGTAATTCAGCGCCCTTATGATAGATGGTGGACGCAATATGCTACTCCTTATATTATTAAGAAAGGTATTTATAGAAATTATAAAGCTCTCGAAATGCTTCAAGAGAAAACAGAAGAAGTATTGACAAAATTTGTTCCTTATTTATTCACTATTACAAAAGGAACCGCAGAACAATTTAATAAAGGTGTAGATATTACAGACGAAGATTTGAAGAATTTAAGTGCAGGACTTAGAGAAAAATTAGAGCAGTATAAAAGAAACAAAGGCAAGACTCCTATCTGGACGAAACCTTTCGATACAGAAGCAGAACATCTGATTCCCGATTTACGCAATATTTTGACAATGGAATTATTTAATCAGGGTTATCGCGCTATTTTGGCCGGACTCGGATTTGTGGATGTTATTCAGGGCATTACCTCTACGAGGAAAGAAGCTGTACTGAATCCAGCTCCTTTTATTGAAGAAGTAAACGCAGGTGTAGATGGCTTCAAATCTCTCTTGATGGAGATAATTTACTTGATTATTCAGGAGAATAAATTAGACCATCGAAAACTTTTTAATAGAAACAAGAAACTATACATTGCAAATACACCATTAAAAGTCAACGTGCAGCCGATACTGTCTGATTTGAGACAGGGATTTATCTATGGGTCGTTATCTATTAAGACGTACCAAGAAGTATTGGGTATAGACCCTGAGACTGAGCGTGAAAGAATGATAGATGAATGGGAGAGCGGAGACAGAGAGTTATTCTATGCTCATATAACTCAAAATACTGAAGATAAAGGAATTGATACAAAACTTACTGAAGCTCCTAAGAAGCCGCCGGTCTCAGAGAAAGAAGTAGAAAAGGACTTAGAGAAAGAAGCCGATGGAATTACAGATTTAAAAACAAAAGGCACTTTAGATGAAACAGAAAATTATTTTAGACATAGAATAGAAGACCCCAAGAACTTTGCTAAAGATAGTTTCAGAACTATTTGGCTAAGTAAAGAAAAAGGAATCAAAGGTATAATTGGCAAAAAGAAAGGCGAAACTAAAACCACTTTGCAAACAGTTTTATTTGATAAAGAAAGATGGACAAAGCAAGAAGCAGAGACGTGGACTAAAGAAAATGCAGAATTGGATATGGCAACTTTGACGGACAACATTGAGGATGCTCCCTATCATCGCCGTGAGGATTTGCCATCAGGCGTACAAAAGCTTTCGCCTAAACTGCAAAAGATGTGGATGAGTACATGGAACAGCGTTTATAAACAATACAAGGATGAAAGCAAAGCCTTTAGAGTGGCTTGGAGTCAAGTTAATAAACATCGCAGTAAAGCAGAATTAGGTTCGCAGGATGAGGAATAAAAGAAAGGAATCTAAATGCTAATTACTGACGTAATTAAGCAGACAGGTCTGCTGATAAATAACAAGAGATATATATTTTCTTTTTCCCCAAAGATTGACTTAGAGAAATTCGATTTAGAAGAAGAACCCATCGAATACATGATGATGGCAGTAAATGTTAATGATTTTAAAGATTATAGCACTGTATATACATATTCTGCTGAAGACATAGAAAAATTAAAAGCAGAAAATAAGCTAGATACATTTATCGAAGAAATACGAACCAAGATTATCATAGAATTAGAAAATAAGCAATAAAGAGGACTAGATGGCAAAAGAGAAAACAGTTCTATTCATGGATACCGGTATGGGGCTCGACCACTGTCTTCGTTATGCTCATGATAGTGGTGAGCAGCCTTTCTATTACATGGCTTCTATTTCTGCCTATCCTAGTTTAAAAGATTCTATTTCTGGATATGGCTTTAAAGAACTTATCAAGACTTATGATTGGGCTGGAATATTAAAGAAAGTAGATACTGTCGTATTCTTAGACAGTGGATTTTCTTCTTTGGTCGATTCTTTAAGAGCCGGAGGCTACAATGTGTTTGGTGCTTCTGCCGATGTAGAAAAATTAGAGTTTGATAGAATATTTTTTCGTGAAGTAATGAAAAAATTAGATATTAAAACTACAGATGCAGAAGTTGTTCATGGTGTAGACGAAACTGTAAACTATGCTAAAACTCATAAAGGAAAATTTTATTATAAATTAAATAAGTATCGTGGAGATGTTGAAACTTTTGGTTCTGATTCAGCATCAGAAGCTGCAACTCTATTATATCCGGCATTTCCTGTTATGGGAGATGAAATGGATTTTATTATTGAAAAAGAGATTGAAGATGGAATAGAAATTGGTTGTGATGCTTTCTTTAATGGCGAACGATTCTTGAAAACATATTTTTTTACAGTTGAACAAAAAGGTACAGGTAACATGTCTTTAGCTGTACATAATTCTATTTTAGATGAAGTCTTAGAGAAATTAACTCCCTATTTAAAAGAACACAAATATCACGGAGCGTTTGCTTTTGAATGTTTCTATACGAAAAAAGGAGAACTTTTTCTGACCGACCCAACTCCTCGCTGCGCTTTTCCTTGCTCTGCTCAGTGGTCATTAGCAATCAAAGATTACGACAGATTTATTCGTGGAGTAGCATCTGGGGAGATAGATGATTTTGAAGTCTTTCATGCTTATCAAATACAACAAAGTTATTTTGCAGAGAATCCTAAATTGTGGAGAAAAATAGAAGTCAACGATAAAGACTTACCAGAACATAAACAGCGCATAGCATTTAGAAAAGCGGTTAAAATAGACGGCGAATACTATTTTGTGCCAGAAGATGATTTAATGCTCAGTTGTAATGGTGCCGGAGATTCTTGGGAAGAAGCAATTAAAAATGCAGTAGAATGTACAGACAGAATTTCTGCTTATCAATCTACTCCATCAACAGGTACAGAAAAATTCTTCAAATCAGCTCTCGATAATTTAAAAGAATATGGTATTGAACTTACTCCAGTTACACAGAAAAAAGAAAAGGCGGAGTTAGACGTTCGAGGGAAACTGGAAGAAATAGAAGCAAAGATAGTCCATGTGATAAGAGAAAACAAACCAGACTTTACATTAGATGTAGACCCTAAAGTGCAACCAATGCAGCCTCTTTTTAAGATGGCTAAATGCGATGCTTGCGGAAAAGAATTTGATTACGATAAAGAACCTGAAGCAGGAATGGGATACGTTAAATGCCCCGGCTGCGGAAAGTCTTTGACTCAGAAAGCAATTATGAATACTCATACGAATCCTATGAAAGATATGGTTATCCCTCACCCTCGTGAAACCCCGGAGGCTATACAATAACATGAATAATAAAGAAATTTTAGCAGCTTCATTACTGGAATGGTCATTAGCCAGTAAGAATCAATGGCTAGAAGCCGATTCGTCCGATATAAAAGAATTGACAAAACTAGCAGAGAAAAAAGGACTTATACTTCCTTCGCCTGATTTGGCTATTCTGAAGACTTATTATGCTGAAGTCGGCGTACCTAATGGCAATGGAGTTATTTTAGAAAAGGCAGATTCCGAAAAAGCTCTCCCTACTCTCATTGGCAAACAAGTAAATTTCGACCATTTAGGAGCAGGACATGTTTGCGGTTATATCTTAGATGCAAAAATAGAAGGAAAGATGATAGTTGCTTATGCTTGTATTTTTAAATCGCTATTCAAAAATCAATTCGATGAAGTTAAAGATAAATTTGTTAAAGGAGAATTAACAGTATCTTTTGAGATTTGGAATGTCAATCCCGAAACTAAAGAATCGGTTGTTAAGAATTTAGAAAATGGGAATAGAATTATTTCTCCAATTTTATTTCATGGATGTGGATTGCTTTTGAGTAAACCGCCAGCTTGCCCACGTGCAAGAGTAACGGCATTGTTGGCAACATTAATAGATGATAAAGTTGTTGAAGAAGCAGAAAAGATAGTAGAACCAATTCTCCAGACTAACGATGAATTGGTCTACGCAGCATTGGCACTGCCTTGTTTAAACTGTCAAAAATGTCAGGAAGAACATAAGGAGATGAAAATGGCACAAGAAAATCCCGTTGAAGACGCAAAAATAGTAGGTGAACCTATCGACCCTAATCTGTTTGTAAAAGCAGATGGTACTTTAGATGAAGAGAAAATAGAAGCTGCTCTTCCTAAAGAGGTTACTTCCAGAGTAAAAGAATTAATAAAAGAAGGAAAAGCTCCTGCCGATGCTGTAAAGCAAGCATGGAAAGAGCATAAAGAGAAGTCAAAAGCAGAATCGGCTCCTGCCGATGCGCCTGCCGCAGACGAAGCAGCCACAAAAGCAGCTCAAGAAGCAGCAGAAAAGGTTGCTACAGAAGCCGCTGAGAAAGCTAAGTTTGACGAAGCGAAAGCCTATGTAGTAGCTCATTGGCAGCGCGAAGGCAATCAGAATTTTACTTGTCCTGATTGTGCTTTTACTTTTCCTCTATTATCCTCTGAGACTCCAATGCCTACATATTGTTCTCGTTGTGGAAGCATGTATCATTCTGAAGCAGACGACCGTCCGTGCGAAGCAGAGATGTCAGATGGTTGTGATTTGATGAATGAAGAAATGCTTCATAACGATGAGTCTACAGATTTAGAAGAATCAAAGAAGCTTCCTTATTCAAAAAGACAAGAACTTCCCGATTCTGAATTTGCAGTAGTTGTTAAGAAAGGCGACCAGAAAGTTCGCATGTTCCCTATACATGACGAATCGCATGTTCGCAATGCTTTAGCTCGCTTAGGCCAACCGAAGCCCAGAGCAACTCTTAAATCTTTAGGAGTCTCTGTAGAATCTGTGAAGCGCAAGATTCTAAATAGAGCAAAAAAGCTTGGTATGACCGATTTAGTAGAAAGATACAAAGAAACCTCAGCCTTAGAAAATGAGGCAATTCTTAATCTTTCAGCTAAAGTAGACGAACTTACTACAGTTGTTGATACGCAGAAAAAAGAAATAGATACAGTCAAAGCTGAGTTAGAAAAAGTGAAGAAAGATAGCGAAGTAATAACCACACAGAAAGCAGACGAACTTGGTAAAAAAGACCAAGAGATAGCAACCCTGAAAGAAGAGTTAGGTAGACCTCATCTATCAGTCGGGAGCATTATTGTTGCGACAAACGAAGAGTTAAAACAAATACAAGAAAAGGTAGATGTAATTGCTTTTGGGAAGAAAAAGTAAAAGATAAGTAAAGAAGCAAAAAAGATAATCGAAGCAAAAGTAAAAAAGGAGATTTAACACATGGCACTTCCTATCGAATTAGCTGCTCAGGAAATTGGTAAGATTATAGGCCAGCCTATTGACCCTAATCTTCCAGTCCCGCCCGTTTTGGCGGAAGTTTTCGATTATGAAACAGCCGAAGTTGGCGAAGAAGTAAAAATCTATACAGTTGAAGATACGAACCAAGGCGATACGATTACATCAGTGAATTCCGCTGGTCAAATCGTCGTAACTAGAGTTGACCCTCAGAATCCGGCTGTGATTCCCTTCACCGCTGCGATGTCTCGCTTGGAATATGTGCTCGTTGACGCTGCGTTGAATAGCCCGGACCAGAGCCTCATCGCTCGCCGGAAAGCCGCTATCACTCGCGGTCTTGATAAAAAGCTCACGAAAGAATGTCTCGATACGATGCTCGCTCTCGATGGCGTATCTGGCCGTCCGAACCAGGAAGTCGTTCTCGCGTCTGGTATGGACCTTTATGATTTGATTATAGCTATGAAAGAAAAAATCGAAGATTATGGTTCAGATTTTATTCTCTTAGTCGGCACCGCAGTAAGCAACGCAATCGAAGTGTACGACAAAGTGAACGCAGTGAATTTTCATTACAATGTAATGCTCGAAGATACTCTCGCTAAGAAAGGTATCAAAGTTGTGAAGGTATATGAGACGGCAGTGTATAATTATATTGATACAACCGCGTCTGGTAATCCTCAGACCACGAATATTAAAGTTCTCGCTGCCAACAAATTGATTCTCGTTTCCCGCGATTCTCGTATTCAGAAGGGAAAACCGGGTATTTATGTTCGTCGCAAGATTAATCCCGCCATCGCGCAGGCTATGGGTTCTGAAGTGGACGCAACCTTCAGGGCGAATACAGTCGTTCCTATGCCAGTAATCGTGAATGGCTCTAACACATTGGCGTTTGGTATTCAGGCTTACGAGTCCCGCGTATTAGCGCTCCTTAACTATAGGGGAGTTTGCTGGGCAACTCTGTAAACTTCTGTGATAAAAGGAGGGGAGCAATCCCCTCCCCATAATATTTTATCAACAGAAAGGATAATCAATGATACAAAAATTAGGTTTAAAAAATAAGATTGATATTTATGAAGCCGTAACTAGAATTAGAGATACTTTTGAAGAGTTCTATATTACTGATAAAAAAGAAAGAAAATATTTAAGAGATTTAAAGTTAATAGAGCAATTATTGAGGCAACAAGAAATTTATGCTCTTGCTCAGAAAGAAATTAAGGGGCTATTACTGATTTATAGGCAAAAAGGATTCCGCCATTATGCAAAAATATTGGCAGAAGATAACACTTCAGCAAGAGCTTTAATAAAATTTTTGATTTGGAATTTTTCTAATTCTGATATATATATTAAAATAAAAAAGATTAATCCATTAGTGAAGTATCTTTTAGCTGAAAATCCTTTTACAAAGAAAGCAATATTTAAATTCGCAGGCGATAGAGGCAAAGAAATACTTTTATATAGAAAAAAAGAAATTAAAATAAATAGGATAGGAGACAAAGATGGCATCTAAAATCTTAGTTAAAATGACGAATCAGGTCCGAGATTTAATTCAAGACAATCTTGCTCCTGGGTATGATGTATTTGAGTTTGTCAATGACAGAACATTTACATTGTCATCTGCTGATGTACAAGAATCATCTTTGAAAGTATATGTGAATAAGAATTTAATTATTAATGTATCGGGAAATCCAGAATATACATTTGATGTAATAACAAGTCGCATAACTTTTTTATCAGGGACTGGACTCACGGCATTAACTTGTGGAGATTTGATAGAATTTTATTATAGCTCTTGTAAAAGATTTACAGATGCCGAAATTAGACAATACATTAGTTCTGCTATTGTTAGATTGTCAATAGAAAAGTATCAAACATTTGTATTAGCAGGAGATGATAGTGTATATCCTACTCCTGTAACTCAAGACGGATATTTAATTTGTTTTGTAGCGTCAGTTCTTATGGAAGGGAATTTAGCTCGTTATCGTACCCCTGAAATAGAATTAGAATTTGACAGAGATGAAGATAATGAGAGTCGAATTAAGAGGGCTATTAGAATGTCTGCAAAAACTTACGGTATTTTAGATTATAGCAATCTTCGCAGACCGTATACATTATACGTGGAAGATTCGGATATGACGTTTGAGAACATATAATTTAGGAGAATAGAATGTCTTATAGCAAAGATTATTACACAAAACATAGAAACAAATTCGCTCAATATCACAAACAATATTATCAAAAGCATAGATTAGAATTAAATAAAAAAAGCAAATGCTATCGAGAGTCAAATAAAGAAGAGCTATCTCTTAGAGCTAAAAAATATTACGAAATAAATAAATCAAGATGTTTGATTCGTTCAAAAGACTACTACGAATCGCATGAGGAACATTGTAAAGCAGTAGCAAAACATCGTAGAGTAACTACAGATTACATGAAAGAATATAGAATGAGAAATAAGGATAAACTAACTATATATCATAAAGATTATAATAAAAAATATCGAGAGCAAAATAGAGAAACTCTTTTAAGAAAATTGAAAATTTATAATATAAGACGAAGACAATGCGACATTAATTTTAAAATAAAATCGAATCTAAGACACAGAATCTATAGTTCTTTAAAAAGAAGTTCTAAATCACTAAGCACAATGAAATTAATTGGATGCTCTATAGAGAATTTAAAACAACATCTTGAAGAGTAATTCAAGTCGGGCATGAATTGGTCTAACTATGGTAAATGGCATATAGACCATATCAAATCTTGTGCTAGTTTCGATTTAAGTAAAAAGTCAGAGCAAAAGAAATGCTTTCACTATACGAATTTACAGCCCTTATGGGCCGAAGAAAATATTAAAAAAGGCGGAAAATAAGATGGATATTTCACGTGAATTCTTTTCAATAATGAAAGACAATGGGCATCTTTCTACTGTATGGGTATCTCCCGCGCAGGAAAAGAAGACAGACCCATTTGAAAATACTACTAGGAAGATTTTTTCTAATCCAATTCCTGTACAGGCAGTAGTTAAAAGTTATACTCCAGAATCTTTAAGATGGAAATTTTACGGTACAATACCAATGGGCTCTAAACAAATCATCTGTGAAAAAAAATTTAAGACTCTCTTTAAAATAGCTGCTAAGATACAAATTGGAGATGAATATTATAAAACATGGAAAGATGACAGCAAGGGTTTTGGAATTATCGAAAGAGAAGAATATATTGTAGTAATTTTACAAATCAAAACTCAAGTAGAAGACTAATATAGAGGATGGTCGAAATGATACCGAAATATACCATCTGGGATTATTGGCAAGAAGACGGAATATATTATACTGTTGTAGAAAAAGATGGACAATTATTCTTTTCAGTATATGATAGTTTTTTAGACGAAAATAATAATGACGAGGACAGTATAATATGAATTGTAAGGGCATGATTACTAAAAAAATATATAGAGGTACAATAAATGATACGTGTTGAAATTTCATTTACTGACAAAGGAAAATTCGAGCAACTACTTCGTTATATAGAAGATAACGCTGTTTATGGTGAAGCGCAAGAAGCGATGCGAATTTTAGGGCATCATACTGCCGATAATATGCACGATACAATTAATGCTCAAAGAGTCAGACCAGACAAAGGTAGTCATAAACTAGAAAATGCTATTACAGCAGAAACTGTAAATACAACTGGTGGTATAGAAGTTGGAATTGGAAGAATTAGTAAACTAAAAACAGAAGCTCCTTATTACGAAATGATAGATGCGGGATTTACTTATTCAACAAAAAATGAGCACATTGTTCATTTTGTAGAAGGCGGTAAAGGAATGTATCCAGGGAAAGAAGGAGAATTTCGGACATTTAAAGTGGGAAGTTCTCATACTATTTTAGGAATAGATTATGTAGGAAAAGCAATTCGTAATCTTGACAAAGAACTGAGAGAGACTATAGAAAAAATAGGAAGTAAATTATTATCTAGCATGAGTAAGTAAGGAGAAAAAATGAAACAATATAGATTGAGGCGAAATTTGGAAGCATCATTTATCGAATTTTTTAGAGAAGCCC
>Ga0315276_10002583_pt1 | contig 16628 bp, 10 predicted proteins | sample YL17G05_0_MG_FD_204542 | JGI IMG/M metagenome (GOLD analysis project Ga0315276, IMG submission 204542) | Sediment microbial communities from Yellowstone Lake, YNP, Wyoming, USA - YL17G05_0 | ecosystem: Environmental > Aquatic > Freshwater > Lake > Sediment | place: USA: Wyoming | collected... | reverse complement strand
TAAGGCAGGGAGCTAAACAAATTTATCAGCTTGAGATTTTGCCGGAGCCGCCGGAAACTCGACCCCCTGATACTCCCTGGCCTATGTGGCCGCGAATAATGAGAACTTCTTCTTCGCACGAAGAAGGCTGTCAGCGTCAATGGAGTGTTATGACTAAAAAATTTTCAGGTGTCGAAACACGAGTTACCCAGTTGCACTGTTGCAAGGTTGAATGGATAATGAAAAATGGCAACTGGAAACTAAAGGAGTTACCGGGGACCGATTTTATTCGTGATGCTGATATAGTGCTTTTGGCTATGGGATTTCTCCATGTAAAACATGATGGGCTTGTGAAGGAATTAGGATTGGACATTGATGAGTCAGGTAATCTGGCGGTGAAAAACTGCCAAACCAGCGAACCATCGGTATTTGCTGCCGGCGACACAATTAGCGGGGCCTCGCTGGTTGTTCGGGCCGTTAACAGCGGACGCGAAGCCGCTGCGACTATTGACGATTGGTTGAAGAAAAAAAGTTAAGAGGAAGCTGATTTTGCAAATAGCATTGGCGCAATTTAATGCTTCAGTAGGGGATATCAAGGGTAATGTCCGTAAAATGCAGACCCTTGGTACCAAAGCTTTTGAGCTTGGCGAGGATGTTGTTGTATTTCCCGAGATGTCTGTGTGCGGGTATCCTCCTGAAGACTTGCTGTTTAAGGAGCAGTTTCTAAAGGATAATCGATTAGCTGTTGAACATTTGGCAAAGAATTGCCCTGACATTACCGTCGTCGCCGGTTTCGCAGAGAGCAGCGAAAAGGGATACTACAATTCACTTGCAGTGCTCCAAAAGGGTCAAATCAGAAAAATCTACCATAAAAGTGTCTTGCCTAATTATGGTGTTTTTGACGAAAGACGCTATTTTCGGCCTGGAACCGAACCGTTGTGTATGAACATAGGCGGTTTGGCTGTGGCATTTACAATCTGCGAGGATATATGGCGGCTTAAATGGATGGATAACTTATTCGAAAAAGCGCCGCCGGTAAATATTATCATAAATATCTCAGCGTCTCCTTTTCATATAGGTAAAATCGAACAGAGACAGAAAATTCTTAGCCAATGTGCAAAACATTTTAACTGCGCCGTTGCTTATTGTAATTTAGTCGGCGGACAGGATGAGCTGGTATTCGACGGCCGGAGTATGTTTGTTGATTCTGCAGGACGAATTGTTTGTCAGGCAAAAGCATTTGAAGAAGATATGTTGATGGCAGATTTTTCAACAGCCAATAATGCAATTCGTGTAAAAAGTCTGAAAAACTATGAGGTTGGTGCTTCCGATGCGCCGGTTGATTCAACTGCTGAAATCTATAACGCCCTGGTACTCGGAGCCAGAGATTATGTGCGAAAGAACAATTTTTCCAAAGTTATAATCGGCCTGAGCGGTGGTATAGATTCATCCTTGACTGCTGCGATCGCTGTGGATGCTTTGGGAGCAAAAAATATTATTGGAATAACCCTGCCGTCAAAGTTCAACAGTCCTGAGACAATAAGCGATGCTCAAATTGTGGCTGATAATCTGGATATTGAGTTTCATATTGTGCCAATCAAAGCGGTGCTTGACAAATTCAACGGTTTAATTGGTAAATTCGATAAATGGACAACTGACGGAGTAGCTTATGAAAACCTTCAGGCAAGAATTCGTGGATGCATTTTGATGGCGCTGAGTAATCAGTACTCTTACATGGTTCTTGCTACCAGCAATAAAAGTGAAGCTGCTGTGGGTTATTCCACTCTTTATGGTGATACTGCCGGAGGTTTCGCGGTCTTGAAGGATGTGCCTAAAACAATGGTTTATCAATTAGCCAAATATGTAAATAAAATCCATCATCACAAAATTATTCCTCTCAGCGTAATAAAACGGCCGCCCACTGCCGAGCTCAGGGAAAATCAAAAAGATACCGACTTACTGCCGCCGTATGACCTGCTTGACAGGATACTTAAAGGTTATGTAGAAGAGGACAAATCAGCTTCCCGGTTGATTGAAGAAGGTTTGCCCGAAGATGCCGTTAGCCGGGTTATTAGTATGGTTGACCGTAGCGAATACAAAAGGAGACAATCTCCGCCTGGGATTAAGATTAGTCCAAGGGCATTTGGCAAGGACAGAAGAATGCCCATAACAAACCTTTACAGCCGTGAAGGGTTTAATAACGAATAGAACTATGCCTTGGTCAATAAGTTAGAGGAACCGGGAAAGAAGACGATGCCGAAACGTAAGGATATCCATAAGATATTGATTATAGGCTCAGGCCCCATAGTAATAGGCCAGGGCTGTGAATTTGACTATTCCGGCGCTCAAGCGTGCAAGGTATTAAAACAGGAAGGCTTTAAGGTGGTTCTTGTTAACAGCAACCCTGCCACAATAATGACCGACCCTGAGATGGCCCATAGAACATACATTGAACCTATTACGCCGGAGATAATAGAAGAAATAATTCGCAAGGAAAAGCTCGATAGTCTCCTGCCGACATTGGGTGGGCAAACAGGCCTTAACGTTGCAGTAGCACTGGCGGAAATGGGGATACTAAAAAAACATAATGTTAGATTGCTCGGAGCCAATTTAACGTCTATCAAAAGGGCTGAAGAACGAGATAAGTTTAAAAAGATTATTGAAGATATTGGGCTTGAGGTTCCCAAAAGCGGCTATGCTCATTCATGGGAGCAGGCCCAGGAAATTATCAAATATGTCGGTTTCCCGGCTATCATAAGACCATCATATACGTTAGGCGGTACCGGCGGAAATATAGCCTGCAATACTGAGGAATATAAGGAATATATCCGTTGGGGGTTGAGTCTAAGTCCCAAAAGCCAGGTGCTTGTGGAAGAATCCGTGATAGGGTGGAAGGAATACGAGCTTGAGGTTATGAGAGATAGAAAAGACAATGTCGTTATTGTCTGCCCGATTGAAAACCTTGACCCCATGGGCATCCATACCGGTGACAGCATCACAGTCGCTCCTGCGCAAACGCTCACTGATAAAGAATATCAGATTATGCGTGATGCGGCGATGAAGATAATAAGAGCTATCGGTGTTGAAACCGGCGGTTCAAATATACAGTTTGCAGTCAACCCTGAAAATGGCAGGTTGTTTGTAATTGAGATGAATCCGAGAGTTTCAAGAAGCTCCGCACTTGCTTCTAAAGCTACAGGTTTTCCCATCGCCAAAATAGCGTCGTTGTTGGCTGTCGGTTATACTTTGGATGAAATCCCCAACGATATTACTAAAAAAACGCCGGCTTGTTTCGAGCCTACTATTGACTACTGTGTTGTTAAGTGGCCGCGTTTTACATTTGAAAAATTTCCTAAAACCAGCCCTGAACTTACAGTGCAGATGAAGTCTGTCGGTGAAGCTATGGCAATTGGCAGGACATTCAAGGAAGCGTTACAGAAAGCCATAAGGTCGCTGGAAATAGACCGCTACTCTCTTGACAAAAAGCATATTAATGGTGAGCTTACTTCAACCCAGTTAAGGAAGAAGCTGCAAACAAGCTGCTGGGACAAAATCTGGTATGTGGCCGAGGCCTTCAGAAGAAAACTTTCTACGGATGAAATATTTGCCCTGACGAAAATCGACCCGTGGTTCCTTAATAACATTAATGATATTGTCAAACTTGAAAGAAAAATCAAGTCGACCGCTCTTAATAAGTTCGACCGTCGCCTGGTGCGCCAGGTCAAAGAGTTCGGCTTTAGCGATAAATATCTTGCATCTTTGCTGAATATATCGGAAGAGCAGTTCAGAAAGCATCGCCTCCGGCTGGCTGTCGAGCCGGTGTATAAAACCGTCGATACCTGCGGCGCTGAATTCGAGGCCCATACTCCCTATCTTTATTCGACGTATGAAGCTGAATGCGAAGCCAACCCGAGCGATAGAAGAAAAATTGTCATCCTCGGCGGCGGACCAAACCGCATAGGGCAGGGCATAGAGTTCGATTATTGCTGCGTCCATGCGGCGTTCGCATTAAAAGAAATAGGTATCGAATCAATAATGGTAAATTGCAACCCAGAAACCGTAAGTACCGACTACGATACCTCCGACAGACTTTATTTTGAACCTCTGACATTTGAGGATGTGATGTCGATTGTCGAAAAAGAGAAACCTGATGGTGTAATCGTGCAGTTCGGAGGCCAGACACCCCTTAAACTTGCTGTCCCGCTGGAAAGGGCCGGCGTAAAGATAATCGGCACTTCACCTGACAGCATCGCCTGTGCTGAAGACCGCAAGCGTTTTAATAATCTCGTTAAAAAACTCAAACTGCTCCAGCCCACCAGCGGAACTGCGACAACTTATGATAGTGCCCTGAAAATCGCACGTAAACTCGGATTTCCCTTGCTCATCAGACCTTCTTTTGTCTTGGGAGGCCGGGCAATGAAAATTGTCCACGATGAAAAATCATTCGAGACTGCTGCCAAAAACGCTTTTGTTGCTTCAGGTGAGCACCCAATCTTAATAGACAAGTTTCTTGATGATGCGACGGAGATGGACGTCGATGCGATAAGTGACGGTAAACGCGTGGTAATCGGCGGAATTATGGAGCATATCGAAGAGGCAGGTATTCATTCAGGCGATAGTGCCTGTTCGCTGCCTCCCGTTTCGATAAGCGAAAAAATTCTCGACGAGATTAAAAGGCAAACTAAGCTGCTGGCCCTTGCCTTGAAGGTAAAAGGCCTCATAAACATTCAGTTCGCCATAAAAAACGATGAAATCTATATACTCGAAGTGAACCCACGCGCATCTCGAACTATTCCGTTCGTAAGTAAGGCCATCGGCGTGCCCTTGGCTAAACTCGCGACTAAAGTAATGACTGGGATGACGCTGGATGAGCTGAAATTTACAAAGGAAATGAAACCTGCGTATTTCTCAGTCAAGGAGGCTGTGTTCCCGTTCTTGAAATTCCCGGGCATAGATACGCTGCTTGGGCCGGAGATGCTCTCCACCGGCGAGGTTATGGGTATAGATGATGATTTTGGAATAGCCTTCGCAAAATCTCAGATGGCTGCAGGCAACGCCCTGCCGACCAGCGGCAATGTCCTTTTTAGTGTTAGAGACGTCGATAAGAAAAAAGCCGTTGAGCTTGCCCGTCAAATGATTAATATGGGCTTTAAAATTGTGGCCACAAAGGGAACCTGTCTCGAATTCATAAATAATAACGTCCCCTCGGAGTTTGTGCTTAAAGTTTCCGAGGGCAGACCCAATGTGGTTGATTGGATAATAAACGGCAAAATCGGCCTTATAATAAACGCTACAACTGGAGCGTTGTCGGTTGAAGATTCTTTTCCGATAAGAAGAACCGCCCTCGACAAACAAATCCCGTATGTGACAACCATTAGGGCCGCCGCCGCGGTCGTTAAAGCTATAAAAGCGATGAAGGATAGAAAAATCGGCGTAAAACCTCTTCAGCGTTATTATAATTAGGAGTGAACTTAAACTTGAAAGCTATTCTGTTACTTGAGGACGGCACGGTCTTTGAAGGTAATTCTTTTGGTGCCAAAGGCCAAAGGTGCGGCGAGGTCGTTTTTAATACGAGTATGACCGGCTATCAGGAAATCCTCACTGACCCCTCTTACAATGAGCAGATAATAACTATGACATACCCGCTGATTGGCAACTATGGCACGAACAACACCGACACGGAATCGAGAAAAGTTTTTGCCGCTGGCTTTATCGTTAAAGAAAACTGCCCTTACCCGAGCAGCTGGCGAAGCAAAATGTCACTTGGGGAGTATCTGAAGAAAAACAATGTCATCGGCCTCGAAGGAATAGATACGAGAAAACTGGTAAAACATATCCGGACCCAAGGAGCTATGAAAGGAATCATCTCATCGGCCGATTTAAGTATAAATAAGCTCAGGGAAAAGCTTCAGCGTTATCCCGGCCTCGTCGGCAGGGACATCGTTAAAGACGTAACTGCCGGAAAAACTTATAACTGGAACGACGGTGTCGTCGACGTATTGACCGGCATAGAACAGAAACCTCCAAAAAAATATAAGGTCGTCGCCTTCGATTTTGGCATGAAACACAACATTCTCCGCCTGCTTTGTTCGCACGGCTGCCGTGTGAAGGTCGTTCCCGCTGGCACATCTGCCAAACATGTCCTGCGTCTCAAGCCTGACGGCGTTTTCCTGAGCAATGGTCCCGGCGACCCTGCCGCGGTAAGCTATGCCGTTGAGACCATAAGAGGCCTTCTCGGAAAGCTGCCAATCTTCGGCATCTGCCTCGGCCATCAATTACTTGGACTTGCTCTTGGCGGGAAAACCTACAAACTTAAATTCGGCCATAGAGGGGCAAACCACCCTGTTAAGAATCTGCAAACCGGCAAAATAGAAATTACCAGTCAGAATCATGGCTTCTGCGTCGACATCAATTCTCTAAAAGGTAAGGGCATTGAGGTTACCCATGTTAATCTCAACGATAATACCAATGAAGGCTTCTGCTCCCGGAAGCTGGACGCTTTTTCAGTTCAGTATCACCCCGAAGCATCACCTGGTCCGCATGATGCGAGCTACCTTTTTAAGACCTTTATTGAATTAATGGATAAATGACGATGCAATCGCTTAAGAAGTAAGCTGACCTATATCTGTTAATTTATGGATTACATGAGCCGTTGTATTGCACCAAAAGTAACCTCAAAATGGATCAACCCAAACCATGGGTGCGCAACAAAATGCGCAACAACTACGCTCGTCTGAGCTACTGTTACGCTTCGGCCACGCTTCGGTCAGCATCATAAGTCGTTATTTGACAAGTATAAACCATTTTAGCTACAATACTTACAAAAGCCCGAATCGGATTTCTAATCCGTAGGTCGTGGGTTCGACTCCCTCCGGGCGTATTTCTGATCTTATTAATCATACGTTGAAATGTTACCTTCCGGGGGTTTGAATATGAGGGGGGTCGTCCTATAATAGGTTTAGCGAATCTTAGATTAAGAAACACTCTATCTACCTTTCCTGCAAATAGCACCTACCACACAAGAGCAGGATATGCCTCTTAACCTGCTTCGGCCTCTTATTCCTGTAATCGGCTTTTTTGTAATAAAGTGCACCCTATAATTTGACGAATTAAGCCCATACCTTAAAAAACGGGGATTAAAGATGCGAAACTTGAAGCCAATATTATTGGTTGAAGATGACCGCGTCGACGCGATGACGGTTAAGCGGGCACTTAAGGACCTGAACATCACAAATCTGTTGGTCCACACCCTCAACGGAGAAGAAGCATTGAATCATTTAAAAACTGGAAGCAACGGTAATCCGTGCCTCATTTTTCTGGATTTGAATATGCCGAAAATGAACGGCATCGAATTTTTAAAAGTCATAAAAGCTGATGACAAATATAAAAAGATTCCTGTTGTGGTGATCACAACATCCCACGAAGAGCAGGATATAGTTGAAAGTTTTAAGTTTAGTGTCGCAGGTTATATGCTCAAGTCCACCGATTATAAAAAGTTCGTGGAGGCAATCAGGACGGTTAATCTGTACTGGACCTTAAGTGAAATACCGGACGGAGAATAAAACTATGGAAGATGCAAGATGCAAAATTTTGATGGTTGAAGACGACAAACTCGACCAAAAAGCCTTTGAGCAGTTAGTGAAAAATGAAAACCTTCCATATGATTACACGATAGCAGATTCTGTCTCAAAGGCCAAGAGCATACTCGACTCCGAGCAGTTCGACGTTGTTATTTCAGACTACGCTCTGGGCGATGGCACTGCGTTTGATATCCTCGGTTCGGTGAAGAATACCCCCACGATAATTGTAACAGGCGCCGGCGATGAGGAATTGGCTGTCAAAGTCTGGAGGGAAGGCGCTTATGACTATCTGATAAAAGACCGCGACCGGCACTATCTCAAAGCCCTGCCGATAACAGTCGAAAATGTCATCAGGCACAGAAAAACAGAAGAAAAAGTGCAGTTGCTCTCAGGCGCTATTATGAGCACCAACGATAGCGTTTACATTACCGATATGGAAAACAGGATTACCTTCGTCAACAAAGCATTCTGCGAAACCTACGGGTACCAGGAGCAGGAGGTCATCGGGAAAGACAGCAATGTCCTCTGGATAAGAAAGCTTCAGGGTAATGGCACCAGAAGCGTCTTCCAAATCGTCAGCAACGCCTGGGAAGTCGGGTTTTACCACAAACGAAAGGATGGCTCCATATTCCCTGTCTCCCTTTCAAGGTCAATCATCAAAGACTCCGCCGGAAACGAAGTCTCAGTTGTTGGAGTGGTTCGCAATATCTCGGACCGCATTGTTATGGAGGATGAGCTGCGAACCGCAAATCAAAAGCTGGAGAAACGCAGTCACCTTAAAAGCGAACTGGCTGTCGCGGTCTCAGAGGAATTAACAACCATGATGGCCGAGGTCGAGAATATCATCTCCGGTGCTGCGACAGCTGCTCCGGACAAAACCGTCGCCAGCTTAAAGGAAAATCTGGAATCGGCACAGAAAAATATCGACAACGCCAAGGGCATTATCAGTGATTTTCTTGAAATCTCAAACACCGATACAAACAAAATAAAACTGGAGACAACCGAGCTTGACCTTCGCTCTGTTGTCACAGAAGTTGTAGAAACCCTCTCGACGCTTGCAGCTGAAAAAGATATTGAATTAGAAAGCTCTTTGCCTGATTCCGAGCTCTTCGTTAATGCAGACCGCGACAAAATAACGCAGGCGCTGACCAACCTTATAAGTAATTCAATAAATTCCGTCCCCGCAAATGGCCGTATCAATGTGCGGGCGGAAGACCTCGGCAATGAGATTACCGTCGAGGTCAATGACGATGGCCCAACTATCGAAAGTGGCCAGATGAGCAGAATTTTCAATCGCTTCGACCAGATTAAAACACAGCTCCGTGCCGGCAGGGAGGAACTGATGCTGGCTCTGCCGATAGCAAAAGAATTGGTGGAAATGCACGGCGGCTGGATTTTGGCTAAAAGTGGAGATGGCAGAGGAAACAGCTTCTGCTTCACTTTGCCTAAATCGAATCTGCAGCCGGCTGCCGTTTCTGCCAATAAAAAATTCAAGAACGCCGCCCCCAATAGCCGATACACTGCACCGCAATAGACTTTTATGGGGACATAACTATGCTTAAAAAAGTAAGCTTATCAGTACTGAAAACTAACTTTAAAGGAGATATAACAATGTTTAAGAAAGAAGGCCCTTCGACACAAATTAAGAAAGAAAACCCTTCGATACAAAAATTTGTTTTTCTTCTGCTGATGTTACCGCTTGTATTTATGCCTAACGCCGGATTAGCGGCGCAACAGCAGGATATAAATAAGCCGGGAGATGTTTTTGATATGCCTCTCGAGAAATTGATGGAGGTTGAGGTTGTATCCACTGCAACCCTGACACAGACCAAGCAGCGTCTTGTCCCTGCTGCCGTAACAACCATCACTGCCGAACAGATTAAAAGCTCCGGCGCACGCAGTTTGTATGAGCTGTTCGATATCTATGTGCCCAACCTGCAATGGTCGAGACATCACTGGGAGAACGACCAGTTGGGGCTACGCGGGATTATCAGCGACCGTAACGATAAATTCCTCCTGCTCGTCAATGGACGTTCCATGAGGGACAACACCCACGCCGGCGTAGTAAGTGAGCTGGACCAGGTTCTGCTCAAAGAGATTCATCATGTTGACGTTGTGCGAGGCCCAGGCTCCGCCATGTATGGTCCCGGCGCCGTATCGATGGTGATTAACATTATCACCTACAACTCCGACACCTTCCAGGGAACGGAAGTCACCACCCGTTTGGGCGCCATCGAGGAATTCTATGCAGTCGAATTGAAGCATGGCCGAAAATTCGACTCCAACGATGGCGGCATCTTCGTTTATAGCGGCTTCGGAAACTATGTCGGTGCAAGCAAGTACGATGCTCCACAGATTTATCCGTTTACTTTTCCCTCAACAGGAGGCACTGCTCCTGTCGGCTCAGTACCGGGTGAGGGCACCAAGGCGGGCGAACCTTTTACGGATACTGTACAAGGCCGTGACCATGCAGACGCCTTGGGGGCGGCCCCAATGAAACTGCACGTGCAGTTAAAGAAAGATAACTGGGATATCTGGGCACGCCTTGAACGCGGCGGAAAACAGTTTGGATGGGCACCCGACTCTATAGCTCGCCGACCTTATGGAAACGGCGACACTGTTTGGTGGAATAGATGGGCGTATTTACCAGGAAACGAGCATATCCGAAGGCCGAATTTCTATACTTACCTGCAATTTACCGGATATGTTGGGTATAAACAGGAAGTAACTGAACACCTCGACATCGATTACTCCTTCAGTGGCCAATCCACTACTAATGTTCAGGAAAGAGAATCCAGATATGGCCAGAACTATCGTGAGGATAACTACAACGGCAAGGTAGTCTTTAAATGGCAGCCCACCGACCAGCACAAGGTTGCCTTCGGTATGGAGTTCCAGCATAACGACCTCGGTCTGCGGGGCTGGAATGGTCTCGGCTACAAAGCGCCTAAATTTGGCGGCAGTTCCGGTGGGGCCAAAACCCCGTTTATGAACCCCAACGTACAGTTATGGGGTTGGAATGTTTTGATGCCGACATGGCATACCCAGATGTATTCGTTTTTTGGTGAATGGCAGTGGAATATCAACGACCAGTGGACCACCTTCATCGGCGGCCGGTTAGACCGCCACACATTTACCGACACGATGTTCTCTCCCCGTGCTGCTGTGGTCTTCACACCAAACGAGAGAGACACATTTAAGGCGATGTTGTCGCGGTCGTTAAGGGCCAACTTTGAGGAGTATATGAAGCGACAGGACCAGCTCAACAGCAAATTAAGCGACCCTGAAAAACTCGATAGCTTCGAATTCCGTTACGAAAGGCAGCAAAGCAAGAATCTCGACCTCGCAGCGTCGGCGTTCGTCCACTATAGCTTGCAATCTTTAGGATGGAGCGAGTCTGCTCAATCATATACCATCGCAGGTACTCAAAGAACATACGGCCTCGAGTTTGAGGCCTCTTACCACACCGACAAGACCCGTTTTACGGTCTCACACGGTTATACAAAACTTTATGGCTTCTACCTTGAGCCGGGCCAAAGGGCGCCTTTCCCCGCCGCACCGTCTCAATCTATCACCGCCGAGCCATACGGCGTCGGCAATGACCTGACCAACTGGTCCAATCACAACACCAAGTTAGTATATCAGCGTAAGCTCGATGACAAGTGGACCTTCGATGCCTCGATGCGCATCTACTGGGGGTTCCCTGGGATGAAGGATTTTGACAAGTACTATCCCTACCAAAGCTCAACTGCTGCAACCGCCGGTGCTAAACTTATCGAACCCGGCTGGGAGAGGGCATACCGCGGCAGTTACTTCCTCGACCTCGGCCTGCAATATAAGGCGAGCAAAAACCTCGACATCGGCATTACAGGCTACAACCTGCTTGGCGTTTTCAATAAGGATTTCAACAAGCGTAACTACGTAGAGACAAAGGGCATGGGAGATTTCCGCGATGCTGCCCCGGCTGTCGGCGTCCAGCTGACCTATACTTTCTGAAATATAACGTCAAGTACATAAATATGACAGGATAAGAAAACTTGAGAATCAGAGTTTATAACTTAATAGTCTTAACTTTGGTCTTATTTGCGGCAGCACTTGCGGCAGAGGCCCTGACCGACTCCGAAGCCAACCGTGAATACCAGGTTAAAGCGGCATTCCTGTATAACTTCATCAAGTTTGTGGACTGGCCGGAAGGAACTTCTGACAGCAATCAGCCAATAATTATAGGCATCATTGGCAAGAACCCTTTTGGCGACGCATTTGAGCCCATTAAGGATAAGCCGGTTAAAGAAAAGAAGGTTACTATAAAACTGTTCCAGGGTCTCGACGAATCTGGGAAGCATCCGCAAATCGAGGCTATTGGAAAATGTAACTTGTTATTTATTTGCAGTTCGGAGAAGGAAAAGCTTAAGGAAACCATGGATTTGCTTAAAGACCGCAACATCCTGACAGTTGCAGATATGCAGGGGTTCCTCGAAGCCGGCGGCATTGTTAATTTCGTTGTAGAAGAAAATAAAGTTGGTTTTGAAATCAACATTGATGCCGCTAAACAAGCCAAACTCGAGATAAGGTCTAATCTCCTGCGGCTGGCTAAAAGAATAATCGGGGAAAATTCTGCCAAGAAAATATAGAGGCTGAATCATTTTGGAAATCAGGGAAAACTAAATTATGCCGGTTTTACAAAAGATGACAATAAAAGACAAGCTGATATTTATTATCATGCTCGCTTGTATTACCGGCTTGATGTTGGCAGGCACCGCCTTTATCCTTTGGGAGCGAGGCATGTCTCGCAATAATCTGGTGAGAGTTTTATCTACTCGAGCGGCAATATTAGCGGAAAACTGTAAATCATCTTTGGCCTTCCAGGATGCCAAGGATGCTGAGAATGTACTGAAGGCCCTTCATGTGGACTCTTCTTTGATGTCCGGCACTATTTTCAATGATAAAAACGAGCATTTCGCAGCATATTATCGTGACAGCAGTGTAGTTAAAATAACTCCAACCGAGTTTAAGAAAGCAACAGTTACTTTAAATAGCAATTTTCTGGTAGTTTCAGCCCCTATTGTTCTTGACAACGCAACAATAGGCACAATTTATCTACAGTCGGATTTGGACTTTCTGCGCGAATCGCTGAAACGCGGCATCCAGATAATGGCTATCGTTACATTCTTTTCTTTGATGGCGGTATTTTTTGTGTCATCCCGGCTACAGGCGGTTATTTCCAAACCGATTTTGAGTCTGGCCAAGGTCGCAAAAAACGTCTCGGAAAAGAAGGATTATTCTGCTCGAGCTCTAAAGCACGGTAGTGATGAGGTGGGTTTGCTTATCGATTCGTTCAACGAAATGTTGGAGCAAATCCAGCATCGCGATTTGGAATTAGTCAACGGCAAGGAAATGCTCGAAGAAAGGGTCGAGGAGCGCACCTCTGAGCTTACAAGTGCCAACGATCAATTAACCAAGGAAATCGACGTCCGCAAAAGAACAGAAGGACAGTTGCGCAGGGCTGAAGAAAACTACAGAACGCAATTTGAAGGAGCGATGGATGCTATCTTCGTGGCCGATGCAGAAACAGGCATATTAACCGACTGCAACCCCGCCGCAACAAGATTGGTCGGACGGGAAAAATCAGAACTGATTGGCCAGCATCAGCGGATTCTACATCCCCCGAAAAGTTTGCAGGGAGAATACAGCAAATCTTTCAAGGATCATCTCACAGAACAAAGCGGCCAAACCCTCGAAGACGAGATCGTTACCAAAACCGGTAAGATAAAAGATGTCGCAATAAAGGCCAGTCTAATTGAGGTTCGCGGCAAAAAATTCATGCAGGGCATATTCCGCGATATAACCGAAAACAAAAAGGCTGAGGCTGTCCAAAACCAGCTTCTCGAACAGTTGGCAACTGCCAATCAGGAGTTGAAAGATTTCGCCTATGTGGTATCGCACGATTTGAAGGCGCCCCTGCGCGGAATTAAGACCATTGCAGACTGGATATCAACCGATTATGCAGATAAGCTCAATGACGATGGCAAAGAGCAGTTAAAGTTACTCGCAAACAGAGTAGACCGAATGCATAACCTGATTGATGGTATCCTGCAGTATTCCAGAATCGGACGCGTTGAAGAAGAAAAGGCTCAGATTGATCTCAACAAGCTTGTTCTGGAGATTATTGACATGCTTGCTCCGCCGGAGAACATCACCATTACAATCGAAAAAGAACTGCCCTCCATTGAAGGCGAACACACCCGCCTTACGCAGGTGTTCCAGAACCTGCTGAGCAACGCCGTCAAATATATGAATAAACCGAAGGGTATAATAAAAGTCGGCTGTGTTGAAGAAAATGGCTTCTGGAAATTTAATGTCACCGATAACGGACCAGGAATCGAAGAAAAGTATTTCGAAAAGATTTTCAAAATTTTCCAGACATTGGCGCCGCGTGACGAGTTTGAAAGCACCGGCATCGGCCTAACTGTGATAAAGAAAATCGTTGAGTTATACAAGGGCAAAGTCTGGGTGGAATCAAAGGTAGGCGAAGGGACCACTTTCTTCTTTACATTACCAAAGCATAACATAGGAGCTGAAAAAAATGAAGAACACCTCCAGACCAGTGTTGTTGGTTGAAGATGACGATGTGGACGCAATGACCGTCAAAAGGGCGTTGAATGACCTCAACGTCACAAATCCGTTAGCACATACCCTCAACGGGGAGGAAGCGCTGGAGTATTTAAAAAGCGAAAAGAATAAGAAACCGTGTATTATTCTTCTGGATTTGAATATGCCGAGGATGAACGGCCTCGAATTTATGCAGGCAATAAAAGTCGATGATAAATTAAAAAAGATTCCAATCGTGGTTTTAACTACCTCCCGAGAAGAACAGGATAAAGTTGAGAGCTTTAGGCTCGGTGTTGCCGGTTATATGCTCAAGGGCATTGATTATAAAGATTTTGTGGAGATAATCAGGACAATTAGTCTTTACTGGACTTTAAGTGAATTGCCGGACGGCGAATAAACCAAAACGCCATTTCCCGTTGAAACGCCTCAGCATCAGAAATTTTCCTGCACAAACCTGACCGCATTGGCAAAAATTGTCATTCCATCACCGTCTTGCTTGTTTTTTAGACGAGACCAATGCGGATGCTGGGTGCGCCGGACGTGCCTTTCAGGATGCGGCATAAGTCCCAAGACCCGCCCCGTAGTATCAGTCAGACCCGCTATCGAATCCACCGAACCGTTCGGATTAATAGGGTAGTTACCCTCTTTGCCGTTTTTATCCACGTATTTGAATACGATGTGTCCCTCGGACTTTAGCTTTTCCAATGTAGCTTTGTCTTTGGTAACAACTTTGCCCTCGCCGTGTGCAATCGGCAGATAAATCTGTCTGTCACGCTCGATGAAAATACACTTTTCAGTTTGGGGGGCAAGGTACACCCATCGGTCCTCGAATTTACCGCTGTCGTTGTAAGTTATGGTAACAGAACCTTTCCCGTTAGTTAAATCCGCCCCGGGCAAAATACCCGCCTTGACCAGCACCTGGAAACCGTTGCAGATGCCGAGCACCAATTTGCCGTCTTCTATGAATTTTTGTATCGGCTCATACAGGTGGTGTATGATTTGATTAGCCAGAATTTTACCGGCTGCCACATCATCGCCATAACTAAAGCCGCCGGGAAAAACGATTATCTGGTACTCATCGAGCGCACTTTTGTCCTCGATTATCCTGTTCATATGTACTCGCTCTGCCGCAGCCCCTGCCAGTTCCAGCGCGTGCTCGGTTTCCATATCGCAATTTATCCCCGCCGCCCGTAAAACTATTGCTTTTATCTGTGCCATTAACAACCCTTCTTTATTACCAATCAAGAGGCTTCTGCCACGCCTCTTTCAGCAAATCTATATCGGCCTCAATAACTTTACTGCCGTCTTCTGCTTTTATGATAAGTGTTTTTTCTTCTGTAACTTTTCCAATTTGTCCAAATGGCAAATTTAACATCAGCTTTACAAAGGCATCGTAATTCCCCGGCTCAACTTCCACAATATAGCGAGAGTTTGACTCACTGAATAGTTGCATATCTATTCGCGAGCAGTTTGTGCTGTTGGGCAGGCCCCGCAGATCCGCCTCTATACCAAGTCCGCCGGCAAAGGCCATCTCCGCCAGCGCCACTGTCAACCCGCCCTCTGAGCAATCGTGACAGCTTACTACAATTCCCTTTGAGATTGCCTCAGCAACTTTTTTAGCAATCTTAGGTGCTGTTTCTAAATCCACTTTCGGAACATTTGCTCCAAGCTGACCATTGATTTTATAATAATGCGAACCGCCTAATTCATTTTTCGTCTCGCCCACTACAAAGAGAAAATTACCCGCTCCTTTAGCATCCATCGTTACGCACTTATTGATATCATCGACTATTGATATAGCGCTTATCAAAAGTGTCGATGGAATAGAAATCTGCCTTCCATCTTCGCAGGAAAACTCATTGTTTAGCGAATCTTTACCGGAGATAAACGGCACATCAAAGGCAATTGCGCCGTCATAGCACGCCTGCGCAGCCCGGACCAATGTCCCGAACGTCTCTGGCTTTTTGCAGTTACCCCAGCAGAAATTGTCCAGTACTGCAATTCTGTCTGCTCGTCCGCCTACGCATACTATGTTTCTTACCGCCTCATCGATGCCCGCCAGTGCCATCCAGTATGGGTCTATATCACCATACAATGGATTCATTCCGCAGCTGATGGCAAGACCCTTGTCAGAGTCGAACTTGGGTTTTATCACCGCTGCGTCACTCGGCCCATCGTTGTTCACGCCTGTTAAAGGTTTGACGACCGAGTTGCCCTGAACTTCGTGGTCATATTGCCGGATTACCCATTCCTTACTGGCAACATTGTAGGAAGAGAGAATCCGCAGAAGTTCATCATTGTAATTATCCTTCTCAGCTATGTTCGGTTCCGAAAGTTTTGGAGTTTTCCACTCCGCCTTGCGCCGAATCTTCGGCCCTCCGTCGTGCAGGAAATCCATATCCATTTCGGCTACCTGCTGACCGTTATATCGCAATATCAGTTTCTTATCATTCGTAAATT
>Ga0315276_10002582_pt1 | contig 16629 bp, 15 predicted proteins | sample YL17G05_0_MG_FD_204542 | JGI IMG/M metagenome (GOLD analysis project Ga0315276, IMG submission 204542) | Sediment microbial communities from Yellowstone Lake, YNP, Wyoming, USA - YL17G05_0 | ecosystem: Environmental > Aquatic > Freshwater > Lake > Sediment | place: USA: Wyoming | collected... | reverse complement strand
ATCTGACTATCAGGCAAAAAACATCCTTTGTTGTGAACAACGATTCCCTCTGTTACGAATGTCCCGCCCGGGCTGACGAGCAGGTTATAAGCTGGTCGTCTTGCAGCAATCCGATGGATAGACTGAACCTTAGACGCATCAAGCTTTCCATCCTGTATCAGGTAAACCGTATCCCCCACGTGGAGCAAACCAGCAAGTCTGTACTCGCCCTGGGCCACCATTATAAGGTGTTCGGGAGTAACATCCAATCTCGACCTGGAAGTCGAAATCTCCAGATACTCCTCCGGTTGCACCGCCACCAAGGCTTGGACTTTGGCTTTCTGAAACTTCCCGTCGGTGAGGCTCCACACAGGATCACCCTTTTTCAGCTTTTCGATGGCAACAGCTCCATTAGGGGTCACAACCTGAGTGCCCTCTACCAAACATCCCCCCCCACCCCGTGACCATGAAAGATGGGGAACGAGACAGAGGGACAGAATGACAATCCACCCGATAATCTTTCTCATACGGACCTTCCCTGATTTCTGACCGAAGCTAACACTCAAACTAAGGCCTGATGAAGCGCGGCCATGACCGAGCCTAATTTCCAAAACGGGGAACGCATGGACGCTTAATGAAGCGCAGCAATGACCCCACCCAATACTGCTGCAGCCACGACAATGCTCAGCCCAAGAATGACAGCCGCTGTCACTCTACCAAAGTACTCAGCCACTGCGGTATTTCCGCGGGCAATCTCCTTATGCTCATCAATGTCCGGGGTCAGTCTATCAATCAGCCCTGGCACGATCAAAGAAGCTGCCAGCACGAGCACCATGCCAACCAAACCTCCGATGAACGAAAAGACCATTGACCAACCGATGTTCCGAATCGTCTCAAACATAGATACCCCTTTCTGATACTGAGTTTTGTTATTTGCTAAACTTTGACCTGGGGGACTGTACGCTCCCCGGCTGTCTCCAACTGGAAGAAAGGCTCAGCCTTGAAGCCGAACATGTTGGCTATAATGTTACTTGGAAAGACCTCGACGCGGTTCTTGTACTGTTTGGCCGTGTCATTGTAATATTGTCGCGCGAAACCGATCTTGTTCTCAGTTGTGGCCAATTCCTCTTGCAAGGCAAGGAAGTTCTGGTTGGCCTTAAGGTTGGGATAGGCCTCGGCTAAGGCGAAGAGAGAGCGCAAGGATTGCGTCAGGGCGTTTTCGACCCTTGCCCGGTCCTCCATGCTGCCTGTGAAGTTAATTGCCTGCTGCCGAGCCTTTACGACAGCCTCCAACGTCTGCCGCTCGTGGGCTGCGTAGCCTTTGACGGTTTCGACCAGATTAGGAATGAGGTCATATCGTCGCTTGAGTTGCACATCAATGGAGCTCCATGCGCTCTTCACCTCGTTGCGACCACGAACCAGACTATTGTAGAGGCTGACCACGAAGAAAATCGCCCCAACCACGACGACCAAGATAACAATCAAATACAGCATCTGACCTCCTCTTCTCTCCGTTCTGCCCCCGAGAGCAGCGGCCAAAAATCTCAATCCGGAGCGAAATCCTCTTTCTTGGGATTTCTTTGCTAAGGGTTCTGCTGTCTGGGTTGGGAAAGTATAAACAAAATGCCCATGGGTGTCAATAAATATCCTCATTCCACCCCTTACATTTGTGATGTTTTGACAATGAAGGAAGGCATTCCTTTCCTCGCGAAGTCTTCGGGTGACCAATTTTTCAAACAGATGTAGATTCCAACCAATAATCATTAAGATAAACGGACTACCTTTGATTATTTTGGTCACCATCAGCCACTTTTAAGGCACGGTGGAAACGGCAAAGCATGGAGGGAGGTGCTACATGTCCGAAAAGAAAGTTGTTCTTATTACCGGTGCTTCGCCGCGGCTCGATTGCTTGCTCGACGGGGTTTCACCGTCCTTGGAACTATCCGTACTCCTTCAAGCGTTGAGGCAATGACTGGCATGGAAGTGTTGTCTCCGGTTTCAAAATATCACTTCCACCCCTCGAGACCATCTCGCCACTACATGGGTGGAAGGATGATGATGGGCAAGCCACAATCTTGATAAGAAGGCACTTCTTTGGTGTCAAAAAGTTGACAAGCTTCAGGAGGTTGTTTAGCGCGTATTAAGAATAGGCTTCGTTCAAAATCGGAGGAGATATCCTCTCATTTGCCTCTCACTTTTTTTAGCTCAGGAATTTCCCCTGTCGTTTTCAATAAGGCTCTTAATTTATCCAGGTCTTTCTTGTTGATGGATCGAAACTGCAATCCATATCGATGCTCCCCCCAGCTTTCCATCGCCGCCAAATCTGCCCAAACGACTTCGGCAATTCCTTTAATCGAGTTTAATTCTGACTCCTTTGCAAAGAAAATTTCGACTTTCAGTTTATCGCCCATCTGTAATCTCTCGGGGAGGTAGACGAGTATACCCCCTTTGCTTGCGTTGGCAACAATTCCTCCGAAATCTTCTCTACTATCGATCCGGGAGTAGTCTAAGGGGAGCTCCGTCGTGTATCGAGGATGTTTTCTCCTATCGATGGCAAGGACGCCTTTCTTGGAAGGTGTCTTCTTCTCCGTTCTTTTCCTTTTAATCGTTTTAGGACGTTTTACAGGACTCATGGGTACCTCCTTTTTGGATTGGGTATTTTCAAGATGAATATTCTTTCCATGTCCACATGCATGCCCACCTTTCCATTTATAAATTAACGAAATGGACAAAGGACCCAGGTATTCTCAGCAGTCTAATAAACTTGCATGAAATAGTCAATAGAATTTCTCATTTTGTCATTTGCAAATTAAAAGTGCACCGGTTTTTATATATTTTCATTTTAAAACTGCACACCTAATTTGTTTGAAATTGGCTTGGAGCCTCATCAACAATGACAAACAAAGATCAAAAGATTGGCATGAACATGTCTCCCTCTCCCGCTGGCGGGAGAGGGTTGGGGTGAGGGTGTGCTGAAAATTATACCCCCTCACCTTTATCCTCTCCCCTTGGGGAGAGGACTTTATAAGATGTGCACTTTTAAATTGAAAACAGTACAGTTTTAAAAAGTTGGTAACGTAGAATTTCTCATTTTCATTCTGGCATCACAAGATCCGCTGGGAGATAGGTTATGAATTTCCTTCCAGAAGCCAATACAAGGTCGGTTTTTTGAGGTGATGATTGAAAATCAATAGGAGGTCTTTTCCAATTTCCTTTTGCCTTTTATCAGGTTTTCCTATAAGATAGAATAGAATTGAGTGGATGGTCTTGGCACTCTAACTTATTGTTATTGCAAGAAGTCTTAAATCCGAAGATCAGGCGTTCAGCGCCTCCCGACTGGCTTCATGCTTTTGACTACTCCTCGTGTAGAAACGGATCAAACCGTGTGGCGAGGGTAGGGTTGATCGAGCCCTGGACTGGAACGTGCCCCATCTCGCCATAGGCGGGATGGGCGGAGAGCTTCAAATGAAAGGCGCCCGATGGAAATTCGACAATTAATTCTGGAGGATCGAGCAAAGCTGCATTCGATGCTGATAGAGACCCGCGTTTTCACTTCCGAAGAAATCGAAGTGGCAATGGAAGTGATCGACATCGTCCTTAAGGATCCGACTCAAAAGGATTATCATATTTATTGCATGGTGGATGATCAGGGTCAGCCGATCGGTTATATCTGCTATGGCCCCGCTCCGATGACCCAGAGAACCTTCGATCTTTATTGGATTGCGGTCAATCCCGATTTTCAAGGACAGAGGATTGGATCTCAACTTTTGGATTTTTTGGAGAGGGTCCTGAAAGGGATGAACGGTCGAATGATTCTTGTCGATACTTCTTCTATCCCTGAGTATGAGAAGGCTCAGAAGTTTTACTTACAGAATGGATTTCAAGAGGTAGCGAGGATGAACGATTATTATTGGCCAGGGAATGACCGCATCACGTTTTGCAAAAGGCTTCTTTAGAGAAAGATGGGGAGGGGAAGATGGAGAAAAAGAGGATCGGAGTTCTTACAGGCGGAGGGGATTGCGCTGGATTAAATTCGGCAATTAAGTGGGTGACGAAAACAGCATTGGATGATCGACTCCAAAGGGTGAGAAAGATTCAATATGAAGTCGTTGGGATCCGTGATGGTTGGAAAGGGCTGGTTCAGCCAGAAAAAGATGAGGATGCCCCTGCCCCAAGAATTTGCACATTGACGGAGGAAATGGTGAGGACTTGGGATAGGTATGGGGGGACAAACCTTGGAACTTCGAGAACCAATCCCTATGACCCGAAGAATAATCGATCCAAAATCGTTCTTGAAAATATAGAACGGTATCACCTCGATTTTTTGGTGGCCATCGGAGGCGAGGATACCCTCGGGGTGGGTTACAAACTCTTTCTGGAAGGCGTAAAAGTGGTCGGCATTCCCAAGACGATCGATAAAGACCTTTCTGGAACAGAGTATACGCTGGGGTTTGAGACGGCTGTGAATGTAATCACTGAGGAAATTGATCGCCTCAGGACTACGGCTGGTTCTCATAGAAGGATCTTTGTGGTAGAGACCATGGGAAGACATGCAGGTTGGCTGGCGCTGGAAGGAGGAGAGTCAAGCGGCGCCTATATCATTCTGATCCCCGAATGCGATTTTGATATGGATCGGATCAACGCATTAGTTTTGGAAGGAAGAAAAAAGGGAACCCGCTACGATATCCTTGTAGTCGCGGAAGGGGCGAAACCCACTGGATCGTCTGAGATTTTAAAAGAAGAAGGCATCGATAGTTTTGGTCATAAGGCGTTGGGGGGGGTGGGGGAATTTTTGGCTCAAGAGATTTCCCAATCGACGAAAACCGAAACACGAAGCATTTCCCTAAGTCATTTGCAGCGTGGGGGCGTGCCCTGTGCCTATGACCGGCGGATGGGAAGGTATTTTGGGATTGCTGCAGTGGACCTGATTGGGAAAGAAGATTTTGGAAAGATGGTGAGTTATCAGAATGGCCAGATCACTTCTGTTCCGTTGCAGGAGGCAATTGGCCGATTGAACCTGGTGGATGTGAGGACTCAATACGATACAGAGAGGTACAATGGCCGAAGGACGATCTTAGGGTTATAAATTGCGGATTGCGGATTTCGGAATGCGGAATTAAAGTTTAAGTTAATCGTTTTATTCGGCGATCCGCATTCCGCATTCTGCGTTCCGAATTCTAAGAAGTCTCTGGTGTTCTTTCTTCATGCAACGATCCATGACGACCTTCAGTCCGGCCTTCTCGGCCTTGGCTTTGGCCTCCTCATGGATCACTCCTTCCTGCATCCAGACCACTTTCGCCCCCCGTTGGATCGCTTCTTCCACAATAGGGGGGACGTCTTCTGATTTTCGAAAGATATCCACGACATCGACCTGAATTTCTTTGGGAATTTCGATCAGATGATGGTAGACCTTCTCTCCTAAAATCTCTTCTTTATCAGGTCGGACAGGTATGATCCGATATCCTTTCGATTTAAGATAGGACGCAACAATATAACTGGGCCGGTCCGCTTTGGGTGAAATGCCCACCACAGCCACGGTCTTGCAATCGGACAATGTTTTTTTTAATTCTTGGTCTTTCATTGCTCCTCCTGCTCTCCGGTTATCTAAAAACAACATCAGTGGTCTTTACGCTGGCACTGCATTTAGCGCTATCTCATTATCCACCGCAGGCAGGGCTGAGGAGACCCGTTATCGAAAATTAGTCAGTAACCCGATGGAGCATACGGATCGGTTGGAGATCTTCCCCTGACCGGGGCTCCTGAGGAAGAACCTTCTTTTTCATGATCCTCCTTTTCTGCAGGGGCAGACCCCTCAACGAAGGCCTCCATAACTGTCTCCTGGGGACCTCCGTCGCTTCGCAATCCTGTTTCAATATTCACTTTCACCAGGGTGATTCCTTCCGGCACCTTAAAACCTTCGATAGAGGTGTCCTTCAAAGCTTGACTCATGAAAGAAACCCAGATCGGCAGAGCTGCCCGGGCTCCCGTCTCATCTTTGCCTAACGAGGTCTTGTCGTCAAAGCCTACCCAGACGCTCGTGAGAAGAGAGGGGGTGTATCCGATGAACCACGCATCCGCATAATCGCTTGAGGTCCCGGTCTTTCCGGCAATCGGCCTTCCGAGGACTTTCGCCCTTTGGCCGGTTCCGTGTTGGACAACCCCTTCGAGGAGATGGGTCATGATAAACGCACTTTGCGGAGAGATCACACGCTCTTTTGGAACGAGAGAAGGAGAATCAGGGGTTTCCTCATCATCCTCTTTCTCCTCTAATTCAACATATGGATAGTTCTCCTCGATCACCTCACCTTTCATGGTCACAATCTTCTTGATAAAGATGGGTTTGATCCGTTCTCCTCCATCTGCAAAGACCGCAAATGCTTGAGTGAGTTCCAACATGGAGACCCCCGAAGTTCCCAAGGCGATGGAGAGATCTCTTTTGATCGGAGATTCGATCCCTAATTTCTTGATGAATTTGAGGGCGTAATCCACGCCAATATCTTCAAGGATTTTAACGGTGACAACATTTCTTGAATGGGCTAAGGCATTCCGGAAGGTGATGGGTCCCATGAAATTCTTATCATAGTTTTTTGGGGCCCAATAGGTTCCGCCGTCTTGATCTTCGTACTCCACCGGGGAGTCCATCAGAACGGTGGAGGGGTTATAGCCCTTCTCCAGGGCAGCTGCATAGATAATGGGTTTAAAGGCAGAACCTGGCTGCCTTCGTGAATGGATAGCACGGTTGAATTGGCTCTCGCTAAAATCACGACCGCCCACCATTGCTTTCACATATCCAGTTTTTGGATCGATGCAGAGCAGAGCGCCCTGAGCCACAGGCTCCTGGTCCAAGATGAGGATAAGAGGTTGCCCCTTTTTTGGAGATTCTTTCACTCGGACTTGGACCACGTCCCCAATCTTGAGAAGATCAGAAGGGTCCTTCACCTTTTGTGGTTTGAAGTGAGGGGTGGGTTTGACGTGGAGAGCCCAGGCCGCTTCGGAGAAGGGGAGGATCCCCTTTCGATCCTCCACCCAAACCGTAAAAAACTTTTTTGAATCATCTTTGGAGAGGATCACTCCTTCAAAAATCTCGTTTTGTGCGAGGGGGGTCACCGCCTCCTTCTTTTGATGAGAAAGGCTCTTCAGCTCATTTAACGAGAGGGTCTGAATAGGGCCTCGGAATCCCTGCCTCTTATCCAGCTCCCTTAATCCCATTTCTAAGGACCTTTGAGCCATTTTCTGGAGGGATAGATCCAGGGTCGTGTAGATTCTCAGTCCTTCCTGATAGAGTTTTTCCTTGCCATATTTTCTTTCCACCTGCTGCCGAATGAATTCAGTGAAGTAAGGGGCCTTGCTGAAGTAGGCACTTTCTCTCGATTGAATCTTCAACGGAGTCCGAAGTGCTTTCTGCTTCTCCTCCGGGGAAATGATACCCACCTCGACCATGCGGGTGAGGACATAGGCCTGGCGGTCTTTTGCTCTTTTTAGATTGTGGATCGGTGAATAGCGACTAGGGGCCTTCACCAGACCAGCCATCATGGCTATCTCGGCCAAATTGAGTTGTTCCGTCCGCTTATTGAAGTAACTCTCAGCGGCGGCCTCTACCCCATAGGCTCCGTTCCCCAAATAGATATTGTTAAGATAAAGGAAGAGGATCTCCTCTTTGGTCAAATTTCGCTCTAAGCCAAAAGCGTAGGCTACCTCCTTCAGTTTTCGAAGCAGGCTTCTCTTTGGGGTGAGAAAGAAGGTCTTGGTCACTTGCTGCGTGATGGTGCTTCCTCCCTGGACGATCCTCCCTGCGATCAAATTCTTGAACATTGCCCGAGCAATTCCCTTGTAGTCGATCCCTTTATGTTTAAAAAATTCTGCATCCTCTGCAGCGATAAAGGCCTCAACCAGAGGTTTGGGAATCCTTTCGTAAGGGATAGGGATACGATTGTCCATCAAAAACTTCCCCACCACCGCATCCTCCTCAGAGTAGACGATGGAGTGTGCATTGAGGTTTCGCTCCTTCAACGGCTTAAAGTCAGGAAGACGGTTGGAGTAGTAAAGAAAGAGAAGAACCCCGATGAGGAGGGGCACAATGGCGGAGATGATGAAGGCGTATATAACGTAAAGAGTTAATCCTCCATGTCGCCTTTTTTTGCTTCGATTTTTAGATTTGCGATTTTGTTTCTTCATGGGGATTGAGAATCGATCAGAAAAGGGAAAACCTTATGATCCAGGTCTTCCCTTTTCTGTCATTTCACCGCGGTGGGATTATTTCTTCTTTTTTGCCAATTGGGCCTTTAGGTCTTCCACCTGGTTCTTCAAGGCTTCGTTCTCAGCTGTCAGGGAGCTGATGGTTACGTCTTTTTCTGCGGCCTTCTGCATCTCTTGCTTTAATTTTTGAACTTCGAGTTTTAATTTATCGTTGTCCGATTTGAGGTTCGTGTTCTCTGTCTTCAGCTTCTCGTTTTCTGCCTTGATGTCCGCCCCACATCCCACCAAGGCTGCAACAAACATACTGATCAGGAACAATGACAGGATAGCAGATATTGTCCTTTTCATCACATCTTCACCTCCTTTTCAAAAGGCTCATTATTTTCTCAGAAAATTATAAACACCTCACTCAAAAAAATCAAATAGTTTTTTTAGAATTGGAAGTTTCTCCGAGTCCGTGAAGAAAACAAGCTTATTCTTCAAAATCAGTATCACACTCAAGCACATAGAAAGGTATGCTCGATGAGATGCCCGATCACGAAAAGGGAGCGTGTAGTAGTTTTTCAGAGCTCTCTTTTAATTAACTTGACAACCCCTTTCATTTTAACGATATTTACATTTACTGCTTCCAATTTTAAGCCTTCCTTTTCCTTTCGGCGGTGGGTGGTAAGTTAAAGAGATTGTTTAGGTAGGAGTAAAAAAAAAGAAAGGAGGAATTGAAATGAAACTTGGGAAAAAGATTGGTTTCGTGATCGGTTTTATCATCTGTTTAATGAGTCCATTTTTGGTTTTTGGCCAGCAAAAGGTGGATTTGAAGATGATGACTGGCCCAATGGGTGGTTCGTGGTATCCTTTGGGTGGGGCCATAGCTGAATTGATCCAGAAAATCATTCCCGGAACAACTGTTTCTGTGGCACCGGGGGGTGGGATTGCCAATGTGATGGGTGTTGAGGAAGCAAAGGTTGAAATTGGTTTTGGAAACTCCTGTTCCACGGTGGATGCCGTGGCAGGGAGAGACCCCTTTAAGGCTCCTACAAAGAATGTGATGCAACTTGCCAACCTCTATCCCCAGTATTTTCAAATGGTTGTGCTGGATGAATCAGGCATTAAGACCGTTGTCGATCTAAAGGGGAAAAGCCTATCTGTTCAACCCAAAGGGAATACAGCTGAACTCCTGACAAGACAGATTCTCCAGATCTATGGCCTTTCATACAAGGAAATGGGCAAGGTCAGTTATGTCAGTTATTCTGATGCAGTTGAATTGATGAAAGATAAGCATGCTGACTCTTTTACCCTCGGTACGACCATACCCGCCTCTTCCGTCACGGATTTGGCGACGAACAAGAAGATCCGGCTTCTTCCCCTACCCGATGATAAGATCAAGGAGCTACAGAAGATGAATGCCGGTTACCTGAAAAGGATCATCCCAAAAGGGACCTATCCCGGCGTGGACCACGATGTCCCGGGCATCGGTTATTTCACCCACCTGGTCATCAGCGCAAAGCTCCCTGCCGATTTGGTTTACAAGATCACCCAAATCCTGGCAATCAATCTTCCTCGCTTCGCCGATGTCGTTAAGGATATGCAGGGTGTAACCCCGAAAGACCTGGCCCTGGATATTGGGGTCCCCTACCATCCCGGGGCGCTCAAATACTTTAAAGAAATTGGAGCACTTTAACCCGTAGCCCTGCTTCTTCTTCTTCGAGAGGGCAGGGATTCATCTTCCTGCCCTCACTGTCCAAATATCTCTGTGAAGAAATGGGGAAAATTCACATGGCCACCCTCTCAAGTGTATTGATTAAGAAAGTCATCGCAATCATTGCTGTGGCAATGTCTGCCTATCATCTTTATGCGGGTTACTTTGGAGCCCCCGAAGCCCTCTTACATCGATCCACACATCTCCTTTTTGTCCTGATATTGATCTTCTTCCTTTTTCCTCTCTCTCCGAAAGAATGGGGGAAGAAACTTCGATGGACGGATGGGATTCTCATCCTCCTGACCTTAGTTTCCATCGGGTATCTCTTTGCTAACTATGAATACGTGACGACCCGGTATGCGTACATCAGTCCTTTGAGTCTTGCGGATATGGTCTTTGGTATCGTCCTGACCCTTCTTTTAATTGAAGGATCCCGACGGGTGATCGGGCCTGCCCTTCCCATCACTGCTGGTGTATTTTTGGCCTACGCCTATGTCGGGACGTACCTTCCCGGCCTTCTTCGACACTCTGGGTTCTCCACAGAAATCATCATAGATCAACTCTACATGACTACAGAAGGAATCTTTGGAATACCCTTAGGGGTTTCGGCAACGTATGTCATACTTTTTATTATCTTTGGTACTTTCTTGGAAAAATCAGGAACCGGTCAGCTTTTCATGGACTTTGCGTCAGCCATTACGGGATGGACCCGGGGAGGGCCGGGAAAGATTGCGTGCATTTCCAGTGCATTGTTTGGAACCATCTCCGGGAGTGCTGTGGCCAATGTGATGGTCGATGGGTGGCTGACCATCCCCTTGATGAAGCGCACAGGATTCAATACCCCCTTTGCCTGCGCCGTAGAAGCCACAGCTTCCACAGGTGGCCAGATCATGCCTCCGGTCATGGGCGCTGCTGCTTTCGTCATGGCTGAGTTTACTGGAATCCCTTACATCACCATCTGCCTTTATGCCATGATCCCCGCCCTTCTTTATTATTTGGCGCTTTTTATGTCCATCCATTTCATGGCCGGAAGGATGGGCCTGAAGGGGATCCCTAAAGAGGAGCTTCCCCGTTTGAAGAAGGTCTTAGCCGCCCGCGGACATATGTTTATTCCCCTGGGTATTATTGTTTACATGATGACTGCCGGATATACGCCGATGTATGCCTGTATCTATTCTACGGTCGCTGTCGTCGTCCTTTCTATCTTTCGGAAGGAAACACGCATGGGCTTTTGGACGATCATCAAAGCGCTTGAAGAAGGCGCAAAAAATACCCTGGGTGTGGCTGCGGCCTGTGCCTGCGCTGGCATCGTCATCGGAGTGATCAACTTGACAGGTTTAGGATTGAAGTTCACCAGCTTTGTTCTCTTCCTTGCCGGTGAATCGCTCATTCCAGCTCTTATCATGACTATGCTGGCTGGAATCGTCCTCGGAATGGGCATGCCTACCACCCCGGCTTACATCGTCCAGGCAGCTTTACTCATTCCCGCCCTGATCAAACTCGGGGTCTTGAAGGTGGCGGCTCATATGTTTGTCTTTTATTTCTCCACCATCTCGGCCATTACACCGCCTGTGGCCATGGCCGTTTATGCGGCCGCCGGGATCGGAGGAGCCAAATTATGGCCCACAGGCATCTGGGCCATGCGCATCGCAGCAGCGGGGTTCGTCGTTCCCTTTATGTTCGTTTACGGCCCATCCCTGCTCTTCATCGGCTCTGCCTTTGATATCCTTACCTCAGCGATCAGCGCTTCTTTTGGGGTCATTGCTTTGGCCGCTGGAATGATGGGATGGTTCGTGAAAGAGCTGAAAATATGGGAAAGGATCGTTTTGCTCATAGCTGCAGTCCTGCTCATCAAACCTGGTCTTTATACGGATGCCATTGGGTACATTCTATTGTTATTGGTCTTCCTTGAACAGAAGTACTGGCATCGTTCATAACAACTTTTCATCCCCTCTCCCCTTGGAGACTGTGTCGTAATCATGAGGGAGGGTAGATTCCGGCGGGACAGGCGGTCAGGCTCCTCACCTTTAGAATGCGGTCGTTTAAAGTTATGGGTAATCGGCCTTCTTAGAAAGGGGATTCTTTTCATGGGTTTGGAGCCCCGAGGCTGACCAATGAAAGGTTTCCGCTCTGCCTTCGTCCCGCAAGGCGGGACTACGCGCAGGCAGGTCTAAAGCTTCGCCACCCGACCGCCTGTCCCGTGTTGCAACGGAAGTAGGCGCTTAGTGAATCAACATCGACAAAAAGTTGTCGATATGTCTTTAATCCCATTACCCCCCCTTTAGAAAACTGATCGTGTCCCATATCTTTTTGCTGGATACAGGGGGTGCGATGATAGGTTTTTGTATTTTCATATAAGGTGATGATAGAAATTCACTTAGTTTTCAACGTGTTACTCTCCCCTCCCTTGAGGGGAGGGGATGAAGGGGAGGGTGAAAAGGAGCCATTTTATCACCCTCACCCTAAGCTCCCCCGTCCAAAGGGGGAGGGGATAACTTACTGTTATGGCTATAAGTTTTCATACCCCTTGTGTCCAGCCCCCCGACTTATGGGACACGATCAGTTTAGAAAAGGGGGGCGAGGGGGGATTTAAGATCAGGGAAATCCCCCTCAATCCCCCTTTGCCAAAGGGGGAGGTTAATAAGGGTTATTTGAAGATTGCCCCGAAGGGGCCACCTCTTCCGGGCGAAGTCCCGGACGAGGCGTAGTTTCTTGTTGATTGCGACACAGTCTCTTGAGGGAGAGGGATAGGGTGAGGGGTTTATAAAAAGAGATAAAGAGAAATGGCTTCGAATTCAAACCGGAAAGGTAAATCTCCTCCCCTTTTTCACATCACCCCATTTGAAGGAAGAACACCACAATTTGATAAGACAGTATTCATCGATCCCACAGCAAGATTGATAGGAGAAGTCATCATTGAGTCTGGAGCGAGCGTCTGGCCCTTTGCCGTCCTTAGAGCGGATAGCAATCGAATTGTAATAGGGGAACGCTCTGTCCTTTTGGATAAGGTATTGGTCGAATCTCCTAAAGATCATCCTGTTGTGATTGAAAAGAAGGTGCTGATCAGCCATGGCGCCATCCTTCACGGATGTGTGGTGAGAGAGGGTGCGGTCGTTGGGATTGGAGCCATTGTTTTGGACGGGGCAGAGGTGGGAAAGAATTCCATCGTTGGAGCCGGAAGTGTTGTCCCTCCTGGAATGAAGATCCCTGATCATTCATTAGTCCTGGGCATTCCTGCCAAGGTGATAAGGACACTGGATGAATCAGAAGTGAAAAGATCAGAGGACCAGTTAGCCGAGGCTTATGAAAAGTCAAGGAAGTATTTGAAGATCTTTTGGGAGTGATCGCTAATAGGATTTTGCAGGCAGTGATGGGGATTGATTGGATCAAGAAGATATTAGTGGTGGGCGCTGGGACAATGGGCCATTCCATAGCCATGGTCTTTGCTCAGGGTGGCTATGAAGTGGATTTGGTGGATATTAAAGAGAAAGCTCTGGAAAAGGCGTTGGAGTTAATCCACTCCAATCTCCAAACTCTGAAAGAAGCGAAACTGATCAGCTCAAATGCGATTCCAAAAATTCTACATCGAATCCATCCCACTACCTCCCTTGATGTGGGTGAAAAAGCAGATCTGGTGGTGGAAGCAATTTCTGAGGATCGGAAGGCAAAAAAAGAACTCTTTCACTCCTTAGATCGGATCTGTCCCCGGAGAACCATCCTGACCAGCAATACATCTTACCTAAATATTTTCCAATTTCTGAAAACAGGACGCTCAGAGAAGGTGTCCATTGTTCACTGGTATGCCCCTCCTCATCTTATCCCATTGGTCGATGTGGTGAAAGGGCCGAGGACATCGATGGAAACCGTGGAGACACTCAAGGAAATCCTTTTGAAGTTGGGAAAGAGGCCGGTGGTGATGAAAAAGTTCATTCCAGGATATATTGTCAATCGCCTTCAGAGGGCTATGGCCAGAGAGATTTTTTATCTGTTGGATAGAGGATATGCCTCTCCAGAGGAGATCGACACGGCTGTGAAGAACTGCTTAGGTGTCAGGATCCCTGTGGTTGGAGTAGTTCAGAGATACGATTTTGCAGGGTTAGATATGGCCCTGACTTTTGAGAGAAACCCTTCCATCCATCTCGTTTCAAAGGATCGTCCATGCAAGACTTTAATCAATCTGGTAAAAAAAGGATATTTAGGTGTGAAGTCAGGCAGAGGATTCTATGATTATTCTTATCGAAATGCAACTGAGGTTTTGAGAGAGAGGGATAGGAAATTGCTTGAGTTAATAAAACTTTTGAAGCGAAAGAAAATTTTGAAAGAATAAGGTTAAACCCTCTTTATCCTCCTGAAGCTGTGAAAGAATTGCTTTCGTCAACCTTTGCCCCGAAAGGACGGGTGGATTTCCAAAGCTTTAGAATGCGCTCGTTGAGGTTAAGGGTCGCCCGCCACAGCAATAAAGATATGTGGTTAAGCGAGCTTACGGCACAGTGGTTCAATTTCCAAAGGTTGCGCCCTGCCTTCGTCCCGCAAGGCGGGACTAGGCGCAGGCAGGTCTAAAGCTTCTCCAATCCACCCGTCCTTTCGGTTTCAACCATGTGCCCGATTTTTTCACACCTTCCCTTGGATTAAAGGGAGTGGGATATGAGTGATGGAACAAAAACCAATCTTCTGTTGTCTATAAGGTTAGGGGAAGAATAGGTTGTACATGGAGACTTCTCCAAAGATTCAAAAAGAGGTGATTGAATCCTGCAAGGCTGGGAATGAAAAGGCTTTTGTAGAGATCGTTCTCCGTTCACAGAAAAAGGTGTTCAACATCGCTTACAGGATGTTGGGGAATAAAGAGGAGGCAAAGGATTTGGCTCAGGAGGTCTTTCTTTCAGTCTACGAGTCCATCAAGGATCTGAGAGAAGAGGTCAAATTCGATGCCTGGCTGACACAGATCACTATCAACCACTGTCGAAACCGCTGGAAATACCTCGAGCGGAGGAAGTACTTCAAATCCGATTCACTGGACGATCCTATTGAGACAGAGGATGGAGATATGGCAAGGCCAATCTATCATCCTTCCGATAATCCTGAAACTCTCTATGAGAAGAAGATGATTCAAGAGACAATCCAAAGAGGGCTCCTGAAACTGAAAGATGAGCAAAGGGAGCTGATTGTGTTGAGGGATCTCCAAGGGTTTTCCTATGAGGAGATTGGAGAGCTGTTTCAACTTCCCATCGGGACGATCAAGTCGAAACTCCACAGAGCGAGAATGGATCTTAAAGAGATATTGGAGAAGACCGTTCATTGATTGTAGATTGCAGATCGCAGATTGCACCTGCCGCAGGCAGGGATTGGAAAATCTGAAATCTAAAATTTAGAATCTGAAATCAGAATCATTTTGGTTAGGGGAGTAAAGTCGATGGAATGTGAGAAATTCAGAGATCGCTTTTCTGCCTTGTTGGAAAAGGAATTGAGCCCGCTCGAGGAGAAGATTGTAAGGGAGCATCTTGCTTCTTGTCCCGAGTGTCTAAAGGATTTCTCACGGTTTGACAAAACCATCCGCTGGCTTCGCTCCATTGAAGAGGTTGAGGTGCCGGAGGGGTTCCTCTCCGGGATTTATGAGAAGATGGAGGACCGAAAGAGAAAAAGATTCTGGACCGATCAGGTCAAACGGAGATGGTTTAGCTATCCCACCTCACTGAAACTTCCGATTCAGGCAGTGGCGATGGTGGCGACCGTCTTTTTGGTCCTCTATCTCACCAAGATGATGCCGGTTGAGGGACCTCCCCTGAAGGATGTCAAACAGACAAAAGCAGTCCCTTCGGAAGCAAAAAAAATGGAGACGGGGTCGATTCCAAAAGAGATGAAAAGAGAGAGAATTGCTACACAACCTCCTCTGGAGAAGCCCGGTCTGAAGGATACCGAGCCGGCCAGAGCCCCTGTTTCAGGGGGGGAAGAGGCCCGAGGGGCATCTGTTCCAAAAGTGATAGAGGAGGAGAAAAGGGCAGCAGCACCTTCTCCAAAAACCGAGACGGTGGCGGCTGTGACACCTCGTTTGAAGGAGACTGAGAAGGCAAAAGCCGCACCCTCCGAACCGGGGAGACTTGAGGATGCGATGGCCACAAAAGAGAAGGCTCCTCTTGCTGCGAAACCTTCTCAAGAGATCATCTTGAGAATCTCCGATCGACCCAAGGTCGTTTCGCAACTCCAAGAACTGGTCAAGCGATTTGGTGGGGAGACTGTAAAGGCAGAAGAAAATGTCTTCTTTGCCTCCCTACCTGCTACCTCATTTTCAGAATTTGAAAAGGAAATAGTAAAGCTGGGCTCTTCTGCGAAGGCAGGTAAGGTGATGCTGCAAAAAAATGGACAGCAAGGTTTGGGTGCTCCAGCAGGAGCGAAGAAGAGAGAGGTTGAAGGAAAAGCCCAAGAGTCGGCAAGACCCATCAGCGAAGGAGAGAGTTACATTACCGTCCGAATTCTTCTCCTTCAAGAATAATCCCCAATGCCAAGTTGGGTTTGACTTCTGAAGATAAATTTTGTATAAGAATGGGTAGCTATAACAGTATAATTAATAATTACCTTTAATATTGCATAAAACCATAATCCCAAATGACACCCCCACCCTCATCCTCCCCCCTTGAGGGGCTGATCCTGGTACACACTGGACACAGGGGGTGTGATAATAGCTTTTTACAATGTCATGTAACCCGATTGTAAAAATCAATTAGTTTTCAACTTGTTACTCTCCCCTCCCTCGACGGGAGGGG
>Ga0315276_10002581_pt1 | contig 16631 bp, 14 predicted proteins | sample YL17G05_0_MG_FD_204542 | JGI IMG/M metagenome (GOLD analysis project Ga0315276, IMG submission 204542) | Sediment microbial communities from Yellowstone Lake, YNP, Wyoming, USA - YL17G05_0 | ecosystem: Environmental > Aquatic > Freshwater > Lake > Sediment | place: USA: Wyoming | collected... | reverse complement strand
GCAGTAGCATCAAGTATTTGCCCACGCATTTGCCCCTTATAAAATACGGAAGTGAATATAAAAAAACAACTAGGGGCAGTGGCAAGAGAAGACCTGGTGCTACAACTAATTTTTTTTCAATATTATGTAATTACCAAGATTTGTATTCTATGCATTTTTTTTAATAACATATTCTATTATGTAATCAAAGAAAATTATCAAGTTAAAATTCAGGTAGCCACCGCTCTTTATGAACTTTATCAAAAATCCAAAAACCTTGTTTTTTAATAGTATTAGGAAATTTCGCATCAATTTCCTCCATGACCTGCCCTAATCTTTGTACGTTTTCCACTATTACTTCAAATTCTAAATCACTCCAACCGATAGCGACATTCAGTGTATCACAATACGATTTTTCTTTCAAATAACTCCAAATAGCATTTCTCTGCTTATGATCCTTTAAATAGACCTCCAATTTATAATGTTGAAGTCCTATTTTTGATAAATCGACATTCACTCGAAACGCATTAATCACACTGTTGTGTATCATATTCTTTAACCGATAATTCACGGTTTGTGATGAGCATCCGAGTTTTTCAGTGAGGTCTATCAGCGGTATTCGAGCGTTAATCGCCAGTTCATCTAATAATTTATAATCAATTTCATCGATTTCTACTGGTTTTCCACTGCAGGTTGTTCTATACAACAGTCTATCTCCTTGTTTGGATTCATCTGGCAGCAAATACGATTTTTTATAGTTGAACGCTTCAACGTAGACAGAAAGGGTGTACTTCGCGAAATAATCCTCGAATTCATCAAGAGTTTTATTCCAGAACTGATAAAATTCGTAAATATCTTTCACCCATACAACAACATCAAAATCAATTTCTGCTTTCAGAGAGATAACAGCCCATACATTTCTATAGTTAATAAAATGCTGAATAATCTTTTCTTTAATTTGTGAGCTAACATATTGAAAATTAATATAAATTCTATAGACTTGATATCCTAGTTTAAATGTATTGATGGCAGTCCAAAAATTTTTAATAATACCTTCATCCTGCATCCGTTGTACTCTATATGCGACAACATCTTTTTTCAATCCGACTTTTTTCCCAATCTGAGTCAACGATTGTCTAGCGTCAAGATCAAGTTCGTAGAGAATTTTCCGATCCTTTAAATCAATAGTTACCATATTTCCTACAAGAGGAAAGATTACTTCGAGGTATTTAAGGTTTTTATGACTGGAAAAAACACGCCCTTGAGTTAACTATAAAAGTACGTATTTGATTGATAATCTTGGATTTGGCGATGCACGATACAAAAAAAACTGTGTTACTTGTAGCTATGCCGTTTGCGGGGATAACGATACCGTCTATCCAGCTTCCGGTGTTAGAAGGGTACTGTCGCGAAAGAAGAATAAAGATAGAGACACGTCATCTGTATCTCAAAGCAGCGGAATTGTATGGGCTGCAGAACTATCATTATTTGATCTATCCTCCGAATGATTCGTATACCGCACAAATGGTATTCTCACGGTACGTGTTTCCGCAACATTGGAAAAACAACGAGGACAGGTTTCGGGAATTCTTTAATCAACATTCCGTGCAAAATTCTCATTTACAGCAGTTTTCATTTGATGAGTATGTTCAACGGACTGACGTGTTTTATCAATGGGTTTTAGAGCATGTTGACTGGAGATCATATGATATCATTGGATTTACATTAAATTACGGACAACTGCTTCCGTCACTTGCTATTGCAAAGAAAATCAAAGAACTTGCTCCTGAGAAAAAAATTGTTTTTGGCGGCAGCAGAACCGTTGATACGCTCGGGATGAACGTCCTACGGGCGTTTGAATATATCGATTTTATCGTCTCTGGTGACGGAGAAGATGCGTTGTATCGTCTTGCTTCTGATCATGAGAATTACAAGTCAATTCCTCGCTTAATGTACAGAATGGGAGACGAGGTACTCTGGAATAAGTCGGATGAGGTTGTTGATCTCAATACCGTACCAATTCCGTCCTACGACCAGTTTTATCAGGAACTTGCTTCAACATCTGTAGATGTTCAGCAGTATTATCAGTATTACGGGCGGTTACCAGTGGAGATTTCTCGAGGGTGTTGGTGGAATCGATGTACGTTCTGTAATCTTAATATTCAGCATCAATGCTACCGGGAAAAAAGTGTAGATCGTATTATTCAGGAAATCCAGTACCTTTCCGAACGGTACCATATGATGGATTTCCAACTCATTGGAAACACGCTTCCGAAGACAGATTACCGAACTTTGTTTGAAAAATTAAAACAGCTCAACAGGGGTTTTTCGTTTTTTGTTGAGGCTCGTGCAGGGCAACTGACCAGTGATGATTATAGGTTGATGAAAGAAGCAGGTTTTACCATGATTCAAACCGGAATTGAGTCGTTCAGCCAAAATTATCTGCAGAAGATGAACAAGGGCGTACGGGTGATTGATAATATCGCTGTCCTTAAGTTTTGTAAAGAAAACGGGATAAAAAATAACTATAATCTCATGGTGAGATACCCGAATGAAGAAACAGCGGATTTCGATGAGACGAAAAAAATTGTTCAAATGTTAAAAGAGTATCTTGATGCCCCTCAGCTCTGTGAACTTCGAGTGATGCATGGGAGCTTGATTCAGCGCCACCCAGAACAGTTCAACATTGAACGATTGGAACATGCACCAATCGATTTGATCATGTATCCTTTAGAGTTTTTGGAGAAAGGATTTACTTTTGTGTACGATTTCAATCGAAAGATCTCATCTAGAAACCATCCATGGGAGTCGTTAGTAGAAGAATGGAAGAAAGAACGGGAAACATTCGAGCTTGAGAGCAATACCCGGCAAACCACGATTGATCGATTGGTGTATTATTTTGTTGACGGCGGAAGTTTCATTAAGATTTATGACAAGCGGGACCGGCAGAACATCAGGATTGTTGTGTTAAATGAACTAGAACGACGAGTGTTTCTAAGCTGTGTTGATGTCGTTTCGTTGAGAGAGCTAAAAAAGAGATTTACCGATGTACCGGAATTCGAGTTGATTGCAATATTGCAGAGCTTTGAGCAGAACGGATTATTGTGTGTCGAGGATGACCATTATTTGTGTCTACCGTTACGATGTCGCGTACAAAACACTTCAGAGAAAAAGGTAGAATGTCTCGCTAATATTTCACCGTAATTCGTTATTTCGTAGATCATTTTTAAGTAAACGACCGGTTTTTTTCTCCCATTTCTCAACTGGGATAGAATATTTTTCCTGGATTCTTTCCCTATAACCAAGACCAGCATATGAACAAAATGGAACAATTCCTTCAAATGTAGCACAATGAATGACACAACGTTGTAGCCGGTCAATATTTAGATTCCATGCATCCTGGTACCACATCGTACCAATAAATAGGCATTGATGATGAAACTTACGGAGAGCGTACTGGCTACCTCCGATAGCTGCTTCCTTCAGTATTTGTTTTAAATTAAACCCCTGTGGTGCCTTTTCAACATCGACAAAGTTATCGATATTTTTTATGAAAGCTGAGGCAATACGTAGTTTTCTCAGGGGGCCTTTTTTCTTGGTTTGTTCATTGAGAAATGTCATATAGGCTTCTACATCAAAAAAACGTGTTATAGGTAGAAGTCTTCCATTTTCAATAAAAATGAATGTGGACCCTCCACAACCTGGATGAGCGGTAAATTCAACTTGGGGATCTTTTGTGAACGCTTCAATGAATCTTGAAATCGGGAAGATAAAGGAAACAGGGTAAAAATCATCACGTGATATCATCCCAAGAAACTCTTTTTCAATAGCATCGATCATCTGAACATAATCTACACGCTGACTCTCCCTTTGACCGTCTTTTACCTTGGCATTTTTTCCACAGAAGCAGATTGGTTGGAAATGAATACCTCTAACAACATCGATATTATTAAGAGCAAAACGGAGGATCTTACCTGATTCATGGACATTTTTATTACCAATGAGAACTGGTACTAAAACCACATTTAAGTTGACCTTTCTTAGATTTTCTAAAGCTTTTTTATGATGTGCTATTAACGGATTCGCCGTTTCAGTAACTCCGTCAAAATTCATATAGATTGTGTCGACTTTTTCATCTTTCAGACGTTGACAGTAGTCAATACTTTCGGCGAGCTTCAACCCATTCGTATAAATCTGAACATGTGAAAATCCAATTTTTTTTGCAATTCGAACAATTTCAAAAAGATCTTCACGGAGTGTCGGTTCTCCGCCAGTTATTTGAATTGATTTCGAACCCAAGGGTTTTTCTGATCTTGTTTGTTGCATCAAGTCTCGGAGTTGATCTAACGAAGGTTCATAGATATAACCTGTTGTGTTAGCGTCTAAAAAATCTTGGTTATGCCTCAGATTGCATCGGTTGGTCACAACGAGATTTGTTAACACTGTTTGAGAGGTATGTTCTGCATAGAGTCCAGGATCATTGAATAAACTCGTCTTGACATAAGAAACCGGTTTTCCCGTTACTATAAATTTCATCCATCTTTTATACAAATTTACATCGCTAAAATATATCTCCTTAAATGGACCATGTTTTTGACATTGTTTTATCATCCATATCTTCTTGTCGTCTTCGATAATGCTCGCATTAATTTTCTGGATCTTTCCGTCTTGGAAGCAAACTGGGCATACAGAGTACGTTTTTTCTAATTCCTTCATTATAGCCAACTGTTAATCGACTTCCCGGTTTATACATTTTTTTTAGAAAAGAATTTAATAATTATTGATAGAAAAATATATATATAAGTCTTTAATTAATATAAAAATTTGACATGAAAAATACAATTTTAGAGTATAAAAGAAGGCGAGAAATCTATAAGTTTATTTCTCAAAACTCTGGATTACATATGCGCGACATCTCAAGAAAATTGAATGTCCCTTTTACTTCTTTAAAATATCATTTAAATTATCTCGAAAAAAAAGGATTTATCATCTCAAGAGACGATGGAAAATACAGTCGTTATTTTATTTCACTTGAAATTGGTGAAAAAGAAAAAAGGATACTTAATTGTCTTCGAAAAAAAACCACACTTCACATTATATTATGGTTTTTCATTGCTGTGCAATGTTCACAGAAAGATATCAGCCGATTCCTTGAAAAACATCCAACGACAATCAGTTTTCATCTAAGAAAGATGATACAAACAGGTATTATTGAACAGGTATCAATTGATAAAGGGGTCATCCACAATGATACACCACCGATTACCATTAACCGACCTCAGGTATCAAGCGAGAAAATATATGTCTTACAGGACCCATGGATGATTTATGATCTACTTATAAAAAATAAAGAGAATCTAGGTGATAAGGAAGTAGTTACTGGAATAATAGAGTACGTCGAGTTCATTATATCGGAGGGCATTCCGAAACAAATCCAAAATCGAGAAGATACAAAAGAATCAATCCTAAATACATTTTATGGATTCTTCTTTCCCCCATCATATTGTTCTTAGTAGTTCTATCGAATAGAAAAATTTTTATTATTAATAATTGTCATTTCTAATTTTATAATATGTTGGAAGATTCATTATTCTTTTCATCTTATGGTAAAGATTGGATGATTGCACTATAAATGATATATATTAAAAATGATATTAATTTGTTTGTCTGGGAGGTGGTATTGTAGTGAGCGGGTTTCTGCTCACTACAATGCCTTCTATCTGAATTTCGTGACTAGAAAACATACAATTTGGTATGCAAGGTCAGGATGAAGTAACTATTTTTCCCCCCGATCGTTATCCTCTGGAATCCCATCGTTTCCCCAATCTGTAAAAATCCTGTTGTAGGTATCTGATTCGGATGGTCTCTACTGTGTGGTTCGGCATTGGAGGATACGACCATCTGATGACCTACAACAACGGTAGGGTTTCCAGGAAACAGCCTTTGATTGTTTCACTCCGTATCGATTTTTCGATATTTCCGTCAAACCTAAACAAAAAAAGGTGTTTTTCGCATTTTGAAGGATTTTCTCGGATTCGGGCTTTATGTTTTCCAGGAGTATTACTTGAATTGAGGGAAAAAAGAATGAACGGAATAAACGAATATGGGTTTGAAACTGGCTTCGAATCACCTCCATTTGGAGAACTGAGACAATTCCAAAATCGAAACAGATTCATTTATGAAACAATACAGCTTCGAAAACCTTCTCTGAAAGATTTGAACGCTGCTCAATATTTATCCTCGGTTGAATCCCACATCCCTGAAGAATTGATCTCCCCTCAAAACTACACAGAAATGAAGAAGCTTGCATCTCACTTCACGAGAGGTGTCACCAGTTTCTTCGGATTTGAATCTCGCCTGAACTCTCCTGATGCACGAGCTGATTATCTGTTTGCGGTCTCTTCACAAAAGGGTGAACGGGAAGCTCTTGCAAACCTTATTAGAAGCGGAGAATTACCAGAAGAATTCACGAATAAACCTGAATGGCAGAACGCCTGCAAGTTCGTTCTTGAATGGGTAAATCCTGATTCCATCCTTTACAACAATGTTCTTGGTCTTTGGTTTGAATTTGACATGATAGAGAACTCATCAGAGACACCGGTTCCTTGTATCTTTCTTCACACAACGCCGCTGCGTATTGATACTCATGAGGATATGAAAAAATTAACCTGGTTGACTGATACGGCATTACCTCTGCTGACAGGTCACCACGTATCTGAAAAGATAGAACAGCAATTACTCCAAGCCGTTCAGCAATTACCTGAAGGAGCCGTATTGATGGATGCTGGCGTAATGCTCTCCCGTTCAATATCAGGAGTGCGCTTAATAATTGCCAGAATATGCCCAACAAATATTATTCCGTATTTAACAGTGCTAGGATGGTCAGATGAAAATAAAGAGGTATCGACTCTTTTAAAAGAACTTGAACAACAGGTCTCTCGTCTAGTACTTCATATCAACATCACAGAAACAGGCGTTGATTCTAAAATTGGAATTGAATGTTCCTTTGCCCCCGATATGTATAATCTTGAGATCCGATGGTCATCTTTCTTTGAGTACCTGGTGAAAAAGAAAGTGTGTCTTCCAGAAAAAAAGGAAGCATTACTCCAATTCTCTGGTGTTGAACAAGAAGACTCGAGTTATGATTTCAATCTAACATCATACAAAGCAGCTGCCAGGCTCTCTGATAGCGATTTTTCGAGTGCTCTTGTCAGATATATCAGTCATATAAAACTCATCTACAAAGCTAACAGCTCCTTAGAGGCAAAGGCCTATTCTGGTGTAAGACTCTTTGGGTTTCCTCACAAATCAACAGGGCAATCGCCGGAAGGAATTTACTAACGATGAAACGAAAAGTATTGAAAACAATAGATGAAATATCCTACGATTCCTACACCCCCACCTGCGTACTCAGATGCGAAAAACGTCTTTATAGGATAGGTAACATCAAATCAAAGAGGAGGGTTCAACCCTTTGAATAGATATATTAATCACTCGATCTCATTCGAAAACGTCGGAGCAGCTCGAGAAATCGAATTAGAAAACAAATTGATTTCTCCTGAGTATCAACTTCACCAAGAAGAACAAACCAGAATGTTCAAACATTTACCATTAAAAAGCATTCTTGCAAGTAATTACCTCTGCAAAGCTGAATCCTATCTCTCTCATCTGATCTCTCCAGAAAAATTTCAGGATATCCTCTCAATAGCCAGGAATTTTCCTGGTAATGTAACGAGTTTTCTTGGATTTGAGATTCATTTGGGAGATGCTAGACAACGTGCAGATTGGGCGTTTGCGATTTCTGGTGCAGAAGGAGACCGAGAAGTACTCGTTAATTTGTTGAAAAATGGAAACCTGCCTAAACAATTTTTACAACAACCGGAATGGCGACATATCTCTGATTTTTCTACAGCGTGGGCTGATCAGAATTCTGTGCTGCAGAAGCAGGTAAAATGCTTCTGGTTGGAATTTGATATGCCTGACACGCTCCCAGATATGCTTATCCCAAGTGTGTTCTTCGGACCAGAGAAGTTACCAGAAGGGATTGCCTCAAATGAGACATCTCAATACACGTGGCTTGTTAGTACTGCATTGCCACTTCTGAGGGGTCGGTGCTTATCTAGAGCAATGGAACGCCGTATGTTGAATTGTATCAAGAAAATCCCAGAGACTGCGTCACTCTTCCAAATCGGTACTATGCTATCTCGTTCAACAAATGATGTACGTCTCTATATCAATAGAATTCATCTGAAGAGAATCATTCCCTATTTGAATGCTCTTGGTTGGTCCGATGAAACCGGGGAGTTCCAATCGCTGATTTCTGACCTGGAAAACAAGGCTGATCGTTTTGTTCTGAGCTTCGATGTCACTGATAAAGGTATCGGCCCTCGAATAGGGTTAGAGTGCTCGTTTGCCTCTAATCGATTTCATGAGGAGACTCGTTGGAATGAACTTCTGAATCATCTGGTAGAAAAAGGTACATGTCTCCCAGAGAAACGAGATGCGCTCCTTCAGTACCCTGGTATAGAAAGCTCGGAAGATTTTTCAGGCAGCATCATGAAGCCGCTTGCTTCAGCATCGCAGCATCTTGAGGTTATCCTGTCTGGTACTCTTATTCGGTACATTAGTCATGTGAAGATTGTGTACCTGCCTGGCCGTTCTTTGGAGGCAAAAGCATATCCTGCAGTGAGGCTGTTTGAACATTCTGATTTACCTCTCTATGAATAAAATAAAAAAACGTATCCTTCTTGTTTATCTTCGGAAAGATTAATTGACCCCTATCAAATTATACTACTGTAAAAATGGAGGAATATCCTACGTATGAAATTTGCTACAATTGGGCATCTTCTAGATGAAAAGAACATCGAACAGTTCCCAGAATCCTGGATTCATGGAAATTTAATTGTTTCTCCAGAATTAAATGTTCATGGAATAAAGGGATATATCACTGGTTTAACCTTGACCGCACGACAGATGATGGAGTTTCCACGGGAGATGGTGCGAAAGCACATACTTGATGCTGCGTTATTTCTCCAAAATGAATTAGGCGTGGACGTTATTCAGCTTGGTGCACTTACTACATCAGTTACAGATGGGGGAGTGTGGGTTGTAAAACAGAAAGAATACAGGGGTTATGTCAATCATGGTGATAGTTATACAGCAGCAGTAACCTGTCAAGCAACTCTGAAGGCGTTGAAGCTTTTTCAGAAAAATCCTTCTGATCAAGTTCTTGCGATTATTGGAGCATATGGTGTTATCGGTGAAGCTGTTTCTAAAATCCTTGTTCCACAATTTCAACATTCGATTCTTATTGGGCGGAGGCAAGAGAAATTCAAAAAACTTGAAGAGAACGTAAAAGGTGATTTTGAAACCACAGTTGAACTAAAAACAAAAGAAGCAGATATTGTCGTCACTGCAACGAGTCATCCAAATGCATTATTACAATCAGAGCATCTGGGAAAACACACGATTGTTGTTGATGTGTCTCAGCCCCACAATCTTTCCTATGACGTTTGCCAACAGCGTCTAGATGTGCATCGAATCGATGGAGGACTTGTGGATTTCCCGGTTCAAATCGTCATCCCTGGAATGCCTGTAGGGAAAAATTTTGCATGTATTAGTGAAGTCATCATGCAGGCCTTGGAAAATGAACGAGAAAACCATGTAGGATCAATTGATCTTAACCATTTACGAAAGACAGAGAAGTGGGCAAAGAAATATGGTTATACTTTGAATGAATTAACGAATTTTGGTAAAGCCTTATAAGAAATTCTTTAATGAAAATTATCTAAGTGTAAAAACCAATAAATTATTTCTTCTGATGTCCAAAAATTGCAGTATTAAAAGACATATTAGCATAGGTAATATCTTTTGTCGGAGAGTACGTTCCTTCACCAGCACTATAAAACAATAAAAATGATTTATCTTTGAAATAATTACACAGTTCTTCTTGAACAATATTTGTCTTGCGACCGAGAGTTTGTAAAATCGTCATGCATGTTGAGAACAAACCAAACTCTGGTTGTATCTCATCAAAATATTGTAAATTTTCTTTTACCGCGTTAACTAAATCCTTCCCACTGACTGTAAGAATAGACACTTCCCCGTCATCGATGATACATGGCACGATTATATAATCCTTCATAATAAGTGGCATAACGACGGGAACTGCTCTTCCGTTTCGTTTTAATGATATAGGATAATAAAGAATGGAATGTAACATTGTTTCTTCGGTGAGAAATCCTTCGGGCCAATCTAATAATCGTAATAACTCCGGCACCGCAGGCTTTCCGTTGATTTTGCATATAGCATGGTTTCCAGCACCTAGTTTAGTGATAGTAAAATTATGATTGGTCTCCTTCATCCCATGCGTTGTGCATACATCAAGGTCAAGATCTGTTGCCAACCCTAGATTCACCACTGAATTTGTCAAAATTTCATCATTAAAAAATTGATAATTTTTCATGGCTCGATAATCATCCATAGAAGTTCCAAGAATCATTTGATAGTCTGGTAATTGTTTTACTGTTTCTTCAAAAATTTCATCTTCTCTAGCTAGTCCTTTCTGAACCAACGCTTGTGAAAGACCAAGAGCCTGTATAGCAAATTTGCTTATAAAACCAGATCGAATGTACTTTTTTTGTCCCACTCCGGGAATACTTGGCATCACTGGCCCAGAAATAAAATTTAATAAAAATTTATTTTTATATAGAGATTCTTTCAAACTATCTTGAATCATCTCAGCACATTTTTTTGCAGCTCGATATGGATTTCTTTTTGTATTTCTTCCAACTCCAACTGCTACATCTATATTTGAGTAGGAAACAGCAAGAGCACTTGCTCCTCTTGAAAAACATCCGTAATTATTTACAAAACCGGCCACTGTTCCACCCACGAGCGGTGTGTCCTTTGGTAATACATCCCATACCCCATTCAGGAACTCTTGAAATCCGCCATATTTTTCATAATGTATTGTAGAAAACAAAAGGAAAAAACTAGGAGGTTCGCTCAATTTTTTAATTGCAGTTTCAGCTACTTCTCTTCCTGCCCCTCGTGCATCCCATTTTCGGGACATTCCTACTGCTGCCTCTACTTTTAGCTCCATTATACTCCATTGAAGGTGGTTTGATCCGTTATTAATATCAACGGTTGTGAATCCAACCTTTTACTAATTCTTAACAATTCTTTGTAATCCTTACGCGGTAACGCAAACTTCATCATCTTTTTTCTGAGAACCAAACTCGGCCTTCGGGTTTTCCATGATCTTAAGAATTTCTCTACGCGCGTTCTCCAGTTCTACCTCAAGCAACCCCTTATTTGCAAGTGCAGGAACAATCGCAACAAGTGCGCTCTCCGTATCAGGAAACACATAAAACAGAACCTCATGGTCCTGCAACCGAAACTCCATCTCACCTAGACCAATCTGAGAATACTCACCAATCACGCCGAACACAGAGTCCATGGCACGATGAATGCTATCCCAGATCTGATCCACCTCTGGTTTAAACCCATCACCAGACGGCATCACACTAATCATATTCCGCCGTGCAACCATACACGCTAAAATATCGTCAAGCTTCAGCAAATCATCAAGTACCAGTGCTATCGGGTCATCCTTCAATCCTATCACCACCACGTCTCTACTATACTTATCCATCAACCATATAAAAATATATCCTGTTGAGAAGTGCCTCCTGTTGTACATTTAAAATGTTGCAAATAGTAGTATCGTTTGAAATAAAATGGAAATAATACTTTTTTTCAGGGAACCCTCTTTTAAGAAATCTTATACTTTCTTATACGCTGCTGCATCTAGTAACGTATTGACCTCTGATTTATCCTTTATTTCAATTTCTACAAGCCAGCCATCATCATACGGACTGCCGTTGATGATCTCTGGGGAATCATCTAGCTTCGTATTCACTGCAACAACCTTGCCACTCACTGGTGCGTACACTTCAGAGACTGATTTTACAGATTCAACGACGCAGAGCTCTTCTCCTTTTTTGACTTCTTTTCCAATGGTTGGTAACTCGACAAAGACGATATCGGTCAACTCGTGTTGAGCATGATCTGTGATCCCTATTTTTGCCTTGGCTCCAATCAGCTTCACCCATTCGTGTGTCTTGGTGTATTTTAAACCATCTCTTACGTCATGTGTCATAGCAATCGAGACATGGTATTTCCTGGTTGTTTTAAACCTTTTCTGCATCAAGAATATATAAGAGAAAGAAGACGACCTTACCGAATTACACGATCATTAAAAAATATGTGGAGCCATTTCCGAATGATCTTTTATCAGGTAGCAAACTCTTCGTGTTTTTGCGCCCAATCCTTCGGAACAAACGGTGGTTTCATCACCTTTGCCTTCACCGGCTTGTCTCGTACCATGATATCAAGGATACTGCCTACCTCTCGTTTATCAGGCACGACATATCCCATCGCGATACCAACATGCAAACACGGTGACAACGTTCCACTCGTGACCATCCCAACAACAGTACCATCCTTCTGAATCTCACATGTATGACGAGGAATCCCCTTCTCAACACATTCCAGGCACGTCATCCGCTGATACGTCCCTTGTTCCTTTTGTTTTAATAACGCTTCTTTCCCGATGAACTCATGGTCCCAGAAAATAGTCCAGCCCAGTGTTGCCTCCAGTGGGGTCCGGCCGCCTGCGAATTCGTTGCCCGCAAGCATAAAAGCCTTCTCCAGCCGCAACGTATCACGTGCACCCAGCCCAATCGGCTGAATCCCAAACTCATCTCCCGCTGAAAGAAGTGCGTCAAACACTACCGCTGCTTTCTTTGTTGGTGTAATTTGCAACTCAAATCCAAGCTCACCGGTGTACCCGGTATGCGATAAAATACACTCGACACCAGCAACCTTCACAACCTGACAGCCGAAGAACTTCAGATTATCAAGATTTACATCAGCCACCTTCTGCAACGTCTCCTTTGACTTCGGACCTTGAATTGCAAGAATCACATACTCCCGGGAAACATCCTCAGTCTTTGCCTTTAAATGATGTTTTTTTGCCTGTTCATTGAGCCATTTGGTTACAATCTGATTCATACCTGCATTCGGAATCATCATGAATTTCTCACCAAGATGCATGAAAATCGTATCATCGATAATCGTCCCGTTCTCCCGTAAAATTTCGGTATATTGACTTTTCCCATCCTCCACCCGAGAGGCATCCTCCACAGTCGTAAGACTAATCAGCTTTGCTGCATCCGAACCAGTAATCCACACATTACTCATATGGGACACATCAAACAACCCGACCTTCTTACGAACAACGAAATGCTCTTCACGAATCGTTGAATACTGGATCGGCATCTCAAAACCAGCAAACTCAGTAAATTTCGCACCAAGCTTCACTTGATTCTCATATAACGGAGATCGTAACACCATACCACGTTACCCCCCGCCTGTAATATCACAAACCCTAGTTAATTATTTCGACAAGAACGGTCCCATAAACAGGGCAATATTTATAACAATGAAAGTCCTCTCTAACAGGAGAGAAACACTATGGAAAAAAATCCTATTGAAGAATATCTTTCGATGTTCAGAAACAAGGTCACAAGAAGCCAGCACAAATCACATCTTGATATCTTCTTTAAAACACTACACATCGAACACCCAGAGAATTACTTTGAATTGGAAGAAATTACGAAGGAGACTTGAAAACACTGTGGAATTCTATGGAGAACCACGCTACTGGAACTCGAAAGATGCGGTTCAGTTGTGTCGTGAACTTTATGTTGGATAATGATGTATTTATCAAACCACGCTTTCTGAAGGACATTAAGTCACGAACAAAAGAAAAGGAAAAGATGTAAAAAGTGACATGTTATAAGTATAAAGAAGAAGTGAAAACATGAGGATCGGAAGTATTAAGGAATATATGTGCAGAGACTGTAAATATTTTGAATATTCCGGAATTTATGTTGGTGAAGGATTGTGTCTTGCAAGTGGTTATAAAATGAAAAACGAAATCCCACTATTTTATGGAGGGGAGGAGGAATTAAAGAGTAAAGGTGAACAAATACCAGTATTTTTTTGTAAATACCATAAAAAGGAGCAAATAAAAAAAAGAAAGTATAAGGTAGACTAGAATAGTCTCCTCCGCCATCTCTTTTTATTTTCTTTTTTTACATTGATAAATCATCTCATGGCTTATGAACTATTATCGGATTATCTTGCTGAAAACGTGGATTAAAACCGAAATCGATATCGCGCTGGTATGATTCATTATAAAAAATTTTACTTCCGTATACTCCGTAAAAATCGCGATTAAAAGGAAAAATACACTCCCTAGGTGTTGAAGTTCTACGATAAAGGTTCTTCCTTACAAAGTTCAACCTACACGTTAATCATTATCACACCTTTTAAGTGTAATGAAGGCCCATCTCCTTCGATGAGGTAACAGATATGATGAAAGAAAACATGCAACAGAATAGGCTGGTAAATACTGCGACGTCTGCCACAATAGTTCGACAAAACTATTTATCAACCACATCTCATAAGGGAAGACTATGCAGCCAACAGAACACCAAGGGATTTACAAAAAAAACGATAAACTCTTCACACAAAACCCTGAAGTCTGTAAAGGAACCAGAGTCTACAACGAACAACTCATCACCGAAGACAACACAGAATACCGATCCTGGAACCCGTTCCGCAGTAAACTTGCTGCAGCACTGCTCAAAGGACTTTCCATTGACGTCGCAACAGACGCACAGATCCTCTACCTTGGGGCAGCGACGGGAACTACGGTCAGCCATCTTTCTGACATCATCACAAACGGCGCCATCTACGCAGTTGAAACATCACCGGTCGCAGCAATAAACCTGCTCAAAGTCAGCGAAAAACGACCAAACATCATACCGATTCTTTCAGATGCGAACCATCCAGAACGATACCAAAGTATCGTCCCACCGGTCGACCTCATCTACCAGGATATCTCCCAACGAAACCAAGCGGACATCTTCACCCGTAACATCACAGCCTACCTCAAACCAAAAGGAATTGGGCTCATCATGGTCAAAGCACGAAGCATAGATGTCGCACTCAAACCAAAACAAGCATACGAACTCGTCTGCACCCACCTCCAACAACAGAAACTCAAAATAAAAAAAACATTTGAGCTTGCACCATTTGAAAAAGACCATGCGGCAATACTCATCATACAATAAAAAACATAAAAAAATTTAGATGTTAATGTATATTTCCTTGAGCATTTTATTAATACTATAAAACGGTGCATCCAACAAAAACGTCTTAAACTGATTATTCGGAAGAACCGGGGATTTACAAATCATCTGTGCCTTATTTACGTGTTTCGAAATCTCCTCAAGATACAGTTTTTTAATCTCAGGTGATTTCTTCTCAATCTTCTTACGAATCGACCGAGTCTTAATAGTACCGTTTTTCGCAGACCTCTTCTCAAGTCGAGCCAAGAGCGGGATAACCACGCTATCAATCATCTCGCCCTTCTCAAGATCAACTAAATCATCGGCAAGCTGATACGCAAATCCTACTTCCCTGCCGTACTCCGCGAGGATGTCCGCAATCTGATTGGACGCGTTCGCCCAATACGCAGCAGCCTTACACGTCGCAGAAAACAAGGTAGCTGTCTTCAGATCAATAATCCGACTGTACACCTGGAAGAACTTTGAATCCGCAGTGATATTGATATCCTGGAGATCTTTACTGTTGAAATTGATTTCATTGAGTTGCCCATCAAGAGTTCCACCCCATGCGTCCACATACAGCTTTGCAATCTTCGCCCCATGAGACAACGACAGGCCAAATCCGATCACTAGCATCTTATGGCCAACCAGAATCGCGTTATCAATTCCGGTCTTAATATAGAACGCAGCTTCGCCCCTGCGAGTCAAATCACCATCGATGATGTCATCATGAACCAAGGAGGCGCCATGTGCAAGCTCAATTGCTACCGCTCCTTCTAAAAACTTTTGATACAGCTGCGATGATTCATTCCCTCCGGTACATGCTTTAAAAGAAATCGCGCCAAGTAATGGTCGTAACCGCTTCCCGTCCTTCAATATAGCTAGAATATTCTGATCAGTAATGATTTCCTCTATTTTCTTCTCTATATCCTCATACGTATGTTTGAGAAATATTTCAAGGGCGAGTGATTGGTCAGCCATTGTTTCAACCGTTTTTTAAAACTTAACTGATATCGACTCCTATATAATATACTCTTTCATCTGTATATTCAAAGGAGTTTTTGCAATTTTTATGAGGTTTTTTAAACGATTTCGCAATAATATAAACCTCGGAACTACTTTTCCGTGATGCTTCAGGAGAAAATGTTTTCACAACCATAAACCGATGTTTCACCTTCTCGATGAATTCTTTGGTATCTTCCCCTTCAAAGATTTTACAGATAAAATGACCGCCCGGTCTCAAAACTTGATCTACGACGTGTAGTGCGCATTCACATAGCCATGCGCTTCGTGCCTGATCAACCGTATAAGACCCTGAGATATCAGGAGACATATCTGACAACACCACATCTGCGCTCTTGCTGCTCATCAAGTCCTTGATACGTTCAACGGTTTCAGCTTGGGTGATATCGCCTTGGACGAACTGTACGTTCTCTAATGGTTGAATCG
>Ga0315276_10002579_pt1 | contig 16637 bp, 15 predicted proteins | sample YL17G05_0_MG_FD_204542 | JGI IMG/M metagenome (GOLD analysis project Ga0315276, IMG submission 204542) | Sediment microbial communities from Yellowstone Lake, YNP, Wyoming, USA - YL17G05_0 | ecosystem: Environmental > Aquatic > Freshwater > Lake > Sediment | place: USA: Wyoming | collected... | reverse complement strand
TTCATTTTCGTTCACCGGCATCGCCTCGGGACAAATTTATAGATATCAGGACGCCCAAGGAAATTGGCATTTTACGGATTCGCCGGAGCGCCTTCCGAAAGATGCTCAGAAAATGAGGGGAACGATCCAAAATGCTCCCTCAATTGCCGATTTAAGAAAACAGCTCTATGACCGGTTTCCCCCGCGAAACCGGATTGAAGAGGCCACCCTGGGAACCGTTACCATAAAAACCCCGGCCGGTTCGGGGTCCGGATTTTTTGTTACCGAAGAAGGTCACATTTTAACAAACAAGCATGTAATCCGGCCGGATGCGGGAATGAAGGAAAGGGCCGCCAGTCATTATGAGAGCCAGGATAAAATAGCCGCGCAGGTCTCAAGAGGCCTTGCTTCGGAGGAGGCTCGATTGAGATCCATGCAGGAGTCTCTCAAAAATTTACAAAATCTCGCGGAAGCGGAAAGAAACCCGACCATGAAAGCGATTCTTGAAGATAAATATAGAGCGGACCGGGAAACGCTGGAAAGGTTGGGACAGGATTTCGAAGCCCGAAAAAATGAGTTTCGCGAAAAGAAAGAAAGCTATGAAAGGGAAAAAAGGGATTTCCAGCAAAAAACGTCCCGGGCGGACCGCACGATGAATTTCACCATTACTCTCAAAGACAATTCCGAACAGGACGCCTATTTGGTCGCGATAAGCGAGACGACCGACTTGGCCCTGTTAAAAATTGATGCCCGGAAAACGCCCGTCTTGAAACTCGCCAGGCTGGATCAGGTAACCCAGGGTGAAATCGTGTATGCGATCGGAAGCCCCGTTGGTTTGAAGGATTCCGTCAGTTCCGGGATTATCTCCGGATTTGACGGCTTTTTCCTGAAAACGGACGCCAAAATTTACCCGGGGAACAGCGGAGGACCTCTCATTAATCAAAGAGGGGAAGTGATCGGAATCAATACGTTGAAGGAAATCACCCATAAATTCGAAGGTCTCGGATTTGCGATATCCACCGACGCCGCTCTCCGGGAATTCGGCGAACTTGCCAGGACGTTGAAGAAGTAAAGAATGATGGTCTCGTAAAAAGTCCATCTGCTGCGTTGCGCTGCACTCCTCAGTTTTTTCGCGCCTTGCATGTAGGGGCGAGCTGCGCTCGCCCCTGCAATCGAAACCATCGTTCCGGTGACTTTTTACGAGATCGTCAAGAGCGTTTCTCCTCCCTTTATGTTCCTGCAAAAATGAAAAGACGCGGAAAGCTTGCCCCCCTTCACTTTGAACCATTGTTTTGGGAAGAACGCTTCGATTGGGCGCGGGGATGGCGGCGCGATTCGCGGAAGCACCGGCCGGGAATTCCGCTTTGATCGGCAATCCCAAAAGCGTTTCCGCAAAGAGAGGCGGAAGGCCTGCGGCCCCGCCCTGAACCATGGAAAGACCACCGCCTTGTGGTTCCGCGAAGCGCGCCGCTGTCCCCGCGCCCCTCCCGGGGCTCCGAAGTATCTGATCCCCTTAGTTTTTGACAAAAGTGAAGGGGGCAAGGGTCATAATCCCCTTGACCATATAATTTAATCTTTATATACTACCCCCAGCTTATGGAAATGAATTATAAAGCCATATTGGGAGGGAGATTTTTCAGCGAGGGCGGCCGGAAAATTTCATAGATTTGTTTTTTCAAAGAGGGACTTTGTTTCCGCAGCTGAGGAGATCCTTCCTTTAGGGCCGAAAGGGTCGATTGATTTCGCCTCTTGGGCCCGCGCGGAAAAATTCAAGGCGGCGAATCCGAAATCGGTCAGGTACCGGGATCCTGCTTGCCTTAGAGCCATCGATCATGAATAACCCATCCACCTACACGCATTTTTTCGGTTTCTCCCAAAAACCCTTTGACTTAGAGCCCGATCTTGACTCCTTGTTCCTGATCAAGAGCCAAAAGGAAGCTCTGATTTCCATGATCAACGGAATCAATGAGAGGCGGGGGCTCATCTTGATCTCCGGGGAATCAGGGACCGGCAAGACCACGCTTCTACACTACTTGCAGGCCAAGCTCGCGAAAAAAGTAAAAACCATACTTGTTTCCCGGGTATCCATTTTTTTTAAGGAGATTTTGAAACAAATCACCCAGGAATTGCACCTCCCCCTGGGAGATGAGACCCCGGCGTTTTTTTTCTCCCAGCTTCGGACCCACCTCACGGAAGGGCTGGGCCGCAGGGAGAAACTGGCGATCTTTGTCGATGATGCCCAAAACCTGAACAAAGAGACTTTCGAAGATCTGCGCCTTCTCTCGCAAATGCAGGACGGCGAGGCCAGACTCGTGCAGATCGTGTTGGCAGGCCAACCGGAGTTGGAAAACATTTTGGGCGTGGAAGCTCTCCGCCCGCTGAATCGACAGATCCAGATCCGTCTTCAGCTCCAGCCCTTGTTGCCGGAAGAGTCCCATCTGTTTATCGAGCAGTGCCTGCAGAGGGCCGGGCGGAGCAGCGGGGAAGTATTTACCCCCGAAGCCCTTGATTTAATCGTCAGCCAGGGATGCGGAATCTTCCGAAATATCATTTTCCTCTGTGACAAGGCTTTTCAAAAAGGTTTTGAGCTTCAGCAGAAAATAATCGAGGCCGCGATTATCCGGAAGATCCTTGCCGATGTGGGAGTTCCATCTCTTGAAGGGCAGAGGAAGTCCGCGGAGATCACCAGCCCGGACGCCTTGATCCACCGCCTTTTCCAGAACCCCCCGCGAATTGTGAAACCCGGCATCCTCACCGAAGTAATCTCCTTCCTGAAGCGTCGCCCTTCCTATCTCTATATCCTCGGTACTTTTGTTTTGGGCTTAGTTTTTTATCTGGGCTGGGAATTCCTTCCGACTCCTTCCCCCTCCGGGACTTACAAAATCGAAGCCCCGGCGCCCGTTACGAAAGAACAAAGGCCGATCCCCGCTGCGAAAGAGAAAGTCGAAACCTCTGCCCAGAGCGGTCCGATCGCGCCGCCGGATAAAAAAGCGGAATTGGCTGCTTCTGCTCCTGATAAGGCAACGGGTTCTCCCGCCCCGGAGAAACCGAAACCAGAGGCGAAAATCGGAGGGAAACCCGCGCCCAAAGCAGAACCCCAACAGCCTGCCAAAGCCGAATCCAAGAAGGAATCGAAAGCGGAACCAAAGCCCGAGGTTCAGAGAGAGATCCGCTTCAACGAACCCGTCGAGGTGCCGAAAGGAAAGACTCTCTATTCTTTTGCCCGGGATTATTACCATCATGCCAACCCAACCTTGATTGATTACATTCTCGAATCCAATCCGCATATCAAAGATATGGATCGGGTTCCGATGGATCAAAAGATTGAAATTCGGGAAATTTTCGAAGGAACCTTGCTGGTTCAATCGCCGGATGGCTCCTGGAAAATCCGCCTCGGTACCTTCGAAAGCCGGCAGGCGGAAAAAACATTCAAGGAAGAACCTTTATTAAAGGAAAAGGAGATCGAAATCGTGCAACGCCAGGTTTCGCCCGCAAAGAGCTGGTACCGGTTGTATGCGGGGAAATTCGACACGATGGAAGAAGCCTTTAAAACCACTCAGGAGTTGCGGAAAAAGGGCCTGCTCCCGGCCTTGATAAAATGACAAGATAGCTGATGGCTCATGGGAAAAACGGGGCACGACTTATAGTGAACGGCTTAAAAAAGTAGTCATTGCGAGGAGCGAAGCGACGCGGCAATCTCATAAGATTGCTTCACTTCGTTCGCAATGACACCCTTTGGATGTCAACTTATATAAGCCGTTCCCTATAGGTTGCCAAGTTGCCTTGAGCCAAGTTGCTATCCGCCATTAGCCAAATTGCCCGAATGCGAAATGGCCATATTGCCAACTTGGCAAAATGCTAAAAAACAAGACCGACCCTGCACCTACACAAGCCTCCTCACAAAAGGTTTTGACAAAACATTTTCTCCGTATTACAATGTAAAACATGAAAACAGCATCCTTAACGATTCGGTTGGACAAAGATCTTGACCGGCTTCTTACCCGGGCAAGCAAAAGGGCTGGGAAGAATCGAAGCGAAATTGCGCGGGAAGCCCTGCGGCGGCAGCTCCGCCTGCAACAGTTCGAGACCTTGCGCAAAAGGATTATGCCGTTTGCGGAAGCCCGGGGGTTCCTGACGGATGAAGATGTCTTTTCCCAGATCTCATGAAGATCTTTCTCGACACAAACGTTCTGGTCAGTGCCTTAGCCACGAGAGGACTTTGTGGTGACGTCTTAAGGGAGGTTTTGCTGTCGCACCAACTGACCCTCTCTTTGCCTTTACTCTCGGAACTGGAAGAGGTTCTTCGGGATAAATTCGGAATCCCCTCCCCTCTCATTTTTGAGTTCCTCCAAATTCTCAAACAAGGTGCTCTTTCTTCGTCTCCGTCCCCTCTGCCGAATGTCGATTTAAAGGATAAGGACGATTTGCCCCTTCTTTCATCTGCTTTGAATGGCAAAGCGGAGCTTTTTGTCACGGGAGATCAGGAATTACTTCATTTGAAGAAGATTGGAGACATGCAAATTATTTCGCCCCGGGGATTCTGGGAGAGATTAAAGTCCCCATCCTGAGCTGCTTTTTCCATGATCTATGGTCTGTTGTCTATCTTTCCCACGACCTAAAACGCTATGTTGCCAGATGGCTAAGCTGCCAAACCGCTCCACCGTTTCCGCCGTTCCTTGTGTCAAATTTCCCTGTCAAATTTCCCTTGACACCCAATTGCCTTGCCCGTATACTCACAATACCCAAAAGCGAGTTCTTATCAAATATCAAAAAAAATAAACCCGGAGAGTTTTGACGATGAAAACATTGCGCAAAAAATCACGAGTTCTCTTGTTTGTTTTCTTTTTGCTGACAGCCCTCTTTTGGCTCGGAATAGATTCCGAAGCCTTTGCCAGGGCCGGCGGTGGAAGGTCTTCCGGAAGCTCGGGTTCCAGCTCCAGCAAAGGCTATTCCCGGCCCTCTACGCCTCCGAGTCAACCTCAGGCGCCCCCTCAGCAAGCTCAACCCCCTGCGCCTCCCGCAGGAGCAGGCCGGAGCTTTCTCTCTGGGATGGCCGGCGGCATTATGGGAGGGCTTTTGGGGGGCATGCTCTTCAGCAGCTTGGGATTTGCTGGCTCCGGCATGGGCGGAGGAGGTTTTGGGTTCGGTGATCTCCTTTTGATCCTGGTCATCCTCGGCATCATTTACTTTGTCGTCAAGCGCTTCCGCTCCCGGAATACGATGCAAATGAGTACGGCGGGAGCGGGGGCCGGATCCTATTCTTACCCGGCGCCCGCTCCTGTCCCGGTATATGCCCCGCCCGCTCTGGAAGCAGGCCCTGGAGAACCGAAACTTGAAGGGCTTCGCCACATCCGGGAAATGGATTCATCCTTCAGCGAAAAAGCCTTCAAGGATCTTTCAGAAGATATCTTCTTCAAGATCCAAGGAGCGTGGACAAAACGGGATCTCAGCGGTGTTCGTCACCTTCTTACCCAGGAGATGTTCAAGGTTTTTCAACAGGACGTGAACAAACTGCTTGCGGAAAAACAGATCAATCGCTTGGAAAACATCGCGGTCCGCGAGGTCGAGATCGTCGATTCCGGCCAGGACCGGGGCGAAGAGTTCATTACGGCGAGATTTTACGCGAACCTGCTCGATTATACCACCGACGATAAAAGCGCTCAGGTTATCTCCGGCAGCACCTCGGACCCGGTGAAATTCCTGGAGTACTGGACCTTCTCCCGCAATGTGGGAGAGAAGAACTGGGTCCTGGCAGGCATCACCCAGGAAAATAATCGCTAATTTTGGCAAATAAAAGCGGCCCTCCATCGTTGAGAAAGATCGAGGGCCGCTTTTTTATCCCTCCCTGCTTTAAGCCCCCCCTATCTTGGGGGTAATCCCGAACCTCAATAAAGCCCGGGGTCAAACCTTCAAAATTCAAATTATACAATCAACTGTGTGTAGGTATTTCGGGGGACATCCTGAAAAGACGGACAGAAAACAGCTGAACCAGGATAAGTATGAAAGAGGTAAAGAGCGATAGTTTTCCAAGAAAGAAAAGCTTCCTATTGATTCCAATACACCCCACGGTTTCCACTTTCTTTCGTTTTTGGATAATTCTTGGAAGTATTGCCGCAATCAAGAATATGGCGAACAGAGCTACCACAACGATTTCTTTCTCCATGAGCATGCCTCCTTTATTGTCTTTCGCCTATGTGCATAACAGTAATTAGATGCAGGGTGCTGCATAAAAATGAAAAAATGTTATATATAGTGACTTTAAGGGCTCCCTCGCCCAAAAACAGCACGTTCCCGCAAATAGAAAGCCTCCGAGAGATAAACAAATCCCTGGAGGCTCATATTGGCAACTTCCGGAAACTCCATCTCATCACATCCTCCAGAAGGTTAGGGGTTAGGTTGGGAGTTTTTTTGTGAACGAGGGATAGTCTACGACTCGAATGTTAGCAGTACTGCAAATTGTGTCAAGCGGATTTTTAGCCTATCAAAGTGTCAAAGTTATAACGCTACCGTATGGAGAGATACCATATTTGGGGAGTCCCTTGGGGCCGCTAAAAGTGAAGGATGTGCCAGTTCAAAAACCTCAAGAATCAGCTCGATTTTATCAGAGATGAAAATATTATCAACACTTTTTGGACCTTCAAAAAGTCGACCAAAATAGCAGTAATCGAAAGTTCTATTAACGCAAAGCTAACCGGCCGCCTGCTTTTTAGCGGTCCGTGTTGAGCGGTTTGATAGGCAGGAGTTCGGAACAAGCTTAATTTCCAGGCGGCAGCCGACTGCCCGAGCATATTTCTTGAGAGTAGTCAGAGATGGAACATGCTTGCCCGCAGATTCTAGGCGTGAAACCGCACTCTTTGTCGTTCCCATCAACTCCGCAACCGCTTCCTGAGTGAGGCCGAATTTGAAGCGCGCGCCAAGCATTTCGCGGGTTAGCGTGTATTCTTCTTTCAAGTCCTCGTATGCTTTCCTGAATTCCTTACGCTTCAAGGCTTTTTTGAGGAAAGCCTCATGGTCATGGGGAACTGGTTTATATTTCACATCAGTCATTCTGCACCTCCTTCATCCTTTTCCGGGCAATGCGCAATTCCTGTTCCGGAGTTTTCTGAGTTTTTTTAACAAAAGCGTTAAGTATCACGACGCGCTGACCAACGACAAAACAGTAAAACGCCCGTCCAATGCCTTCGCGACCGCGTGGCCTTAACTCGAAAAGACCTCCACCTATGGCGCGTGAGGGCGGCATTCGTAAATTTGGCCCAAATTCCATCAATAGTTCTACCAACCGCGCATAATCTGCCAGGATGCCATTCGGCCAGCTTTCGATTTCAGCTTTGACCCGAAAGTGGAAGTACTCGATGGTATAGTTCATGTAAGTGATGTTAGCAATGTTGCTAACCTTTGTCAAGCATTCTCGAAAATTACAGGATGGATTTCCGCGGACTGCTGAATGGCTGGTCGGTTTTGCCACGTCCTGGGCAATTTGTTAGGGAGCAATATTCGTAATTCCGGGGACACAACGTAATTCCGGGGACACAGTAAGTAATTATTGACACCTCAAAGAGATAGCCAAAGTTTTGCTATCGTGCCATACTCGTAACCGCCTAATTTCCTTGCGTTATTGCATAAATGGTTTGCATCTCAAAGCTTTTTAAGTCCTTGGATTTTCGAGGAAAATAGCAGTTAACGAAAGCTGTAACGATTGAGGTCAGCGGTGGCTGAAAGCCATCCGCTGGACTGATTTGTTCGGTTATTATTCCGCATTCAGATTCTTCAGTATCTTTCTGGCCAGCGGTTCTTTGATTTCGGGGTGTCGCGGGACCGCTTCTATAACCCCGGTTTTCGGGTTGATCCAAAGTGAATGAGAACTACCCTCCCGTTTGAGATAGCAGCCGGCTATTCTCAATTTCCGTTCCAGGTCGCGTCTCTTCATCCGATCAACACCTTTTCCTGAATAGCGTCTTCGGGCAAACCGCGAAGGATGTCGGCCTTGCGATCTTCAAGTATCAATTCAATCGCCTGGCGAAGACTGTCCTTGGCTTCGTTAACCGTTTCCCCTTGCCCGTTGGCGCCGGGGACTTCAGGGCAGATCGCCCAGTATCCGCCTTCAGGTGCAGGTTCGATGATTGCTGTGAATTCTGCCTTCATGGTATTTCCTTTCGTATGCTATTGACCGAACGATTAGATGGATCCGTATAATACCTGAAAGATCGTTTTCTGGTCCTTATAACACGCCGTTGAAATGAAGAACAATTTTACGAGATGCCCTTTAATATTGATCAGTTACATGCCTACTACTCTTTATCTTGGTGTCTTATACGGACCCGCATAAAACCCTTATAAGGGAAAAAGGGCAATCTGCTTTTGCCCCAGATAATTCAGAAATCCAGATCTCTCTATACTCTTTCCCTTTTTTCCTGCCGTCAAATGTGCTGACAACGTGCCCCTGTCCGCACCTTATGAAAAAACCCATCAGTTGCAGATATGATATGGATATCTTGAACTTTTTGCAACCCGAAAAGGCCAGGTATCATAGCGAGGTTATCGAACAACCCCAAATCTGGTCATTTTTCGCTTTTTTTTGGCTTGTAAGTTATTGATTTTTATCGGTTCCAAAATCCCCCGAATTGGCCGTTTGGACTTTTTCGACAGGCTCAGCAGTAATGTTCTATTTGAAAAATGACGCCTTCAACTACAATTCGTTGGCGGGAGCCATTTTTGAGAGCCAGGAATTACGACTTGAAAGTGAGGACAATGGTTGCGATAACCGGCCGCTGACACCAGGGTCACAAACCGTCTCCCGGCAGGGTCCTACCGGGGTTACGGACATAAGAGAGCAGCACGATGAAGAACCGGTGTTGCACCGGTCCGGCAAACTGGCCGCAGCTCACTTCCATAACGGGTTCGGGGTCAATTTCCTCTTTTCAGGAGCTTGCCGAAATCAGCGTCAAGCTTGGCCAGGGAGGCATTGATCTTCGCGCGCCTTTCCTCAATCCAAGAGTTTTGTTCCCGCAGCTTTTGGTTCGCAATCTTCAACATGCGGTCCAGTTCTGCCGGTTGTGGGCCGCCAACCGTAGCACGGTTGTTGACGATGGCGACCGGGTTAAGCGTCGAACGGAATTCTTCTTCGCTCATCGGGAGTTCACCCACTTGGTTGTAGTCCTTGACGGCTTCCTGGTAGATGCGTTGGGCTTCGGCATATGGGAAGTCAAGTGGTTTGATGTTATTATTCTTCGCGAAGCTCACGATTTCTGAAGCGAAGTGGTGGCCGACCCGGAACGGCAACTTGTACTTACGCATCAGAACGTCTGCCAGTTCTTGCGAGGCGGTCCAGTCGCTGTTCAGTTCTTCCAAGGCGCGATCCGGGCTGATCACGAGCGAGTTCAGGATCTTGTCCCAGCTCTTCAGGAAATTGATGGCGCTGTCGACCATCATGCTGTTGTCCTTCACTTCCTTCGGGTCTGGCATGCCCGGGGTAATGTTGTGCGTGCGGATGATGGTACCCATCGCCAGCGAGATCGCTGTCGAAGCGTCACGGCGCGTATCGTTCAAGAGGCCCGGATTGCGCTTTTGCGGCATCGCGCTGGATACGTAGGTGGTGTCGCTACCTTCTTGCAAAAGGATCCACGGACGCGATTGAGCGTATTGGGTCATCATGTCCTCGATAAAGTTGCCGACGTGCAGCGCAATGCTGGTTACGACGGCGCCGACTTCAACCGGATGTTCCATCGAAGAGATTTGGGAAGCGTCGTACGCATTATCCACGATCGTGGCAAAGCCTAAATAGTCAGCCATGCGGGCACGGTTCAGCGGCCAGCTCGTGCCGTTCAGCACCGTGGTACCCATACCGCAGCGGTCGATACGCTCATAGGCTTCCCGCAGGCGTTGCGCGTCGCGTTCGAGGCCGGCAGCGTGTCCCAGTAGGTAGTGGGAGTAGCTGTTCGGTTGGGCGGCTACCCCGTTGGTGTAGTTCGGAACGATCGTCTTGGTGTGACGTCCGGCCAGCCTGATCAGGGACCTGGAAGCCTTATTCAGTTGGTCGGCCAGAGCCAGCACGTCGTCTCGGAGGATGGCGGCACGGTAAGTGGCGTGCATGTCTTGGCTGGAGCGGCCCGCATGTAGCAGCGTCACTTCCGGACCAGCAGCCTTAATCAGGAGGGGTTCAAAGGTGATAACGGTGCTCGGACGCTTAGCGCCCGGTTTATTGCCGTCTTCGATGACCTTGGCAACACCGGCGGCAATTCGCGGAGCGATTGCCTTGTCAAGCAAGCCTTCATCTGTGTTGATTACGGCGGTGGCCTTGTTCATTTGGCCCAACCAGAAGAATTCGTCACGAGCGTGGGCCTTTTGCTGGGAAAAGGCGGACAGCGCCAGAATGGCGGCGATCACCAGACCGAAGGCGCGAACAAAAAACTTTAACATGGCTTCTCCTTCTTTTACCTGAAAATAAAAGAACATATACAGCAGGGCGGGAAGGATTGTCAAGTGAGCTTTTGGCCTTACCGAAAGGATCGAATTTCAGGTTCAAGACCGTAAGGGAAACCACAACATATTGGGCGTCCCTTGGGACCGGTAAAAGTGAAGGAAGCGTGCCATACCCGTAACTGCTTAATTTTCTTGCGTTATTGCATAAATGGTTTGCATCTTGCAACTATTTGGGACTTCAAATTATCCACCAACATAGCAGATAACCAAACCTTTGATAGTGGCGCTGTTGATAAGCGCAACAGCAAAGCGCGTCCCCTTCTTTACCAATGTCTTCTCAAAGAACCCTTTGTAGGTCCTCTCTTGGGAGCTCACAATCTCCGAGTATTTGAGCCAGAAGTCCGCGCCCAATGGTCTCACCCCTGTGCACTGGCACTACCGTACAACGCCCATCGGGATGACGAAGAAAATGGTGACTGGCAATTCACTGCCGACGATGCCAGGATAAAACTATCTTGCCTCTATCCGACACTTGATGGTTGACGAGACACTAGATGTCGGCGCGCAATTCCCATCCGAGCGGGGTCCCACTTTAGAGAATTAGGGTGGGGGTGACCCGAGCCTACTTCCCCTCACCTCAATCCTCCCCTGCAAGGGGGGAGGGGGCTTTGAGGTTTATTTTCTACCTACTTACATAGGCAGGTATAGATAACAAAGGGCGACCATAGCAAACATGGCGGCGGTGGTCACCATACAGTACCCCATGATATTCCGCATCTCGGTCTTCGTGGCGCCGAGCAAGGGCAGCGCCCAGAAGGGTTGAATGGCATTGGTAATGACCTCACCAGCGGTAAAGGCCATAGCGACCCGGTTAAAGGGAACCCCCAGTTTAGCCGCGGCCATGATGGTCGGCGGCCCCTGAACCATCCAGATTCCTCCCGATGAGGGGATGAACATGTTCATTACCCCCGAAGAGATCATGACAATAAGAGGGTAGAGGAAGGGAGTGGAGATGCTGGCAAACCAATTCGCGACCGCCTGAAGCAACCCGGTATAAGCCATCATCCCGAAAATCCCGGCATAAAACGGGAACTGCAGGATGATTCCGTAGGAGGCCCCCGTTGCCTTTTTGATTGATTCCACGAAGCGAGGAATGTTGCCGTGTAAAATCAGGGCGAGCATGATGAAGAGGAAGTTGAACATATTCAGATCGAGTTGAAGGAAAGATTTGCCTTGGAACCACAGGACGGTGGCGACTACAAAGAGAAGGGCAATCAAAACCCACATGGTTCTGGACCAGTTCAAACGGTCGGCGATGTCTTGGCCGCGGGTGACTTGGCCCTCAATATCGGCCAAGGCGGACAATCCCTTCAATGCCTCTTCACTGATGGCCTTCGTCTTTTCGGGAACCGGGTGCATCAGGTAACAGAGCACGGGGCAGATGATCGTGCCAAGAACCATACCGACTAAACTAGCGGGGGCGTAAATGGTCTTATCGAAACCCATGGGCAGCAGTTTTTGCCCGATCGCTTTCTCCACGATCGGCACCACGTCCGGGCTCCACCCCCAACCTACCTGGTTCAAAAGGAGTGGTTCCGTGATCGACATGGACCAGATCGTACCGGTTTGAGCGCCGATGTAGGCGCTGGCCACCAACAGCGGCCAGTGGACACCCTTCACCCTCCGGGCGGTCCCCAGGCACAGGAAAATGCTCCCGGCTAACCCGAGGCCCCAGTTTACGAGAGAAAGGAGAATCGCGATAAGACAGACCCAGGCCACGGCCCCGGAAGGGGTTTTCGGCACGCTCGATATTTTATCCAATACTTTCGCACCGATCTTGGTCATCGCAAAGGAGAAGGCAAAAATGAGCAGGACGACCATCTGCATGGAAAAAGCCAGATAGGCCCAGAATCCCCTGTGCCAGGCCGCTACGACCTGTAAGGGGGAGGCCTTTACGACAAGTATAGCCAAGACAAAAACAATGAAGGTGAGGATTAGGGCGAATACCATTGAGTCGGGCGTCACCTTCTCCATTCCGAAATGAAGCTTTTCTGAGACCTTCCGAATCGCATTGCGCATCTTACCATTCCTCCTTAATCATTATTTTTTCGCTCAGCGTCTTTATCTCCTTCGGCCGTTTCGGGTCTCGAACCGGTATTCCCAGCGGTGACAAAGAGTTCAAAGGGTATTATCGGTCAAGGTTATTAAGCCCTTATCCGCATCCACTTCAATATACCGGTTATCACACACTTTGCCATAAAATTCTTCATCAACTTGATCAACCAACGGAATCTTCCAAACCACAGCGCAAGTAACCAAAACCGTATCGGGGCTTTTGATGATCATAGCCTTAGGGGCGTTTCCTTTTTTTATGAGCTGAAAGAGTCCCTCTCCCTGAACGACCGTGCTGCCCTTGCCGCCTGGAAAAATCAATACTTTGTTGGCAATGCTTTGCCCCTCCAAGGCATGATTTTGTTCTATAACCATGCCCGTGTCCGGATTTGTCTGATAAAAGCAGATATGATCTTGGGAAATAAGAACGTCCCCTTTTCCAAAGCCGCCAGCAATTCTATGGCATTTAAAAGAAATCCTTTTGGGATCACCCATCACCAGCCCCCCTTCAAAGCAGCCTGAATACATTCCCTTCTTCTTCGAAGAACGAATTTGATTCCGCGGGGGAAATTGTAATAGGCAGCCTTGGGGCTGTCTGTAATTCCCACCTTCCCTCTGTATAGGCGCTCCCAACAGATCTGATCGGAGCAGGTTGCGGAGATGATATGCCCGCCGGCCTTGTTAATGACCTGAAGATACCCCGCATGCTCAGCACATTCTTTGGTCGCAGCGGAAGTTAAAATCCAGAGATCAACGTCTTTGCTAATCTTCTTCCCTTCTAATAACCGAGCCGCATCACGAATCTGATTCAGAGTATAATGAGGACACCCAAACATGACAAAATCGATTTCTCCGCTTTCACAGGACATGGCTGTTTGCGTCTTTCTCAGCATCGATTCCGTAACGGTCATTCTTTTCTTGGGTGCCTTTCCATTTAAAGCGGTTTCCACATCTGGTGCTTCAGGAGTCAAACCCACGATGTGGTACATCGAAATGGTTCCGCTCGTAGCCAGTTCGGCACCGAGACTGATTAACTCTTCGGGAGATGGAGGACAGGAGGACATTTCCGTAAAAATCGGAATATCCGCTCCCACCTCTTTTCCAAGAGTGTAACCCAAAAGATGGTAGTCGAAATCATCCTTTAAATTGGCGTCGATCTTTATCAAGATATCGCCTGCTCTATTTTCTTTTAACAAAAGACCGTACAAGGGCACTCTTCCGGTTACGGCTGCTGCCAGAGCGCTATTCGCCGATTCGCGATGGCTTCTCGCCCCGCAAATAGAATTCGCGTAGCATGTAGCATTGGACTCCGAAAAAGCGATAATTTCTCCTTTGGCGGGTACATTGTCCTGCAAGTAGGGGGTACAACATTCATTGGGGATGATACCGATCTTTTTACGGGCTTCTCTTGTTCTTCTCGCGTAGAAGACATCTTCTTTGGGAATGGGTTTTCCCATGCGATCAAAATAGGAATCATCAAAAATGGGATTGCAGGTGGTGGGGACACGGCAACGGGCGTTTAAGTCAGCAAAAAGTTCTAAAAACCAAGTACAGGACTCACTGGCGTAAAAGGCTTCATGGGCGCGAGTAATTTCAACCATTCGTTCAGCGCCAAATGCTTCTCCGATAGCCAATTGAATTTCCATGGCCTTGGCGATCCCCGGCCCTAAATCTCCGGAAAGCATTTGCTTTTCTTGATTCGTCAAAATCAAATTTATTCCTCCGAATACCCATTTCAAAAAGACTTTCATTCCGAAATAGGAACTATGCCTCTGCGGGTTTCGCCGTCAGAATTTGCTGCAAAAAGTTATGTTCCTTTTCCGAAAACAAATCTGTATGCACCAATTTAGGATATCTTCAAAAATTTATATGGTAGCCGCAATTGACCACAAGGGTATGCCCCGTTATGCCGCTCGATTCATCCGATGCCAGAAAAACCACCGCAGCCGCCACTTCAGAAGGGTCCGCTATTCTCTTGAGGGAATATTGACTCATGACACTATTCATCACTTCCTCAAAAGTGACATGCAGAGCCTTTGCTTTAGCTTTCCAGACATTATCCATTCGCTCCCCCTTGACAGCCCCGGGGGAGATGCAATTGACACGAATATTATGCTGCCCCACCTCGATAGCCAATGTTTCCGTAAGGCCTATAATCCCCCATTTAGAGACGGCGTAAGGGCTTCTCAAGGGATGGCCTGCCATTCCGCTTATCGAACTAATATTAATGATATTACCGCTTTTCCGAGGGATCATGCCTTTAAGTACTTCTCTTGCACAGAGCATAAATCCGGTTAGGTTGACCGTTAACACCTCATTCCAATCACTCAGATTCAAGTCAACCAAGTTGGCAGTGGGACCAGTAATACCCGCGTTATTGACTAACAAATCGATCTGCCCCCAGTCTGCGAGGGTTTGTTCGACCATATGTTTAACCTGGCTTTCATCCCTTACGTCAGTTTGAATGGCTCTTGCTTGACCTCCCTTACTTTTGATGTCTTTCACAACCTCCTCGAGTAAAGGAGCGCTACGGCCGGCAACGACCACTTTTGCTCCCTCTGAAGCAAGAGCCGAAGAGATAGCCCGGCCGATTCCTCTTCCTCCACCCGTGACAATCGTCACTTTATTTTTAACCCGCATGAATCTCTCCCTTGACTACGGCGTGTATTTTGAGGTGATTTGCGGCTAAGAAATTATTTCGGGCATAATATTTCTCGGTAATAATTTAGACTCCGAACCGTGAGGATGTCAAGTATTTAGTTGAGTTTTATAAAGAAAGGACAATTCAAGAAAAGCAGAAAAGAAAGGCTCCAAAGGGAAACTCTGAATCCCCTTGGAGCCCTCATATTAGATCCTTCTGGAAAACCCATTTCATAAATCCCCCCGAAGTTCACGATCAGGTTGTTGACTTGCTCATTTACGGGAAGGACAGCGACGCTCCCAAAATATCAAAATCTCCCTTTTGGGTCAATAGGAAAATAGCGGAGTGCGTGCATTGTTCATAACTTGGGAATTCGCCCTCATTTTTGAATGAATGGTTTGAATATCAAATCTTTTCAAGTCATTGAATTTCCGAGAAAAATAGCAGTGTCCTTGAATTGGAAAATGTCGACTTCACTGCGAATGTTCTTCCTCAAATAATCATAAGAGAGAACAATTACGGGCAGAAACATACTTTATCATTCAGTAGTAGCAGCCGATGGAGGTCAGCCACTCCAGAGCCTGCTCCGTGCTTGATACGGGGGCATCGAATCGTTTGTCACTTCTTCAATGGGTCACTGGAATCAGGACAGGATTTGTTCCACGCGATGACCCGAACCATTGCCCGGGCCAACTGGCGCATGGAATAGAAAACCGGGAAACCTGCTTTTACAAATGCCTGCTGAGCGGCGAGGAATTCAGCCATTCCTTCAAGCCCTTGCGGCGGACGCAGGGCAAGGAGAACGGGCTTGCCGGCTTTCCGCTGTGCTTCCTTCATGACGCCTATTGCGGGGTTGACAAAGTTCTCAAGAGATAGCCGGCCCCATCCCCAATTGCTGAGCGGATGGAACCCGAGATGATAAATAAGCATATGAATCCCCGGGACCCGGCCAAATACCTGCATGGCTGTCGAGATGGCCTCTGGAACGATGAGGTTCAGGGTATCCAAGGGATTGATGAAGATGCTCCCTGCCACGGGGAAGCTCTGTTTCAGCTCCGTCTGCACCGCTGGTGAGAGACACGGTAGGCGAAGGCCCTCCTTCTCCATCTCGTCGCTGGCAAGAACGCTGGGGCCTCCGCCTGCGCCCATGAGGGCAGCCTTGGCATCCCGGGGTAGAGGGCGAATGAACCGCAGGGCTATGAGGACGTCGATCATCTCGTCCAGGTCATTTACCTGAATAGCCTTTACCTGGCGGCACAGGGCATCGAAGATGGCGACTGAGCTGGTCAAACTTGCTGTATGACCGTATGTGGCCCTCCTGCCTGCCTCAGTTCTGCCTCCCTTATAGATGACGACCGGCTTTTGGATGGCCGTCTCTGCCATCGCTCGCATGAAACGTTTGCCATCCTTCACGCCCTCGATGTAGGCCGCGATGATTTCGGTCTCCGAGTCCCTGGAGAAGTAATCCAGGAGCTCGCTTTCATTC
>Ga0315276_10002577_pt1 | contig 16645 bp, 23 predicted proteins | sample YL17G05_0_MG_FD_204542 | JGI IMG/M metagenome (GOLD analysis project Ga0315276, IMG submission 204542) | Sediment microbial communities from Yellowstone Lake, YNP, Wyoming, USA - YL17G05_0 | ecosystem: Environmental > Aquatic > Freshwater > Lake > Sediment | place: USA: Wyoming | collected... | reverse complement strand
TTACTGGAGGAATTAACGCTCTTTCCGGTCTTTTAGGTAAAAAAAGTGGTGGTAGCGCAGCAGCTGCTCCTGTTGACTATTACGAACAATATGGAGCCCAGGCTGCAGCGGCATCCAGTCCCTTAACTGCGGCTATGCAGGGACTTGGTGTTTTGCAGTACGGTCTGCAAGGTGCCCTTGGACAACAAGGTTCCGCAATCTCTTCTGCTCAGTTGTCTGTTTTAAAAGAAGCGCTTGAACAAGCGCAAAAACAAACTTCAGCTCAGGCCTCCGAGGCACTTGGCCTTGTGGGAGCCAGCTTAGAACAGCAGAAAGCCTTGGGAGAGGCGAAGCTGGCTACAGAACTGACGGCCCCTCAGTTTACAAGTAAAGCAGCGGAAGGAGCCCTCAGTGGAGAAAACACACTTGCTCAGCTTTTGGGGCAAACCAATGTGGGTTTAAAAGCGCTACAAGAATCCACCAAGGCAAGTGTAGCGGCAGATCAAGCCAAGACTCTAGGCGACGTTTTTCGCACACGAGCTTCAGCAGAAGGTCAGCTAGCTCTCGGAGCCCAAAAACTCGAAAGCGGATTAAGCCTCCAACGTGGCCAAACCCTGGCTAATTTGCAGCAGATTCAAGGTCAAACTCAGGCGCAAATGGCTCTTCGCAGGCAGGGTAATCAGCTTGCTATGGCCGGGCAGCGTTATTTTGCATGATTAAAACCCAAATTGGGGATTCAACAACTGTTGCCGCGTGGCTTGGTTCACTTGATAAATCGCAAAAAGATGCGTTTTCTCATTATGCCAAGAACAGCGTTAGCGACATTGAAGCATACTTGTATGCTCGATTTCTTAAACCCGGTTATGGCGGTTCTATTTCCGATTTGACCGCTTGGGTACAAGAAAAATACCCCAAAGAAGATCTACGTAAAATTCTTCTTATAGAGATCGACTCCCTAAAAATTGACATATATAACGTAAGACAGATGACTCTTACGGGAATGTTGGATCACGCGACAGCGGCAACTAAAATTTCTGTTTTACAGAAGGAACTCCGCAGTCACATTCAAGCTGTACGACAATTGACTGATGGTGTAGACCGTCGCGGTTTACTGCTAGCCGGAGCTGATCGTTGTCTTCGAGAGCTTTTTAACACTTTTGAAGACGCACCGACGGTGGCCTCCTTATTGGAGGATGCCTCGTTGGTCATCTGGTCTGTTATTGAGAAAGAAGAGCGTAGTTAAACTGGCTCCATAAGCGTTAGTAAGTTAATAATGCTTGTTCGAAATATCCCCATAAAGGAGTCGTTCACACCGAGAGACATGGTTAATTCCCCGTCCTCTTCAAAACATCCAAAGGGCAGGATGCAGGCCGGTTGACTCGAAACTGCGTTGCCCACGCAGTCTGTCCAGGTGATTAGTTCATCGTTTGTAGAGCCAGAAAACATAGGTTCTTTAAGCATTCTGGTAATTTTTGTCAGTTTTTTATCTAAGCAGTAAGCCCCTAGGTGATAAACCAAATGTGGTTTTGCATCTAGTGTTTCTACAGCCATGTGTTTCCAATGAAAAAACACTAGCCACTCATCTTCGAGTTCAAGAGGAGCGGTGGAGTTGAACGTTGCGTGGGGACCAGTCACGCACTTTAGACACGTAGAATCAATAACTTTATCGCTTTCTCCCGGCGTCTTTATAACTAAGGGCAGTGTGGAGTACAGCAGTCTCAGTTGCTCATGATCAGAAAAGAAGCACCAGTTTTTTTCAGCTTTTCCTGCAGTTAAATTATCTCCAATCGGGGGGTACACAGTATTTTGAAGTTCTCCAAATTCGTCTACAGCGCCTACACACACTTTGGGATTTTTTGCCATTGCGTGTTTTGTTGTATCCCAACGCGATGCGTAACTACTTGTAACTAACTGACAATACAGTTCATCATCTGGGGTTAGAAATAAACGCGGATCTTCTAAGCTCAACCTATGGGGTTTGTTACGTATTTTTTTAGCAGCTACAACAGTGTTGTCCGCAAGTAACTGACCTATGTGCACCTCTGTAGGTACACTGTTGTAGTAAAAATATTTCATATCTGCTCGGAAGCAAAAAGGCTCCGGTTGGGAACGCCACGCCAGTAAGGTGGCCCCTTTGTGCTTTAGTACGCTGGGGCTAAAATTAGCAACAGCCGTTTTAGGTAATCCGTTAGTTATACGGGTAAACGTTCCTCCTAGTTCGTTTGCTTGTTGATAAACAGTCGGAAAACCTTGTTTATTTTTAATGTTTAAAGGGTGTAACACATTGCTTAACATTGTTCTGTAGCGGTGCAGTTGTGTAGTCACTTGTTAAGTTCCTCCATAGCTTTTTCAAACCCTTCAGCAATCCGATCCCAGCGATAATTAGGATTTTGAGTCACATTGTAGCAATCGTCGGCTACCTGCTCTCTAAAGCCTTTGTCAGCATACAGCTTACTAAGTTGTGCTGCTGCGTCTTTAACGTCAATAATCCCTCGTTCAACCCCTAAATCTTTATCCCTAACCCATGCAGCAACGCCTGTTAAAAGAGCTTTTCCTTTCCAGATGTCTCTACAGGACGTGTGGTCGGGTACAACCTGGGCTTTACGACAAGAAGCGTGTTCAAAAGGAATAAGCCCCCACCCTTCTCCGTCAGCGGTGTTAATGCCTACGTCGCAACAGTTATAAATTTGATTTAAAAGCTCATCTGGAGGAGCGTTGGTATAGTCTATGTCGCTACTTGTCATAAACAATCTATGATCGCTAGTTAGATTGCGTCGACTCATTTCGGATTCAAAAATAGAACGAATATCCCATCCCATATCTTTCTCACTCATATGCAGGTATAAGCATGTATCTGGCTTGTCAACGGCGAACTCTGCAAATGCTTTAATTGTTAAGTCGATTCGTTTCCGTGGTTGATTACGGTTTGCGTTAAGAACTATAAATTTATCTAGAGGAATGCCTAATAATTTTCGAGCTTCGTTTTGATCGGTTGGATAAAATTTCCCTTCATCGAGACCGTGAGGAAGCACACCTAACATTTTTGGCGCTACGCCCTGGGCCATAATGCGTTGAGCTTGTTCAACTGTAAAAGTTATTGAAAAATCCCAATCTTTAATGTAACGTAACATAGAAGACACATACCACTCAGAATCAATTGGAAAGTAAGGAATAAATTTAAATCCGATGTCTGGCTGAAGGAAATGAATTCTTTCCCAAACTTGATTTACCACCCAGATGTCATTAAGGCAAATAACAAAATCTGGTTTTTCTTTTTCGATTATTACGGGAAGACGTCCTAGGCCAAAACGGTCCTGCGTGTTACCTGCGCTGGCCGGATACACCTTATAAGGAAGATCATGGGGATCTCCGTTGTAATTAATTCCGTATACTACAAGCTCGTGGTTTTTATGTAGGTGCTCTAAAATACTATGTGTTACTCTGGCAAAGCCAGTATTCGACAGAACGTCCCCGTACCAGAGAATTTTGGACATAAGGCGATAGAATCTTGCTAGTAGTATACAGACAGTCGTAGAAAATTATGCCTAGCCGGGAAAGTTTCGCGTATCGAAGAGCGCTTAAGATGCGGGCTACGCGGGCTGTCCAAGAAGGATCCAGCGTGCTGGACAACGTGTTTGTACGTGCTCAGAATGATTTTTTAACTTTTTGTACGCTTCTGGATAAAGCCCCCGCACATCACATGCTGGAGTGGCATAAGCACTTGATAACAGGAGAAAGTAATAGGTACTTATTAAACATTGCTGGCCCTAATCTTGATATTCTGGCTCCTAGGGGAAGCGCCAAGAGCACTGTACTCAATATGTTTACTGCATGGTGCATAGGCCGTCATACAGCAGCCCAACGTCCTTTACAGATTATTTATGTGTCTTATAACATTGCTACTGCTATTCCTAAATCAAGAATTATTAGACAGATTGTTGATAGTCCGGAATTTATGAAAGTATTCCCGACGTGTCGGTTGAAGCCTGGTATGCAGTCTGATATAGGCTGGGCAATCGACTTTGATTACGCGGGTATCCCTCGTGTCGGCGATGAAGAATTTACTTTGCGTGCCGCCGGCTTGCGTGGGTCTATTACGTCTAAACGGGCTCACCTATGTATTGTTGATGACCCGGTAAAATCAAGCGCAGATATTAAAAACCCTTCTATTCGAGATGAAATGAACAATAACTGGTCATCAGTTATTGCTCCTATTATTTTTGAGGGTGGGCGAGCTATCTGCCTAGGGACTCGTTTCCACCCCCTAGACATTCATAAAACAATGTTTGTTCCCCAGAAAGGGTGGAAGCAGGTTTCGCAAGAAGCTTTAAGTTACGACAATGACGGAGAGCCTATTAGTTACTGGCCTGAACAGTGGAGTGTCGCCTATCTTTTGCAGCAGAAAGAACTTGATCCAGTTGCGTTTGCTTTCCAATATCAGCAACAACCGGTAATGACTTCGGATCTGGTTTTGTCCCCTGATCTAATCGTCAAAGGAGAGGTCGCTACAGAGTTTGACAGTTTAGCCGTGGGCATTGATTTATCTGCTAGTAAAAACGAAACATCTGATTACACTGCTTTTGTCCTGGGAGGACGTTTAAAAGATACCTATTACATAATTGACGCTCACCAGATGCGTTCAATTGGAAATCTTGAAAAAATTGACCTTCTTTGCGACATGCTGGTCGAGTGGGGAATCTTGCAACTCCAAAATGGCGAATACTTCCCCACTTACTCCACAGTTACCCTGGTGGTTGAGTCCGTTGCCTATCAAGCGTCGCTTGCAGCCGATCTTAAACGCGTTCTACTTAACGATCGAGGGTTGTCTAACCTAAATATCCACGAGGTTAAAGGTTTTCGAGGTGATAAGATCGCTCGGTTCCGAGGGACGCTCGGTTTACTGGAGAATAAAAAGGTAATTTTTAATAAATACCGTAAGTTTGATGCGTTGGTTGATCAACTTATTAATATTGGAGCTACTTCCCACGATGATCTTTTGGATTCCTACACATGGCTAATGACCTTCCTTCAACGTCGGGGCAATTTTACGATCGAATATTAGTGGATTTAACTTTTTATATTGCCATAACTGCGCATAATCCTTTATTGCGTTTTGATCCGCTTTTAGCGGCTTTAAAAGAGTATGAAAAACTTCCCGGACACAAATCTATAGATCTTTATATAGATGCAGAGCACTCGGCTGATGTTTTAGAGCTAAAAAAATTAGTTAGCTCTCACTTTCCTGCTTTAGAAGTTTTTTATTCTGTAGCACCCCCGGAATACACGGGTTATTCACTGACGTGGGCACATAAAAAACAACTTAAACGGTTTGTTCGTCAAAAAACTTTTACATACTACATTTACGCAGAGAACGACATGTTGTTTTCTGTTGAAAATTTTAACTATTGGCTTAAGTACAAAGAAATTTTAAAACCTTGGAATCTTGAACCCGGTTTTTGCCGTTACGAAGTTTATCAAGATCAAAAGATTCCTTTCGACAACTACCGTCGCTGGAATTTAACGGGCCCCACGCCAAACGTCTGGGGGGAGCGTCCTTATCAGGCTTCTACTTATCTTTATTTAGGTGACCCTGAGTTACTCGGCTTTGTTTCCCTGGGTAACCCGTACGCAGGATTGATGATTTTGGATCAGAAGGACGCTGAACGTTATATCACTTCAGATAGTTGTGACCCTAAAAAAAGTTATGCTCTAACGGGTCACCGCCATTGGCCGATTGCAGATCGTTCCTCTATGGGCTTAGCTTTTGAGAACCTCAGACCGGAACAGGAGCACCGCCGCGTGGTTCCTTTTTGTCTTAAAAAGGGTCGGCCAGTAATTGCTTCTTGCGGTTTGGTAGAACATAAAGATACTAAGTATAGTCGTGAGCTTTCGTCTGTTTCTGCTTCTCTTTTAACTGTAGACACAATGCTCAACGTGTAATAAGCTGGCGCAAGAAACCCTGGCTGCTTCGTTGAGTTATGTCTTCTGAGGAGTACGCCAAGAAAGTGCATTTGGCTGCGAAAACGGGTACCCCTTTTGGTGATTTATTACACTTGCGGGAATGTTCTACTGATTCAATTAAAAACGATGTTGTAAACCATCCGTCTCATTACACACAGGGAGAGATTGAGTGTATTGATGCGCTCAAAGCTGCTCTAGGAGCTGAAGGGTTTAAAGCTTATTGTAGAGGAGCTTGTTTAAAGTACCTTTGGCGTACAGAACACAAAAATGGACTCGAAGACCTACAAAAGTGCCAGTGGTATTTGACTAAACTAATGGAAGAGCTAATTTGAGCTAAGCTAGAAAAAACTTTTTTCTAATGGATATTCGCGCTTTTGGTTCTTACTACGGGCAATCTGCTCAACTTCCTTACGCCAGTGGATTTGGGCACGTACCTAGCGCAGGTCTTAAACAATTTCCAGCGTGCCGCGCTATTTTTATTGAAGGAACTCAAAATAATACTAAGGGTTATGTAACAGTTGAGATGTCGGATGCTCCTGGTCAGCCCGCTACAGCTTTTAACCTAGAAGGAAATCAGTTAATTCCGATTTCTTGTACGGCAGTGTTAAGCGGAACTGTTCCAGGTGTTTTTGTTCTTTACTAAACATGGCAGAAGTTGCGAAAAAACGCGATCCTGAGAAGTGGGCCCGCGCAAAAGCTAAGGCACGTAAAAAAATGGGTGGGCACAGTGCGCGGGCAATGCAACTTGCAGTGAAGTATTACAAGGACGCCGGAGGCACCTACGAAGGAAAAAAATCTTCTGCCAATCGACTCAAGCGTTGGGGTAAGGAAGACTGGCAAACGCGTGAAGAATACGAAAAGAAATAACTATGGCTGATCTAGCTCGCGAAAAGGGTCGTACCGAAAGATACCTACCTCGCTCTGCGTGGGCGTCAATGACCGCAGAACAACGTCGTGCAACAGATGAAAAGAAAAAACGGGCTACAGCCGGTAACAAACCCGTAAATACACAAGTTTCTAATACGGAAGTCGCTAAGAGAGCACGACGTAAAGCGTCGCAACACATTAAAAATCGTTCTTCTACTTAATTTTTAAGTTTTCGTGTTTTTAGAAGGTACGATGAACGAAGTAGAATACTTTTAGTCCCACAGGCGCAATGAACCCTTACCTTAACGCTGCTCGTGATTTTTCCTTAGCGTTTCGGGCGCAAGTTCAAGCTTCTGATGCCCAGTCGCAGGCCACGGAGATGGCCGAGCAAGATCAGGGATATGACGCGGACACTAGATCTTCCTTGCCTTATGGTGCGCCCCAGCCTCAGCAGGCGGGGGGTGTTGATGAGAGCTTGAATGGATTTGATGCGGATGAGGATATGCGAGTAGACTACATGAAGAATGAAATGCTTCAAAAGGCTCAACAAAAAGCAGCTCAACGTGGTGCGCAACCTATTTAGAGTTAGTATGGTGGCAGCTTGATCCTACACAGTGCTTTTAGACTGTTTTCCCTACTTCAACGAAAAAGAAATTCTAGAGCTACGTATTGCTACGCTTTACGATTACGTAGATGGTTTTTTAATTACTGACGCAAATCGAACTCATCGAGGAGAGGAAAAATCTTTTACAGTTTTAGACACGCTTAAAGAACTTGGAATTAGTGACGAGAAAATTCAAGTTCTTCACGTAGAGCTGCCTACTTACGAGGAAGCTCCAGATCCCTGGATACGTGAAAGAGGACAGCGCGACGCCCTGGGCGTAGGGCTGCACATGATGCCGGAAGATACTATCTTTATTTGTTCGGATTGCGATGAAATTGCTAACCCTGCCCAGTTTACGGAACTAAAAGAAGCTGTTTCCTCTAATCCAGATAAGATAGTGCGTTTGAGTATGTCTATGCACTATGGGCGAGCAGATAGGCAACTAGTTTCACCTGAAGGTGAAAAGTTTGACTGGCGTTGCGGCGTGGTTAGCACCGCAGGACAGCTAAAAGATTTTGGAACTCTCTCTTCGATGCGGGCTAGTCAAAATAATTATTATTTTGGAAACCGCGATGCGGGATGGCATTTTAGCTGGATGGGCGATTCGGAAAAACGAAAATTAAAACTTCGATCTATTGCTGAATATTATATTTGGGATAAACCAGAAGTACAGAAGCTGTGTGAGGACTTTGAGCCAGAAGAGGGCCATATGGACATGCTAGGGCGTGAAGATCACTTACTAACTTCGTATCCAATTGAAAATTTACCTGAGGGAGTGCTTAAAATAGAACGAGTACGCCAGTTCCTTTTACCCGATGGCTAACAAAATGCCCCCTGAGCTTCTTGAGAAATTTCAAAAGGGGCGTACAGAAGATTCTTCTTCTGATGGCGACAAAACCAAAATGGACGCTCGTAAACGTGCCCGCGCCAAAGCCCGTAAAGCGAAAGCTGCTCGTGGCAACCAAGGTTAATAACTCTCTGTGAATTGAATGCCTAGTTCGCTCGACATCCGCAATCGCTTTACTGAAATCCTAGAGGCATCTCGCACTCAGGACCGTTCGAAGCAGGCTGCAACAATGGTGGTGTTAAGCCATCTGCAGCAGATGACCCTTCTTATGGTCAAGAAGGGTCTGACTTTTTTCTGCGATCAAGATACGTATAAAAGTCGAACTAGGTTCATAACTGATGTCATTGCTTTAAATAAACTAGATATTCGTTTTCCTGCGATTATTCGCAATTTTTTAATCGATGGTTGCGGACTGTTTTATTTTCGACCTGATCCCAAACTTAAATACCAGATTTATTTCTTTAACAAAGATCAATACCGGGTTTATCACGATGTAACGGGAGAAGTCGAAGAAGTAATTATTATTTATAGCTATAAAGTTAAAAACAAAAACCTTGGACTTCCTAGTAACGCTTATGGACAGAATAAACGTTATGTACGCTTAGCCATTACGGCGGAAGAAATAAGTGAGATTGAGGCTGATAGCGAACTAAGTTTTGAATTAGAACCAGGGGCAATTTTGGCCCCTCAAAAAACACGACCTAACACACTTGGGTTTGTACCTGCTGTTGAGGTATTAAATAAACCGAGTGCTAGTGGAACAGAGGGAGAAGGGGAGTTTGATCCCTTTATGGAGCAAATCGTCATGCACGATATGCTTCTACAGAATATATCTAAGAACATCGAGTTCTTTGGTAACCCGACACTCATCAGTTCTCGTCCTAGGAGTGATCTTGTCGAAGCCTCTGACGCTCAGAGTGCTTTCCGACCAACTATCTCCAGTCAAAGTGGTTTCGGGGGCAGAGACTCACCTTCAACTCGGGTTAGTGAGCCTTTTGGAGCTTCGATGGGGGGTGGTCTCCGCGTTCCTCGAATTATTGCGAACGTTGAGCCTTCTGATCGAGTTGGCTACATGACGCCAGACCCCATTAGTGGGGACATGAATCGGTACGCTCTACTTGTTCGAGAGGAAATTCGAACGGCTCTCGGCGGTGTTGACGAAATTTCAATTTCAGCGGGGGCCACGGCAACTGAAATTAAAGGCTTAATGGGGCGTGCTCAAGCCACGGCGCTTCGTAAGAACAAGAGTTTCTTGACTTACGGCTTCTGCCGCTTGTTGGAAATGATGGTCTACCACCAGGAAACAATTTTCCGGGAGTCGTTCATCGCCGCTGCAGGAATGAAGGAGCCGACTCCTCCTAAAGAACAAACTGAGGAGAGTCAGGAGAAGTATCAGAGATTGCTTGCGCGATTTAATGACAAAGTAAACGAGACGATGCGCTCTGCGCTTACTGAAAATAAAGTACCTCGTGGGGTCATTGGGCTGCCTGAAGACGGAGACCGTTCTGTTACATATCGCTTTCAGGGTGACGTTTATGAAGATACCGCCTATGATGTTAATCAGAAGTCCATCGTTGTACGAAATCTTCAGGAGTTGGGTGTCGATAGTATCGAAGCCCTCAAGTTTCTTTTCCCTGAAAAGAACGATTCCGAACGGGCTGAAATGCTGAAAGGCTTTCCATTCCGTATGGTCCAGCAAACTCAAGCAGCAATGCAACAGTTTCTGGTATTATTAACTCAGATGTTGCAGTCTCCGCACCCTCTTGCGCCTGATCAGCCTCTTGCGGCTGATCCTAGACTGAATATCACTCCGCTCCTTTACAGGACCTTCGACCATCTCGCGGAAGAATTAACTTACTCGGGTAGCTATGAGCCAGCAGATCCAAGCTTCGATCCCGAGCCCGGTCTCCCCGGCGGTAGCCCCGGCGGTACCTTCGGACCAGGGCTCAACCGTTTACCCCCAATGGGTGGCGCAAACCTCTACCCCGGCGGTAGCTTCGGTAACTACAGCCCAACCGCCGTCGCAGGTACAACAGGGTTCGGCCCCTTCTATCAATCACCAGTACAACCCGTCAACGTCTCAATACTCCCCAACGAACCCGTGGGAGGCGGCAATGGGTTCGCTGGAGCGGGTGCTGCAGCAGATTCCTTCTCAGTACCCCAGCCAGGCTCAACCGTCTCTTTACCAGACGGCGCAGCCGGATATTCCAGCAGCCAATCAGCCTTCACAGGTCCAACCTTGGGCCTACCAAGCACCCCAGGCAGCCCCGACCTACGCTACCAACGTCTCACCGACCCAGATTTCCTCTCCGGGTTCTACGGACAGCAGCAACCACGCTCTAACCGAGGTAAGCGCAGAGGTCGTTAGGCATTTTGGTATTGAGGCTCCTGGTATCCTCAACCAATACTCCTGTGCCCTGGAGGATCTGTTGATCTCTCAGGCTCATCGTATGGATGGCCTGAACATTCGGTCTTCTGCCATGGAGACTATTCTGACTGACCCTGATCACCTAGCCAATTACACCGACCGCTTCTTCACGGAGGTCTACCCCGTGGATATCGACGGTGCTCAGGCTATGGAAGTACGGCAGCCTGTTCAGCAGTACCAGCCCAGCTATGACATGCCCGCACCTCCGGCTAACGTCGGCGGTTCGTCCCAGGGCGGTAACACTCAGCACGCTTGGCAGGCGTTCTCTGAAGTGATGAACCGTTCTCCTGAGAACGCATGGCGTTACCTGAGTCAAATGCCCTCTGACGCGTTGCGCAGCAAACTTCTGTTTATGGAAGGCGCTTGATTTAGATCAGCGTACATATTAAAACGCCCCCTCTAGTAGGGGGTTTTTTGTTTGCTAGACTTGAAAAAATAGCAACGTTACCGATGCGTGCTTTAGGTGATGTAAGGCGTAAGGCTCCTTTAGAGCCCACAAAGGCGGAGACTCCTCAGCCTGCTCAAGAGACTCCCGTCGAGGAATCAGACGAATCCTTTGAAGAATCTGTCGAGATTCTCTGAATGTTCTCCAAAGTTACTTTTTCAAAGTGACTTTCTATTTTCTTTTCGACAAACTTTTCGCCTGTCGTTAAGATGCGCACTCCGGCGTAACCACAGATAAATGAAACCGCAAGGGCTTCTTTTTCTGTCAACTTAAATCGTTCTGCTATCGCCGGACTGACAAATTTGGCTAGTAGGTAACCGGCTACTAAAGCTTTGATTAGATAAGGCACCAGCTTTTTTATTGCGCGTGGGTGCATTATCGCGTCTGTTACGGATCCAGAAAAAGCCGCTAAGGCTATCTCGGGGTCGTTACAGACTACTGAGAGGATACGAGTTCCAAAGGAGGTCATATCCTCTAATTTATCTACTTGTAGTTTAAAGGATGTTTGTTGCCTTTAGGATGGATGTAAAAGGAGGGTAAAAATGACGTACGGCGTACTTACAAACTGGCGTTATGACAAAAATCTTTATCATTCCATTCAGTCAGGTCCTCAGCGTACTGGAGACAATTTAAATCTTAGGGATACTTACTTAGCTGTTTCTAGTGGTTATGTCATGCCTGGTGGAGGCCAGCAGACGTTTCAAGGTGTTAATGACGAAGGTGCAGATTTTGGAGTTATTCGCCTAGGTCCTCCTAATTTAAGTGGGTATCTAACTACAGACTGGCGTCAAGTTCCCCCTGCTGTATCTGGTTATTGGAACAATTATGAAAGTACTAATCCCACAGCCTCGGGACTTCTTACTTCTTATCAAGGTTATCGTCAGCAAGGTCTTTACCACGTTGCTAATGCAACAGTGCAAACGGCCTTTGGTCCGGAACCCGGTTTAAAAGATATTGGACCCTATACCTGGTTCGGCGCCGCTGTTCCGGATAATCAAAACTACGATCCTTTTCAAACGCCCAGCTCGAACACAGCTGAGCAAGGAAGTACGGGAGGTCCTAATTCCTACCCACGGGCTCGTTTTCCGACATTGACTAATCCGACAAACGATGCGTCCGGATCACGCGCCCCTTGGGAGTACCATCAGCCCGTCTATTGCCAGACTTTTTCTGAAGCTGTTCGATCTGATCAACCTGGTCAGATGAGTACTGTTATCCGTAGTATGTACCGGGGTCGGTCAAGCAGGTACGTACCAAATTATGGTGCGGTATATGGTGTGTTGGGTGAAGGTGTTCGAGGGATGATTCGCCGCATTTAACGCTATAAATGCGACACACGTAGGTTTCTATACCTCCTAAGCGATTACAATTTACTTGTAGTTTCTACGGAACTTATCGATGTTTATCGATAATGATTTTCCGAAGATTCTGGGCGCGGAACTTTACCGTCCGCATCCTGCATACATCGTAGAGATGGCTGCAGAACCCGTGGTTGTTCACGATTTTTCGAAACAACCCGGTCAGACGGTACAACTCGACCGCTACCGTTTCTTCGGTAACCCTGGTTCAAAAGAGTCTCGGGAGCGTACGGCAGAGCAGACCATCGGTACTGCTAATAGCCGTAACATCGTTAAGGACAAAGTGCAGGTTACTCTTCGTGAGTACACCGGTCCTGCTGATCCTAGCGATCCTACTCAACCCAGCACTTTCAAGATTGCTCGGGAAACTCTGATTACTGCCCAGCGTTTGCTGCTGGACACCGGTAATCTGACAACCTTCCACCAATCAATCGGCAGCCTCACCCTTCTGGACGATTATCGTCGTTGGCGTGATCGGGTGTTCATCAACGAACTCCTTAAGGCTGTCTCCAAAGGTCAATCCACGGATACCCAAGGCGGTTACTACTTCCCTGGTAACCTCGCCACTGGCGCTCTGACCTATACCAACGCCGAACAAGCTAAGTTCGACGTTAAGGACGACCTCCTCCGCGTGGTCAAATCTCTGCGTAAGCGCAACACTCCGACCTACCAGGACGGTTTCTATCGCTGCGTTTGCGATCCTACCTTCCTGATGCACCTGCGTCAGAACAGCGACTTCCGTGAGGTGGCTCGTTACCCCGGTAACGGTCAGATCAACCCCCTTATGTCCGCAATGCAGCCTAACGCTGCACTGTACATGGGTCAGGGCTTCGGCCAGGCTACTTTTGTGGCCGGCGAACCGATCATGCCTACCGGTTTCGTGTTTGAGGGTGTGCGCTTCTTCGAGTCGACCAACATGCCGACTCAAACTCAGAGCGCTACTATTGCCTCTGTTTCCAAAGATTACAATGCCGCTATCGGCATGTTCTTTGGTCCTCAGGCTGTTGGGGTGGGCATCGGTGGCAACAATGCCCAAGTGCTTCTCAACAACAATGATGACTTCAGTCGTTTCATCATGATGATTTGGAGCCTGTACGCAGGTTTCGAACTTCTGAACGCTGATTTCGTCACAGTTGCCTACTCTTTCGACGCTTGAGGAGGTAACTAACAATGACGATCAACTCTAACCAGTTGCAAGTTGCCAAGATTTATCCTGGTAACTACACCAACGTTCTTCGTTACTGGCACGAAGAAAAAACCGTTCAGTATGACAATGCGAACGGTGTTCCAACCACTCTTACCGGACAGCCTGTCGGCGGTCCTGTCGGTGTGGTGTTCCGTCCCGGCTGGATTGCTCAGCAGGCTATTGGTTATGTTGACCTGAGCTACCAAGCTCTGGGCACCAACAACCAACTGGAGTACTACACCCAGCCTTATGGCTCGGGTCAGAATAGTGCTACTCAGCCTTTCCTGAACGCTAACGTCATCATTCCTTCACCTGATTTCCATAAGGATATTCGGGCTGACATCACTGATGGCATTAAAGCTCCCGCTGGCGCTTTTGTTTACCGCGCTTCTCTCCGTCTTGACGGTGGTGATGTGGTCAGCAGCGGCGTGGCTGGCGGATCTGCTACCCCCCAACTGACTCTGGTTCCCGCTGTGGGCGCCGGTCTTCGTAACACAACCACGGTTGTTTCCGGTCAGTTCGGTGTGTCTTTGACAGGCGCTACTAGTCGAATTGCTAATGGTTCTACCGCTTCGGTAAACATTATCAACTCCAGTTCCCTGTCTGCCCTGAGTGCTGAAACTCAGTGGAAACTGTTCACTACCTCCAATCTTGGCGGTGCGGCAGCTTCCGGTCTGGCGCAAGGTTCCGGCGTGTACGATCCTCGTGCCGGTGCGAACCGTTTGGCAGGTAAGAATAAGGCTCTCGCAATTTGCGAAGTTTGCTGGATTCTTCCTGACAAGGCTCCCGAGCGTTCCGATCTTGCTCTCCAGCCCGGTGGCTTGATCGAGTCCAATGCCTTCACCTCAACTGTTCCTGCCTGATTTTTTTCAGGAGTTAACGACCCCTTGCTTCGGTAAGGGGTTTTTTTTGTCTTGAAATAAAAATTTTGTCTTAATTTATGCAGCTTCTTTTAATAATCAGAGGCATAGTTTAAAAGAAAAGTACGCTTCCTACTTTTTATGTCAGATCGTGCACTGTCAGATTTAAAACTTGCGCGTAAAGAGTGCACTAAATGTGGCGCTACTTGGCTTAACGGCTGCCATCGGTGGGCCACAGGCTCCGTGGGTAATGAGTTGGATCTTGCTTCTCTCGTTTGCAACGAAGTAAATGATCCAGCATGTATAAATCCAAAGAAGGGGGTCACTGGAGGTGACACTTGGGCAAAACGTAGAGCCTTTATAGACGAAGCTCTACACAAAGTTAAAGCTCAATTTGAGTTGTAAGAAGATGAAATTAAAAACGAAGACCCCCTTCCGTTCCGTAGCGAGCGTATGCTCCCGCGTGAGGCTCGGCAACGGCTTGGCACTTTCTTAAAGCGGCTTGCATCTGTCCTTTGTAAAATTCAGTTGCTTTACCCTGGCCCGCTCTTCCAGCTAAATCGCGTAAATGTCTTTCTACATTTAACGCAGGAGCACAGCCTTGAATATCTCTGAGTTGTTGAGGACCTACAGGTCCACTGAATTCTGTAACTAGGTCAATTATTTGAGGAACAACGTCTAATCCTCCCGTAGCCGCCGTAGCCGCTAACCCTCCTCCGCCCACGATTACAGCATTTTTTACGCGTTGCTGCAAACTGGGTTCTTTTGGATTAAAAATCTCTGCTCCTACAGCAAAAGCATCTCCTACGAGGGGCAGACCTCGACCAATTTGCCCTGCAATACGGCTTATGGGGGGCATTATTTTTTGTTTCAGCTTTGTTGTCTCTATTCTACGGGTTTTTGGTCTAAAGTACTGTCCACATACTGTTCTTACGTATGCCTGCGACTATCTACAAACCTAGCGGCGTAAAAGTCGAGGTCATCTCCACTCACGATGATGGTGAGTACTTTATGGTTCGGTCAAACACCACCGGGAAGGTGTTTTTTGCCCATAAGGACCAACTTGACGCCAATGCAGAGGATAAAAGTGGTGAGCTTGGCGAAAAACCCGTGTCAAACCGTCGAAATCGGCGACAAGTTGCCGTGGTTAAGCCTCAAGTGCCCCTCGATAACCGCTTAAATTTAAATAATCTGACTGCAGAGGGCTTGACCCAGAGCCTTCCGGGGATTGGGCTAAAAACAGCTCAAGAAATTGTTGATCTCAGGCAGTCACTGCCGGGTGAACGGTTCACGAAACTAGATCAGCTCAAATCAATTAAAAAAATTGAGTGGGACGAAGTATTTGCGACTGGATCTGTGTATGTGGAATAAATTTAGAGCTTCTGTGTTAGTTCTCTAGAACTTTGAAGATTCGCGTAGAATAACTCTACGGACCGGTTAAAAGTGTCATGTCCCAGTTGTCTACACAAGAACTGGAGCAAATCCAGAGCTATTTAGCGCAACAGGGTGTCGTATTTCAACCTACGACAACAGACGCTACTAAGAGAGAAGTAATATATGCTGCTGTTAATCAGATAACCAGGAACCCTGCACAGGTTTTTGGTTATAAATTAGATGATTATAATTTTAGTCGTGTTGCATATCACTTGGGTTACAACATAGCAACTGTACCCGCTGGAGACTACGCCAGATTACTAGAAGCTTGTAGTAGCGTTCCAAGTGAGTTTTACTACGATAAAATTGTTCAACAAACAGAGCGTTGCGAAGACGCAGAGCGCCTTACAGAGCTTGCTACGGGTAGGGCTACCAGTCGCCAAGAAACCATTCTTGGGGACGTGTCCCGTTCTATTAATATTCAAGACAAACGAGAAACAGCTCGCATTTGGCGAGAAAACTATCTATACGAATGTGATCGATTAGCACATATGCTTTATGTGCCTAATTATCGCGACCCCGTGGCCGCTCGGTACCGCTTTGAGAGGTCTGGAGGCGAGTTCATACAAGCAATTCCTGGTCCGCCTGATGTATCACGATCCGATCGACTGTATTTCTATGCGAATTGGCGCTAAACTCGGTGTAGGAAAATAGTTATTTACAGCCGTGTCGCCTA
>Ga0315276_10002576_pt1 | contig 16648 bp, 26 predicted proteins | sample YL17G05_0_MG_FD_204542 | JGI IMG/M metagenome (GOLD analysis project Ga0315276, IMG submission 204542) | Sediment microbial communities from Yellowstone Lake, YNP, Wyoming, USA - YL17G05_0 | ecosystem: Environmental > Aquatic > Freshwater > Lake > Sediment | place: USA: Wyoming | collected... | reverse complement strand
CTCGCCCTTTTCATTCGTGAACTTGCTTGTAGTATAAATCGGCTCACTTAAAATCGTGATAATATCACCACTTTTGAAATCATCAACTTTTGCGAAACTCCCTTGTAACAACATTTTACGCCCCTTCTTTTTTACAGCGACCGGAAAAACTGCAGTAATCACACTCCCGACCGCTAAATGCCCGTGGTTTCGCCGGCGGCACCTTGCCACTAGCCCACCACTTATTCAGCATCTTTAACTCTCTCATTATACACCTCTCCCACGTCGAATCATAAGGAAGTATGAATTGTTTAATACACAAATCATCTTTACTTATGAACACTAACGAACCATAGCATTTGTCCAGTTCCATAGCATACGTCATAACCTGTAACCAGTTACAGTATTTCTGGTGTGCTACATCTCTTTTGGCGAATTTTTCCATATACCAAAAACTTTTGCTGTGCTGTGACTTTACGTCGTAAACGCAATCTTCATCTACAACATCAGCATATCCTACAACATCATCAGTTTCAATCTTGACTTGCTTATCAGCTTTGATACCGGCACAAGCAAATTCTTCAAACAAAAACCCTGCTTTGAACACCCGCAACGTCCTTTCGTCAGGCGGATTGCTTTCAGGCTCGCCACGCCGCTTCCACACCTGCGACCTTAGACACCGCCCAAAGCTTGATGGATTCCAGCGACCACTTGCAACCCTATCTTTTTTCTCTAACTGCTTACTGGCTAACGCACTGTTTATTTCTTTTTGAAAGTCTATCATTTTACATAATCCTTATCTTGTGCGATTTCGATTATATCTTCTTTTTTTACCCACAAATTTATTCCATAACCATCTTTATCGCTTGCCGCTGCAATTTCATACTTAAAGCCATTAGCAGTTTCTTTTATTGCAAATATCCACCCCTTCACAAGTACCATATCCTTAACCTTCATTTTAACCCCCTTTTTAGAATTTTTTGTAACCGCCAAAACCACACGTTAATCACTCCGATTCGTAGCCACGCCAAAAATTTTTTCATATATATTTTTTAATCCTGTTTTTCGTTTTCAATCTTTCAACATCTTCTTCCAGCGTTTCAGTCATCAGCTTTTCTTTTAAAATACAATAATAGCGGAAAATTTCGCCTAACAAAAACGCCGTTTCCTGCAGGCTTGTGGTTATCCGTAAGCCTAAGAACAACACGTCAAGCCTATCAATAAGCTCTTGCTTTTCACGCCGCGTCATTGTCACCCCCCTTAAAAAAAGAAAAAGAACCCGTAGCATGAAGACAAGGCTCGCACTTGTCTTGCCTCCTTGCGGAAGCAGCTACGGGTTTGGTGTTGTTTGCGAGCAACTTCATAATTTTATTTTTTTGGTTCGAGCTTTTATTGGTTTGCGATATGAGGTAAGTATACCACGGATTTTAGTAATTTGTCAATAGTGAAAGCCGAACTATTTTTTCGGCGAAAATTTATCGCAAAGTTTCATAAACTTATCTATATCCCTTCCAAGCGAAAACCACTTGTTCTTAACTATTGGTATAAGTTCACGAAGCTGCTTGACAGCTTCAACTTCGTCGTCGGTAAGCAAGTTCTTGAAGTCGGTCATTTTTTAATTTCTTTCACACTGCATTTAATATCGTTTAGAATTTCTTTTAAGTCAATTAATTGCTGGTCACGCATATTCTGATAAAGAAGAAATTCGTTTCTACTGACAAGTGTTTCTCTTGGAATATGAATTGTTCCATTTGTTAGATGTGTAAATAACTTACTATCAAGAGACCAAATTTCTGAGAATACTATTGTATTTATTGCTAAAGCAAGTGTCACTAATATATTTGTTACGTTTAGCCAATTTGGTTTTTCGCTCATTATTCTCCTTTAATCATTTTGATGATAATATAAAAGTTTTCGTTCTATTTCATCTTTTAAGTGTTTAAGTTCTTCAACTGATACATCAATATCAATTACATCTGTACCGTCATCCATTTTATCTACATTCCATTTTCCTTTTGTGTAAATACTAAGCGTCGGTATTATAAAATCAAAAATAATCATAAGTTTTGTTAGTAAGCAAAGGCATTTTCACCACCACCCGCCTCCTGCCTCTGCGCCGCTCCGATGTCAACATACGTTTTCGCTCCACTTAAACCAAGAGCTAAAGTCTCAGTCGTTGGGGAAAATCCTGCCGCTTTAAGATTCGTTCCGATTTCGAAATTTCTGACTGTATTGGTCTTATCTACGAATTGAGGGTCTAAAGTTAAATTAGTGCCTGATAACCCAGCTATCATACCATTAACTGTCCCAGATGTGTTAGTATAGAAGTCATTGTATTCGACAAAGGGTAAGTGTGGTGAGGTTGCATGGTCACAATTTATCCCATAGTTTCCATTCTCGGAGAATATGTTGTTAATTACTTTTACCCTAGGACTAACATTTGCTGAAGTTAATCTTAACCCATTATTTGTATTCCCATGAAACGTGCAGTTCTTAATAGTAACGTTTGAAGTGCCCGCAACGTCGATTCCATCCCCAGCATTATAAGAAAAAATACTATCCTCTATTATAAAAGCAGGCGATGCTCCCGATACCGTTATTCCATCTCCTCCACATCTACTAACTTCACAACCAGTCATAAACATAGAATTTAGGTTATTGCCAAAACAATTTCCTGTAGTTCTAAGAAATGCACTGTCTACCGCTGAAATGATGGGGATATCGGCTGTCCTAATCACACACCCTAATGGGCAATTAACACCATCATTAGCTCCTATCACACACTTATTTATAAAGATTACAACTCCCACACTTGTAGAAAATACAACCCCAGGAGAACCGTTACTGTTTAAGAAATTTAGATAGCGTGTTTCCAGCCTATTCACCGTAGAACAGGTGAAGTGTGCCGCCGCTGCTGTTTGGGTTATGGTTCTCCTTGTTGTTGAATTACTCTTTATGACAAGGAAACCCGACCCTGTCGTATACGTCATAGCAAGGGCAGAGGTAAGTGACTGGTCGTAGTTAAGTTTAACCTCCCAAAGTCCCGTAGCGTCTTGAGAAAATAATAGTCTTGTAGTAGCATGGTCGATAGTCTTGAGTGTTCCGCCAATTCCCCAGTTTAGATTTGTAAATACTCCAAGGGTTTCACTAACTGCGATGTAAGCATGACGAAAAAACGAAGCCCCTACAATCGTGGCTTGAACAGCATCGTTTATTGTGAAAGTAGTCGTGCCGCTCGTTCCAGCAGTCACCCAAGTAAATAAAATATCCTCTCCAGCTCCAGCTCCAGAAATCGAGACATAGCTGTAAGTGTTTACTGTGGTAGAAGAAGAATTTGTAATTGTCGTAGGTGAGGCAAGATTAGTGTCACAAGTTCCTGTATAAGTCTCGCCCTTCCCCAGAATACGACACCATCTTCTTGTCCCTCCAGTCGTGTTATGAACATAAATAGAATGACTACCTGTAACTGAAACATCAGCGAACTGACTCGTTATTGATGTGTCGGCAAAGGAAATAATAGAACTGACATGAGGGCAATATGCCGAGTTTGCCCCTGCGACTCCAGTAACAACTGAGCCTGAATTTACGCCATCGCCCGGGCCTGCCCCAGAGTAATAACTTGTATCTGACCCGCCAGAATCAACTATTATGATTGGATAAGCCATTTTTTAGTATCCGTTCTTTGTACTTCTCGAACATCGACTCTTAGTTTTAGTTCTTCTTCGGTTATCTTCTCAGAATCCCTGCCATAAATAAAATCATTTCCCGTTACTTCATAGGGCATAACGTGACCGCAGTTTACTCGTGGGTCACACAAGACTTTTATCCCTGCTTTCTTCAACTGACTAAAGAACCAGATATCAGAGCCAACTGATGGATATTCCTTATCTTTACTTTTCGGCTCTTTTGTATAATCGAAATATGGACGTTTAATCTTCGAGAATACGTCAGTGGTAGCAATCATGCATCCTGACCCGCCAGTGTCGACTTCAAATGGGATATTTGGAAGCCAATGACAGACTGGACGATGGTATAAGCATTGGTCTCCTGAAGGAAGTATATATCCATGCTTTTCCATCCACGGTCTCAACTTCTCCATATCAGTATCCCAATCAGAAAACTTACCAAGGACAGGGACAAATGGATATGCCTTCTTATAGTAAACTCCAACCTTGACTTGATATTCTTCCCCTAACCCATGGAGCATTAACCCAATTAAGTCTTTCGGATATGTCATGTCAGCGTCAAGAGTCATGATATAATCAGCCCCGTACTCATCAATCGCATCATCAATCGACTTAGTTCGGTTATACTGAAGCGGATAATCCTGATTAATAGAAACGACGAGCCGAACCTTTATACTGTCAAGATGAGCGTAAGTTTTCTGGTTAAAAACATTAATCCAAGACAGGAAGAATTTCGTGTAAATCATATCCCAACTCAATGGCAAACAAACTACGAGTATCATATATCCCTGATTCTTTATCTTCTTAATATCATCTAACATTTTAAATCACCTTTTAAATAACTTGTATCGGTCTCACACAAGGTTTTTCAATAGTTTGAGGTGCAAGTCCATTTATTGTACTCACGATACTATTAACTCCATACATAAGGTCGTTAATATCACTCCCAACCAAACGACTGATTCCTTCTGCTTCACGACCATCTTGAATAACACTTCCATCATTAGAAACTAACATTAGTATTTCAGATGACCATTTAGCATTAATTGAGTTTAATTCAATTTTTAATGCCCTTATCTTTTCTGCTGTTGGTCTTACAACCTCATTCACAAACTTAATCGCTCTTGCATCTGTAATATCCATTTTTTTCCTTTCTACATTCGTTTAACGGTTATAACTAACACGGTTTTTGTTACTGTTGCTGCACTAACAACATTAAACCTTAATATATCATCTTTAGTTATTGCTGTAGTTAACCAACTTGTCGTAATATCAGTTCCTTTTATACCAGCACTTATTGTAGGTTTATTCCCAGCAGAAACAATCGTATTAGATGAAGTAGGCGGATAATTACCGTAAATGTTTTTCCATACATCAATAACTATTGTTCCTGATGTAATCGATGCGTCATCAGAAAATATTGTCCAACCAGTAATAGCACAATCAAAAGGTATTGCTAATGAACTTTTTTCGCCTGTTGTTACTGTATCTGTACCATTTCCAATACCAAACACTAATTTTGTATAACCATATAAATCATCTAAATTTGTATGGTCAATTTTTACGTTTCCAGATGCATCAACAGCTAATGACTGCTTATTACTACCATCCCATCCATAAAGCGAAACACGTTTGGTTAATGGCGAAGAATTACTTTCATGTTCAAGTTCATTCGTAATTCGTTTATGTGTTAATTTATATTCTAATTCTCCCATTATACTACCACCTTTAAATAACCAGAACTATCAACTGCAACACGAACTTTAGCACTGGCTGAATCATCCCAACCATACATTAAAACACGTTTAGTGTTAGGTTCAGTATTATCATTTTCCCATTCGTTCGTAACGCGCCGTAATTCATTACGATATTCTAATTCATTTGCCATATTTATTTCCTATAAGTTAAATGTCGTAACTTTGCTATTACAATATCAAACGCTTTATCAATATCTTTAGTTTCTTCAAAATGCTTTTTAATTAGTTCACGAAATATCGGTTCTTTAAATTCAACAAAAATTTCATCATTATCATCTATTATTGCTAAGTGCATTTATATCTCTTTCTAAGTTTTCGGTTCGCTGACGTATTATATCTACTTCTTTCGATAATTGACAATAACGGTATATTTTATCTACTAACCGTTCCATCGTCGGTATAGCGCCAATTTTAGTGTGTATATTAACCAATTCTTCTTTTGGATTTAATTTTTTAGCAATTAAGAAATTGTAAATATAATCAATTTGCTTTTCAGTTGCTTCATCAGGAATATCAAACACTTGCAATAGTTTATATAACTGCCGATATTCAGGTTCTTGTACCGACGCCATCGGCGTTATCGCGTGCGGCATTATCTTTTGTTTAATCTTTAGAATTGCGGAATTTAAAACGTCGTCCATTTGATTTTTCCTTTAAGAAATAGGAGCGTTAATACTTTGTATCCACTTATCTCTTTGAATAGTCCCTTTTGGCGGCATAGTATCTGTAGGTATACCATTTAATTCCATAATATATTTATCAGGGTCAACTGCAAATTTTAATGCATCAATAGCTTGTGTGCCAACAGCCATAGGAAATATAGCTCTGCCTAAACTTTTACTTACAATACTTTCACCAACTATAGTTGCTGCTCTTGCTAATCCTTTTGTTCGTTTTGGATATTTACCCATTATTTCAGCACGTTTTGAAACAAGCACATCAGCTTTATTTTTTAAGGTTAACAATTCTTCTACTTTAGCCCTAATTGCACTTTGCATTTTCGCTGTTCGTAGTTGTCGAGAAATAACGGTTTTTTCGGCTGCTTGTTCGATATTTTGTTTAGTTACATTAAGTTGTTGAATACTTTTAAATTTTTCTTTTACGCCTGAAATCGGTGTTGCTAGTTCATTACCTTCACCTAACATCTTCATCAGTTCTTCCGTACCTGTATTAATCCTGCCTTTTAAATATCTTGAAATATAATCAGTAACACCTTTTCGATTAAAAATACCCATCCGTTCTTTTATGAAAGGACTTAACGTATTTCGTACTTCTGCAAAAGGTTTATACGCTTTATTTAAAACTTGCAACTCACCTTTTACCTGCGGTGGTGCGGCAGTTTCAAGAAATTGCCCCCACCTTTCTGCAACTCGATGTTGAGCTTCAACTGGTAAATCATTTATTATATTTTTAATATATCCTTTAGCTTGTTTAAAACTAATTGGTTTTTCAATTAAAGTTTCATTGACTGGGCTTGTTGGAGATAATTCATTTATTAACTTACGGACATTCCCAAGTTTATTTTCAGGAATTCCTTCTTTTATAGCATCTGAAAAAGACTCCTCTAATAAGTTTGCTATATCAGTATTTTTAAATTGAACTTTTGAATCAGCCATGAAAGTCTCAATACCGTCTAACCCAGCTTCGTATCCTTTATAAGTATCTTTTAAAAATCTTGGGTAATCAGCTTTTATTGTTTCTGCTAAGTCACCTGTAGAACTTTTTATAATATTGTCTAATTTTGCCGCTCTATCTTTTAAAATATTTTGGGATTTTATAGAACGGTCAGTAAAATCTTTTATTCGTGATTGACCTATTATTTTCACTTCTTGTGCTTTACCCGAAATTAAAGATGGAATATCAGGTGAATTCGTTCCTTTCCATGAAGGATTTCGCTGACGTATTATATCAAGTTCAGATTCTATAGGTTTAATAAGTCTTTGTGGTTTCTGCCACCAATCAACTGCACCCTTTCCCGCCCTATAAGCACCATATCCTAATGCACCCATACCAATCGTTCCACCAACTATACCAGCAATATCTTTAGCTGAAGAACCTTTTGATACTGTGTCAAAAACATCACCTGCACCATTTTGCGGTGTATCCTCATAATTTATTTTATCAAATATATCTGCCATTAAAAAGCCCACCTATCTTGAATGGCTAATTGTCTTGCTTTGTTTCTATCTCCGCCAGCTTGCTTTAAATATTCAACAGCTTTATTAGATGTTAAAATTCTTCCTTCTGCCCGTAACTTTTCATCAAGACTTTTATATCCTGCGGCTCTAGCATCTTTCATTTCGACTACCATTTGTCGTGCTTTTTCAAACATTTGTTTCCCAGTTTCATAAGTGTCGCTAAGCCCAGCAACACCACCTTGTGCAGCCGCTTGTTCATAAACACTTAAATTACCGACATCTTGTCCTATGACACCTTTAGCTAATCTACTTTGTAACGCTTTTACTCTGCGAACATATACCCTATCAGCTCTTTGATTTCGTGTAAATTGAAATTCTGAACCTATCCTTTGACTTATTCCATGAATAGGTTGTGGCATTAAACCTGATTCACCAATACCTAACATTCCTGCTTTTGGTGGTGTTGTCGCTAACCAATCCTTTTCTAAACTATCTAATAATGTTAAAGCATTTCCAGCCGCTCCTGCTTCTTCAGAAATTTTGCCAGAAATCTTAGCTTCTCGTTCTCTAATATCCTTCGCCATCGGCGTTTCACCTATATTAACATTAAATTCTCCTGTTTGTGGATTATAAGAACCACCAGTCATTCCAAGACCATTCGTTCCACCACCCATATTTAATTTAGAAAAATCTGGCAATATGGGTGGTCGTTTAGAATAAGTTTTTCCGCCTATTTGGTATGCCCCTTGTGGGTCAGGGATAAGATTCTCACCTGCTATTTTCGCTTCAAGAGTAGCTTGTCCTTGAGCAATATCCTGTTCCTGCTTCCACGCTTGAAACTCATTATCTTCCCGTGACGCAAGATACTTTGTTATATCTTCTCCGCCAGCGGCAAGTAATCCTATCCCTATCTTATTCCAAACATTTAAATTTTTTTGCTTATATCCTGTATCAGCCATTATTACTCCTATCTAATTCCTGAATTGCTTTTATTGCTAACACTACTAAAGTCAATGGTTTTAAACCTTCTACTTTACCGTCTTTATACCAAACAGCTTCTGGGAACACTTTTTCTACCTCTTCAGCAATTAATCCTACATCATGTTCATTGGTATGTATCCAATCAAACTGTTTTACATTTAATTTTTTAATAGTGTCTAAAGCTATTCCCATAACTTTATATTCTTTTTGTATCGGTTAGAAGATGCCGCCATCATGCCGCCAACCAGAGACGTTCCCATCTTCGCATATGCTTGCGTATTTTCCATAACCGCTTGCTGTTGTTTTTGATTTGTGGGATACATACTTCCATAAAGATTACTATAATTCCCATAGTTTGTTGACGCATAATTCATATTTGCAGCAGGTGTATACGACTGCATCATGTTATTCGGCTGCGTCAATGGCTGTCTACCAGCTAAACTTAATCCCATATTCTGGTAATACTGCTGCCAGTTACGTTCCGCATCAGCCATGCCTATGCCGTACTGCTGCTGTCCAATAGGGTTGTAAACGGCATTACGCCCGAACTGTGACTTGATTGCATCAGATACTTGCCCTCTATATATTTCAGGCATACCGGCACTCATGCCTTGCTGTGCCTGTTGTGCTAATTGTTCTTGCAGTCCGGCTGTATAAGGATACAACTGCTGCTGTATTCCTTGCTGCATCTGTGCTATCTGCGGCTCAAACTCTAAAGCCGTTTTGTAATAAACAGGCATAGCCGACGCAAAATCTGTAGCTGTCTGTACAGCAGTAGGTGCTTTGGGCGGTTCTGGAGTAGAAACTTTCGTACTACCCATTATTTCACCCCTAAAAATTTCGCAATTTCATATTCTTTCATTTTTGTTCCTTCTCTTTCAAACTTTAGTTTTGTTGTTAACGGATACTTTTTCCAACCTTTTATAAGTAACAACTTCAATATATCTTTATTCTCATATCCTTTCCTTATAACTGCGTCATAGCATATACAGGTGCTTCCTTCGATAGTATACCGTGCAAATCCTAATATTAAATTGTCGTGTTCTATATATTCAACTGTATTGTATATAAGATGTTGTTGAATAATTTTGTATAACTCATCAAAGGAAGCACTGTAATATCCATACTTCTGCCAAAATTCAGTTATTTTTTTGCATACGTCTCTATCGAAATAAAGTTGGCTATTATTTTCCATAGTTCTTTTAATGCCGTCACCGCTCCAGTTATATTTCCTTTATTACCATTCCACCATTGTAAAATAGCTTCAACAACTCTTGCTCCAATAGCAAACCACGCTACTATCGTAATAATTAATTCGTTCATATTAATATCCTTTCTTTTATTTATTTTATTGACAAAAGGGATTAAAGAAAATAAATAATCGTTCCACTGAAACCCCTTAACAATTCTACATATGGATTCTTAATAATGTTCTTATCATCCAAGAATTTTATCGCCATAAACGATATACCTGAAACAAGCGACTGTAATAACGCAAATCCAAACGATAGAAACGTAAATGAGCATAAACCCAAAGATAGTCCCGATATAAAGAATTTCCCATACTCTCCCAAGAAATTTAACCATGACTTCTCTCCGTACTTAAAAATAAAAGGTATTGTAGCGTATGCCCCTATGATTAAACCTATCTGTAACCAATGACCCCAAACGAATAAAGATATAGGAATACCAATAAACATTCTCCATATCTTTTGATTTAATGGACACCATTTCCATTGGTCAGTACCGCCGCACCTGAATAAAACTGCACTTATTATTGGTATTAAAAACTTCATCTTATATTTAACCTATAAGCATACGCCCACGCCCATATTGTATGGTCGCCGGCATTTACTTTATACTCGCCAGCTTGTGCTGAAGATACAAATAATTTAATGTTACCTAATGTCTGTCCGTCACTCTCAAATTTGCTACCACTTATAGCAGAAGAACCGCTTGGTCGCCAAGATAAAGTAAGCGGTGTCCCTCCGTAACAAATAGCTTCAACTTCAGTTGAAAGTCGTGGGACTGCTGATGCTAAAGTACAAGCTGAAAAAGCAACAGCTGTTGCTTGTAAACTATTCATAAACCTATTTGTACCTGCATAATTATAATAACTTTCAGGGTAATACACCATATCTTTACTTTGCCACGTTTCTATCATAGGTTTATCGTCAGTGTCCATTCTTACTGCACCAACAACACGCCAATATGCAGCTGTATCGTACCAGTAAAGTAAAGTCCCAGTTGATGTTCCACTTGTATCAGCTTTATTCGGTGGGTTTTCACCTAAAAATCTGACACTTGCCGCTGAACTTATACCTACATAATTCCAACCTGCGCCGGCAGCGTAAGTATCACTATGCCCGTCCCACCAATCAGCGGAAGTAGCAAACGAAATCGCTGTTGCACTTGGAACTGAAACGTATGTCGACCCATGAAAAAATGTCCCTGCTTTTACGGTTATACTCGTAGCATCAGCGTCATACTCTTTAATCTCTAACCCTTTCACGATTGCGTCATTAGGCGTTATTGACGGTAAAGCACTAACAGCAACTTTACCTGATGTCGTTATCTGTGCCAGTTTAGTGTCTGCTATTGCCGCACCGGCGGCTATGTCAGCATCAACTACAGATGTAAGTGTCGCATTATCAATTATTGCGTAAAAATCAGTCTTTTGTGAACTGTCGGACAAAACTCCGACATGAGTAATTGTTGCCATCTTTAATCCTCACTTTGGTATTCATCTAAGAAAGTAGTCACTATACTTTCTAAGATGGTTATTACTGCGTTTAATGTACTCGCATATATTTTAAATTTCGCACGTTTAAATTTCCCTAACGAATCCAAATGCCATTGTTCTTCAGCTTCAGCATATGAACTGAATATAACTGGAAATGTGACTGGAAACGTCACTCCTGAAATCGCTAAACTCATTGACCCTAGTTGTATATACGCCGCACCGTCTATTGACGCTGAAACTACGATAGTGCCAGTTCCGCCTTTAGCTTTTACTTTAAACTCACCGCCGCTTTTATACTTCAGTGGCTGTCCGAAATCGTCAGCTTTGCTTTCTTCAGTATAAGCAATCGCTACACCGTCATCAGAAGTACCGGAAAATAATCGGTATACTTCACCCGTAACTGCGTCTATTCCATATAACCGTTCTTCTCCGCTTACTGATATTCTAGCGAACTTTGATATACTTAAACCTGTAAACGTCACCCAAGCAGGTAAACCCATATCATCTTTAAGGTCAGGATACCCTACCCAAATTTTATTGTTATATGTTGAAGTACCAGTCGTTATGGTTAAAAAGTATTTCCCGTCAAAGTATACCGCATCAGCTTTTGATATTTGTCCCCAATTAATTTCTTCAAATTCAGTCTTTAATTTCCACGATAATGGTTTAGAATTTCCTAACTGCAACTTATCCTGCTGTGTCCTTAATACTCCACGTACACCGTCAGGTGCTAAGAACCACACGTCATCAGCTACCATCTGCATTGTATTCCCGTTATTACACCCAATATCTAACATAAGTTCAGTTTTATCTGTTGCCGGTGCAGGTGTAATCGCCGGATTTAATGTCCATACTTGGTCAGAACCAGCGACAAGTAACCCCATATCCCTAACGCCAATAACCCGTCGTGCTTCACCAACTGGAACACTATAATAATTCGTATCTCTTACAAAAGAACTTGCATATGCACTCGATATAGCTTCTGAATAATATAGTTTGTTTGCGTCTAACGCCCACAACCTATTACGATACCATTCATATACAAGCGTCTTAGGCGGTGAAGTGTTTGTATCACCGCAATCTTCAAACACTTGACTTTGATTCATACGAAACACATTATCAGTCCCATTTGATATTATTACTACATCAGCTTGGTCGGATTCTATACATTTAAGCATTGTAGTGCTTAAATTACTGGTAAAATTTGTCTTAGCACTTACAAACCCAACTGCATTAAACGCTGAAGCATACGCAAGGTTAGTACCGTAAGTAGCCAGTAACTTTACAGTACCGCCTTCAGGTTCAAACCCAAACAAACCTGTACCGGCACTCGTCCCTAAATTTTCTAATGACGTAATACCGTTTCGAAGTGACCTTTGTCCGGCAACATCTAAAATAACATTATCTAATTTCGTTGCTTGGTTATCGCCAATAACTTGTTCATGCTGGCGTGTATTCATGCCTTGACTTAAGTCACGCTTAATTGCAAATAATAATTCGTCATCCTGCATTTATATACCTTCGTTTCTGTCCAACGCCACCGGCGACATCATTTGAATCTGGTTCGGCTGGTTATCTTTATCCCACAAAAAGTTCTGAATTGCTTTTTCATATAACCCTTCAAAATACTGTGCTTTTGCGAATTGCCGTTTTGATGTCCACGCATCTGACGTCGCACCATACTCAATCGCTGTTTCACCATCAACAACAAACTCATCAGCTGACGTAGTCAAACTCGCAGGTCGCATGACATACGGTATCGTAAAGTACGTATCGGTTGTAGGTGCTTTTAGAAACCGTATTTTAGTTACTCTCGGTGCTGACGCTTCTGCTGTTGCACACGTCGAGTTTACTGTCGTGAATATTGTATAATAATCAACTGTACCGGATTGCTGTAAATTAGATTCATACTCCTGCTCCAACTTATCGTAGGATAAATAAGGAATATCTGTAGCAGTTTCTTTATTCCAAACATACAGTTCTTTCCCGAAATCTGCCGGTAAAGTATATGTTCCAGCACAAACAACAGTTGACGCTGACGTCGCTGTCATAGTAAAGTCAGGGTTTATACCCTGATATATGACCCGACGCAGAAACTCTTTATACCGTTGGTTGATATAAGTGCCAATAGTCGTAGCGAAAGATGTACTTGTATCACCAATCCTTGTACCGATATTAGTACGCATTTGTCCAAACGTAGTACTCATTTAACTCCTTGTCGCCACAAGGCGAAAAACTTCTTGCGGCGGTTTTCCATTTATTGCTTTTCTTGGGTTCTTCCAGTTCTTTTTCACGGTTTTTAACGCTTGCCGTACCGTATCTAACGTATCATCTATATGCACTTTTGCATGCGAATAATTAATGAATTGTGCGTACCCGAACAAAACACCTTCTTTTATACATTCCTGCCAGAACAAACCTTTATGGTCACCCGTCGGAAACATGAACATTGTCCGGTTCGGATAACCAATACATTTAGTATCAATATCAAGTTCACGGGCGTATAAGTTATAAGTATCTTTTAACTGACTACCCATCTGGTATATATGCCCTACGACGCCGTACTTATCTAAAACATCAAGCACAGCTAAACTTGCGGCAATACTTAACAACTCACCGCCGAATGTGGAAGATACAAAACAGTCACCTTCCAACTCTTTCATAAACTCTTTCTTGCCGCAAACAACTGATATTGGCAGTCCGTTCGCCATTGCTTTTCCGAAACACGCAAGGTCAGGCGTCGCTTTAAAGAACTTTTGTGCTGAATACTCAAGTGTCCTAAACCCCGTTACAACTTCATCGAATATAACTAACGTGCCGTACTTATGTGCCATATTAATAAGTTTGTTTAAGAACAAATCTTTCGGTGCATCATAAATATACGGCTCAAGGATTACACAAGCAACATCTTCTTTTTTAAGGTGGATCTCAAACGATTCAAGGTTATTATATTCCGCTTTAACAACTAAATCTTTATACCTTACCGGAATACCTTTATTCTTAGGTGTTGATACAGTATACCAATCGTGCCAGCCGTGATACCCGCAAACAATAATCTTTTCTCTGCCTGTATACGCCCGTGCAATCTTGACGGCGGCACTTGTTGCTTCTGACCCAGTCTTTAAGAACCGCATTTGTTCAGCACATGGTATAAGTTTATTCAACCGTTCAGCTAACTTAGTTTCTAATATCGACGGCAACGTAAACAATGTGCCTTTATACAACTGCTGAATTATAGCTTTATCTATTTCAGGATAACAATATCCAAGCAATATCGCACCTAGCCCGCACGGGTAATCAATATACCTACGCCCATACCCGTCACAAACTATACACCCATCACCAGTTTCTAAGTAAATAGGGTACTGCCCTTCAACAAATTTCGACGGTGCTTTCGATAAAGTCTGTACTCCGCACGGAATAAGTTTAGATGTTTTCTTCCAAAGTTGTTTCGATTTCAGATACGCTAAGTTTCTTTTCGTTATTGTTTGATAAATAGCCGTCAGTATAGCCACAAGAATATCCTTTCGGTTTACGATAAGAATAATGAGGTTCTTCAGGGTATATTATAAACTTATCGCCTATGTCTACTGTATGCCGAATTTCTTCTTTAGAAATAAGCGTTTCATGCAACTTATCGCCTATTCTATCTCCTATAACAGTAAACTGTGATTCGTTATCTGTTAATGCCTCATATACATCTAAAACTTTAACTGACGGCATCTTCGGAACGAATATTTCGCCGCCATCTAAATTATCCATTACCTCTAAACAATCCATCACAAACTTATTAGCTTCATTCATTCCTATCCAGAACCTCGTAGCATTTACGTTCGTAATAGGAACTGACTTACCTTGCCTAATCAACTCACGCCATATCGGAACTATTGTTCCTCTTGACGCTACGACATTCCCGTATCGTGTACAACAAAACTTAGTGCGTTTCTGCGTGCCACGATACGCATTAGCTGTTATCATCAACCGTTCCATACACATCTTAGACGCACCGTAGAGGTTTAGGGGGCTGACCGCTTTATCAGTTGATATAGCGAGAACTTTCTCTACGTTATTATCCAATGCGGCGTCGATGATGTTCATTGACCCCAACACATTGGTTTTCAGCGTTTCTAACGGATTATACTCACATGACTGTACCTGCTTCAAAGCACAAGCATGGACTATTATATCGACATTTTCACAAGCTCTATTCAATCTATCTTTATCACGAACATCACCTATAAAGCATGATAAGTTTATGTCCTTATCCTTATACTTCGCCAAAAGAACCGATTGTTTATACTCATCTCGTGAATATATACGGATAGCTTTCGGTTTCTTCTGTATCAAATGCTCTAAAAACGCACTTCCGAAACTGCCTGTACCGCCTGCGACTAATACAACTTTCTCCGACCATTCCATAAGTTCCTCACCTTCAATAAATCAGACTTTGTATCCACGCTAATCTTAGTCTTACGTTTCATATACGGCGTAACGTGTTCTCTATCCGCCCGTTCAGTAGCGTACATATTCGCTTCTTTAAGGATTTGCATAGTAAACACTTCAACATCTAATCCGTCAACAGGTGCGAAGTATACGTACTCATACTTAGTCATTCGGAAGTACAGTATCGCAAACTCGATAATATCCGAATCAAGTAACGGACAATCACTGGTTATTCGTACAACAATATCTGCGTCATACGCCATTGCACAGTCATAATACCGCTTTAAAACATCAAATTCGTCGCCTATGAATATCGGTACTGAACACTTGAACTCGTGCGGCGACGCTACAACAATCTTATCTACTAAACCTACATCTTTAACTGCGTCAATCACACGCTCAATTATAGGTTTCCCACCTAAATTCATCAGTATCTTACGTGGCAACCTCTTTGATGTTAATCTTGCTTGTATTATCGCTACTATTTTTTGCATTTAATACCGCCGATAAAATTATATACGCTTCACCGATTCCATTCATTGGCTGTATATTGTACTGTACGCATTTAATGAAATCTTCGACCTCTTTTTTATAACATAAATTAGTCTGCGGAATATCTATAGTTATGCGTTCGTGCGGAAACTGTATAGTCAACTGCCGGTGATAGTTTTTACACAAATAATCTTGGTGTACTGACGCCGTAACGCCATTCTCGAATATAATCGAAGTTTCAGATATATCTTCTTTTTCTATTTCTAAATTACTCACTTTACCATACACTGTCTTTATATCAGCGATATTGCCGAATAACCAGTATAGATAATCAATTTCGTGTATATCATCTAAAATTATACCGCCGTACTTACTGGCTGAATAACTCTTTCTATAATCGCCTTTCCGCCAAAAAGGTAGGTAGTATCC
>Ga0315276_10002574_pt1 | contig 16655 bp, 17 predicted proteins | sample YL17G05_0_MG_FD_204542 | JGI IMG/M metagenome (GOLD analysis project Ga0315276, IMG submission 204542) | Sediment microbial communities from Yellowstone Lake, YNP, Wyoming, USA - YL17G05_0 | ecosystem: Environmental > Aquatic > Freshwater > Lake > Sediment | place: USA: Wyoming | collected... | reverse complement strand
GCCTCCGGTAAAGGTGATCTGCGTTGCTGTTGCTGCCCCAGGTGCTGTTCCTAATCCACTGTCAGCACCGATGCTTACCTTGCCGGCACCGATTGTCGTTATCCCGCTATATGTGTTCACTCCTGAAAGGGTAAGTGTGTTTGCTGCTGTTGTCATATTTGTCGTCAATGTTCCTGTGCCGGATATCACACCGCCAAGTATCAGGTTGCTTGCACCCGAAACCGTCAGACCGAAGCCGCCGTTATCAATTGTGTTACTTACTGACCGGGCGTCATTATTTGATTGAAGGGTACCTGCGGCGCCGAGGGTCAAACCTCCTGTGCCAAGAGCAGCATTATTTCCGAGTATTATTGTGCCTTTATTCAGCGTTGTTCCGCCAGTATAGGTGTTTGTTCCTGTAAGAGTAAGTGTGTCGTCATTTGCTGTCATTGTTGTCACCAAGGACCCTCCTGTGCCGGATATCACCCCGCTAAGGGTCAGATTACTTGCACCCGAGACGGTCAAGGCGTTGGCTCCAAGAGCAATTGCATTACTTACAGCGCGGGCGTCGTTATTTGATTGAATAGCGCCGGCGCCGCCGAGAGTCAAGATCGCCCCTGCTCCGGTACCTAACGCAGCGTCATGTCCAAGAACAATTGTGCCTTTAGTCAACGTTGTAATGCCCGTATAAGTGTTGTTTCCCGAAAGAGTAAGTGTGTCGGCTGCCGCTGTCATGTTTGTTACTAATGACCCCGTGCCGGATATAACCCCGGTAAGGGCCAGATTATTTCCACCGGAAACTGTCAAAGCATTGCCGCCGGTAGCGATAGTGTTACTCACGGAGCGGGCGTCATAGCTTGATTGAATGGTACCTGCGCCGCCGAGGGTCAGCCCTCCCGTACCGAGCGCAGCATCGTGACCGAGGACTATTGTGCCGGCATTCAGCGTCGTGCCGCCCGAATAGGTATTGCCGCCTCCTGGTGAAAGAGTAAGTGTACCGGTGCCCGACTTGGTTATCCCTCCGCCGGCAACACCAGTGGTGATGGCACCACCTCCCATCGTCAGATTTAATGTATCCGAATTGAACACTATACCCCCTGGACCATTGGTGACAGTGGTTGGATACATGCTGGGGTTAGAAGTACCGGTACCCCCAATCGTAGCGCCTTCGGCAAATGAAAAGTTAAAGCCGGAAAGTACAGTTACTATCGAACCAGGGGAAAAACTGATGCCTTGAACCCCTGTCAGGGTACCAAGATCATTACTCGCCACATTATATCCGCCTACCCCGAAGACAATAGAATCGTTAATTGCAAGAGGTGGCCCCCCAACCAGATCCGGATTCCAGTTTGCAGCATTGGAAAAATTCATATTAGCAGAACCACCCTCACCATCCCAGACGTAGTCGGCCCATCCTGGCGAATAAATCAGGAACAAGGAGATGAGGATTCCCAATATCAGACTTCGGCGAATTGATTTGATGCACAATTTTATTTTTGCTCTCCATAGCCCCCATTCTTACATGTTGTTACAGGGCCATAAACCCTTGCCCTGTCATTTGTTAAACCACTTTAAAGTTGTTTTGTGATTACTCGGTTTAGCTACAGGATTAATATCGGTAATTATCGAATTTGACTTAAGTATGGACTATGCCCAATTTAACAGCGGCGTTGATTTCTGTTCGGCTTGAGAGCTTCCCGGTTAACTATTCGAATATAAGTCTATGAACTGTGAGCAATGAGATGAAAAATGCACCTCTTTTTGCAATTTTTACTTCTTTTTCCCCCACGTTTGTGTAAATTTCCCAAAGTTTCTGACAGTTTCTACCTTACCTATCTTGCCCAAACTCCCCCTTCAACGCTCGCCACCCCCATTATTACTACTGGAAACCGACATCACTCACTTTTTTTAGCGATTACAATTCGGTCATTGTCGTGAATATCTTTTTCAATATTGATTTCACTGAAACAACCGGCTGTTTCAAGTAATTGCCTCACCGCCGGACCTTGCAGATAACCTATCTCCAGCATTAATTCTGCATCAGGCTTAAGAAATTGTTCCACCTTCTCAACAATTCTTCGGTAAATATCTAACCCCTCATCTCCTGCGAATAGCGCAAGCTTCGGTTCGTAATCTTTCACGTTTTTGTCGAGCTTTTCAAACTCAGCTGCGCTCACATAAGGAGGATTGCAGACAATCAAATCGAATTTTTCAACATCCAGGTACGGCACAATCGGGTCAAACAAATCGCCGTGTAAAAGTTTGATTCGCTCTCCGAGAAGGTGCTTCTTGATATTTCTGTCAGCTACGCTTAAAGCAGCATCGCAAATATCCGTCGCGATTATCTGGCAGTCAGGATAGTTCTTGGCAATCGCCGCAGCGATGCAGCCGCTGCCGGTGCATAAGTCGCAGACAAATTGTTTACCGCGGTGCGACAGCTCGTCATCCTGGCATGCTGTCGCAGCAGGTGTCGCAACGGGTTTGCTGCTGCGCGTTCGCAAAAACTCTATCGCTCTTTCGACAAGCAATTCCGTCTCCGGCCGGGGAATCAGACAATCAGCCGAGACTTCTATTTCCAGGGAATAAAATTCGGTTTTGCCTGCTAAATAAGCGATAGGTTCGCTCCGCCCCGCTCGTTCCACCAAATCGTGCAGTCGGCCTAACTGTTCTTCGCTGACGATTTTTTCGAACTGCGTATATAATTCAATCCGTTTTAATCCCAGCACACAAGACAGCAGAATCTCCGCGCTCAACCTTGGCGAATCAACACCTTTGTTTTTCAGGTATTCAGTGACCCAGTTTAAGAGCTTTTGTATTGTCCATATATCGTTAGTTGCCATTTCACCTTGGGTCATATTGGGTTTTAGTGATGTAACCAGAAAGAGTGGGATTTGGAATAAGTATGCGCGGACAACAAACCTTGTTTCTCCCGTTTTATTTCGCTCATAATGGTTGTAAAATCTTTATCAGGCTCGATGTATTGATGTTTTGATTTTTTATCCCGATAAACAAAACTCATTATTTCGCCTTCTTCCCACACCCTCGGCTCGATTTCGAATTTCATCGAAAACCCATACTCGGCGAGAAAACGGGAGTTTGGAACCGAGTATGGCTGGGCTTTTACCCCTTCGCATCCGCAGACAGAATCGATGACCGACGGCGTAATGGACCCGTTATCAAGCCCTATGTTAAAGTCCCTCTTTTTCATATCTACAAATGGCGGAAATTCGCCCGTAAACCACAACCCTCTTACTTTTTCCGCCGCCTGCCTTGCCACCTCCGCGGGCTGGTCATCCAAATTTTCAAGTGCTTTGTCAATAGCGCATGCCACAGCTTCATCGTAGGTGCGTTTCGTATCGCGAAGCGCCTCGACGCCAATATCGCTGCCGAGAAGGTTTGAAAAAGTATCTTCCCATGAAAATGCGGATGGAAATTCCGGAAATACACCTTTGGATTTATAACCGCACCAGGTCAGTATTTCATGCCACGAACCGGCGGTATATGCGAAGTATCGCCCAAGATTTACCGCGAGTTCAAAAGCGATGCGCTCCTTGTCTTCCCCTGACAGGCCTTGCCAGTTATCAGGGTAGGTTAAGTGTATAAGACAGACGGAGCCTTCTTTAAGCGTGAATGAGAATTCCGGGTCGCCGTTGTTCAGGTGCTTGTAGGTTACCGCCGCAAGGTATGCCGTCCAGTCAGCGGCCTCACGCACGTGAGAAATGTCAACATGCCCTGCTTTGCACGTGTACACTATGCCATTTTTCTCATGAAACTCAAATCTGTAGCTGTGCGGCCCCAGATTAAAGGGGTCCAAAAAGAGTGTTCCTACTGTCGGGGTGGCGTAGCTTCCTCGCCGTATCTTGGGAGGGTTGTTGAATTGTTCCTCAAGCAGCCGATTGTTAGAGGTCGGGGCAGTGACCTGCTGCTGCTGTTGTTGACAGCCCCCTGCTGCCAACGCAAGTATCAATATAAATAAACGACCTTGTAATTTCATTTTGAGTCGAATCCGTACACCATTACTATATATATACTTTATCCATCATTCTCGGGAAAGCAATACACTGCCGGATATGTTTCTCACCCGTAATCCATGCGACTGTTCGCTCCACGCCCATTTCATCCGCTGTTGCTTTGACCATTTCGAGCGTTGCCTCAAACATCCCGTGCAACTTGTCCCCAAAGGCCTTGTTGGCAATGTCCTTTGATTCGGGACTCTCAGACTCGTCTTCGCTTAACGTGCAAGTCATACACCGCGAAGTAAACGCACATCTCTCACATCATCGGTCACAGTAATTATAAATGCCAGAGATAAATATCGAGCTTTCAACAAGTTTCTTGATATATTTTTTATCCAAGATCTTTTTACTTTAGGCTTAACTTTATATTTCTTTTTGCAATCTCAAAAACCTGCTAGGCTCTGATATCGCAGGTCTATTATAAACGTAAGGTAACATTAACAACACTACCAACTTTCCCATATCGCTTGCAGTATCTCCTTGTTATGGTCGTAATAAATCGGACTGAATTCTTGGATGTCTACAAGGACCAACCTTTTGGCTTTGTCCTCAAAAACGAAATTGTCCGGGTTCAGATCAATACGAGCTAAGTTGAGAAACTTGCCCAGTTCGCCTTTCAGGATCGCCTTCAACGAAGTAAACTCTGGCTTTAATGAGTAATATGGTTTACCAACTAACGTTCTATGTAAGAAATTGTGTCTCTGGAGCATACTAAATAAGGTCAGGCCGCGCTTCAAAAGTTGTATCTGAATATCCAAAAGGCAATCTCCAATCTGAAGCAACGCAAATTCTGTAACAGCATAGGCTCCAACCGGTAGTTGTTTTGCTATAGTTGTCCTATAGAATTCCTGAGTTGTTGCAGACCGAAACACAGCTATACGTGTGTTCTTATTGTTCTTAATGTGCCGGTAAATGGCTCGTTGGGTCGGGCTTAACATGTCTTCCATATCCGCCCACCGATGTGCCCAAATCCGGAACGATGGAAAGAGTGTTTCGCCATAGTAACGTTCAATCTTGACTACAAAATCTGCTACCTGGTAGACATCATAATTCCTGCCAATACTCAAGTTTGTCAATTTGTCTGTAATCCGCGTTGGTAAGTAAGTCTGGAGTTTGTCAAGAATTGCGGTTTCCTTTGCTACTGAGGAGAACATGCCTAGACGTTTCCTGAAGAACAAGCGGTTTGCTGCAAACTGTTGTGCGATCATTGGCATCACATTAGGTAGATCATCGCTGATAAACCGAGCAATCGGGCCAGAATCAGGCGAACGCGAAAATGGGAAAATTCTAATTTCTCCGGATGAGTCAAGTTGGTAGTCATCTAGGGAGTGATTAAGCTGGCCAATTTCGTCTCTCACTTCCTCCCAAGATGTCCACATGAATTCGTCCTTATTCTAATATGAGCGATAATTGCGGCTAACTAATATTATATAGCTGCACAAAACGTTTCACAGCACGACCATTTTGGTATTTGAAGGTTCGTCTTCGCCAGCAAAATAATACCCAAACCCGCAATTCCAGTCAAAGGGAAAATGGATTCCTGCCTTCGCAGGAATGATATTTTTAGATTGCCGCGTCGCTTCGCTCCTCGCAATGACTCTGAACCACATTGGATTCGGAGCAGGCAATTCATTTTGTTAGACGCTCATTAGATATACACTTTATCCATCATTCTTGGGAAAGCGATGCACTGCCGGATATGTTTCTCACCCGTAATCCAGGCAACTGTTCTCTCCACACCTAATCCGAATCCGCCGTGCGGCACAGAGCCGTATTTGCGCAAGTCCAGATACCAGTTGTAATTTTCCGCATTAAGGCCCTGCTTGTCAATCCTCTCAAGCAGAATTTCGTAATCATCCTCCCTGACCGAGCCGCCGATGATTTCGCCGAAGCCCGCCGGTGCGAGCATATCGAAATTCAGAACAACTTTATCATTCTCTCTGTCGGTCTTCATATAGAACGCCTTTGCCTCTTTGGGATAGCAGGTGACAAAGATCGGCTTATCGTGCATAAGCGATATTATCGTTTCATCACTGCCGCCCAAATCCTTGCCCCACGCAAATTCGCCTGCTAATTTCGCGTGCCTCGGATTGTTCTCAATCTTTATATCTATCTCCTCAAGCTCACTGCGAAGTTCGATTAACTCTGCCGCGATTTTGTCCTGCCTCCATTGCTTTACTGACCCCTTTGCCTCGCTTTCAAGCTCGCCTATCTTCTTCTCAATCTGTTGTTTTTGCGATTTGAATTCATTTAACTGCGCTGCGAGGAAATCCTGCGTTTTTTTGCTTTTTAAAATCTCCGCCGCCTCGGTATAAGTCAGACGATAAAAAGGAGGCTTTATCTTTTTCAAAGATTCGATATCTGCGCCTAATGTTTTCAGTTCAGATTCGTTTCTTTCAAGGACCTGTCCGACAACAAACGACACAAAATTCTCCGCAAGTTCAAGCAGGCCGGCAAGGTCAATAAAAGCAACTTCAGGCTCGACCATCCAGAACTCCGTCAGATGTCTTCGCGTTTTGCTTTTCTCCGCCCTGAACGTCGGCCCGAAACAATAGACCCTGCCGAAACTCATCGCGGCACATTCGAGATGAAGCTGGCCCGTTTGAGTCAGGTGTGCAGGCTCTCCGAAATAGTCAACCTCGAACAAGCTGCTGGCCTCTTCGCCGACAATACCCGTAAAAATAGGCGTATCTACAAGCGTAAAACCATTATCGTTAAAAAATCTGCGGATGGCATCGACGACGGTATGGCGCACTTTTCCGATGCACCACTGCCTCTGCGAGCGAAGGTGCAGATGCCGGTTCTTCAAGAGAAACTCTATGCCGTGCGATTTCGGCGTAATGGGATAGTCGACCGCAGGCGAGATAATTTGTGCGCCGGTTACCGCCAGTTCGAATCCGCCGACGCTTCTTTCCTCGGCCCGCACGACGCCGGTTACTGTTAGAGACGATTCCTGGCCGAGATGTTTCAGCTCGTCAAAGATTTCATCAGGAACTTTGCCATATTCGGCGATGCACTGGCACAATCCCGTGCCGTCACGGATTATTAAAAACTGAATCTTACCGCTCGCCCTGCTGTTATACAGCCAGCCCGCCAGCGTAACCTCCCGGCCCGTTTTATCTTTCAAATCGGCAATGTAAGTGTTTGTATTATTCGGCATCTGTTATATTCTCTTCCTTAGTTTAGTTATCCTCACTCGACCATATCATCAGGTCATCGGCGCCGGTTTTTTCGTACCAGTAATCTCGCCTGCCTCCGTCATCAATCCCATTTTTGCCTTTGCTGTAGAGTTTGAAATTATCACCTGTTAATTTATAAACAAAAGAACCGCCATTTATTGGGTCAATAAAGATTTCCTCCGGAGCTGATGATTTGACTTCATCAGAACTCGCCGGCCAATTTCCGTTCTTGTTTTTGTAACGTCTCAGTGCGACTATTATCCTGCCGCCTCTTTGCTGTGCGATAGTTCGAAGATACGTATCGTGAATACTGTAGTAAGTTGGTTCAATGACACAAAGCTGTACCTCAATCGTATAACGATAGTTAAACTTGATTAAGTTCAAAGAAAATTCTCTCGGCCCTTTTTGCCAGTCGAAGTCCGGATTGGCCATCGCATAATATCTCTCGTAAGCCGAATCAATAATCGCACCGGCATCCTGCGGTGTGGAAGGCATACTAAACCAATCCAATATAACTGATGCCTTCATAAATCTTCTGCGCCAGTATGTTTCCGTCAGCTCTTCTTCATCTCGTAAAAATTGTTTCCTTATTATGCTCGCTAAACTGCGGGTAAATCTTATTTTGCCCTCAGGATTTACCTCATAAAATAGCCCCCAAAAGTTTTTCATCACCAGCTTTTCATAGTCGAGAATCCTCGGCAGGTCATAACTCCAGTCGCGTTTAATTTCTGCCAAAGATTTTTCGATTAGGGCCAGATGCTCTTCTGTGGCGTCACCTGTAACAACGAATCTTTTAAGCTGGCTGGTTACGTTCAACTCTACGCCGGTCCCGACCATAAAGCCGAGCAGTGATGGCTGCTGGTTCAGGTGTTTTCCTATTTGAAGCATAGCGATGTATTTTTGGAGTCCCTTTTCGGTTCGCCCCTCCGCTATATCATTATTTGCTGCCCAGCTAAGCAACAATACCCACCTTTGCATCGGCCTGAGCCGATGCATTATTTCGTCAAAGCATGCGGTATCAGCGCTAATTGGAAATCGGCACTGTTTTATCCTGGATGCTTCGATGAGTTTTTCGATTGCACCTTCCTGCTGCTGAAGCCATTGACTTAGTTCAGGGTAGTCTTTGCTTAACCACGGTTTTTTCCCGATATAATCTCCGAACCTGTTGATAGCAATATAGGGACTAAGCCCTTCTTCGTTATAATCTTCCAGTAATTGGTTATAAATTACAGCGGCGTTTTCGCTGTCTGGGATAGTATGCTTTGCTTCGAGAGCAGCCAACTCTTCATCGAATGTGTATGGCTGCCAACCATCGCTATCCGCCGGCAAAAAGACCCAGATTACAACCGCCGCAGCTGCACAGCCGACCACCGCACGGAACCATTTTCTATATGCACACGGCAAAATAGTCGCGGCAAACAGGAAAATTAATACAAGCGTTGTTACCTTCCAGGGCGCCTGAAGAAAAAGACTCGCTGCCAGCAGCGTTGACAAAACCGTAATCCACACCATCCTTGCGATACGACTTGCAAGACGAGGTCTTTTCTTAATATCGGGCGGGTTTTTTTGCTCTTTTTGTTCAGTCACCAATTTTAACCTTAACAACGATTTTTAGAATGTTACAGGCACCGGCCGCTTGGCAACCGGGCATATGTCCGTCCTGCGGAAACAGGATACAAAACATCCTCTCGCTCAATCTTATGGTATTAATTTTCTCCGGCACTTTGTAAAAAGCTACGTCTTTGCCCTCATCGTACGGCTCTTCGATATTCAATTGACCGAGCAGGCAATGCCCGATTAGCTCTTCGCCTTCCGCCGCGAATTGAATATCGATATATTTTTTATGGGCCTCTAATCTGCCTTCTTTTATTGGCTTGGTTGTGTACCGCTGGACAATGTAGTAAAGTTCGTCGCCATTGACCTCGTACCGCCCATCTTTTTTCGTGGATAGCTTCTCATCTTTCAGGATTTCAAGACCGGCTTTTATTTTCGCCGAAACACCCGCATATAAATACGCGTTTTCGATTTTATCGACAATCACTTTTCATATCCCCAGTTTTTCTCGCAGATGATTAAGCAGTTGGTCGGTTGAAATTCTTACTTGCTCCATCGAATCACGCTCGCGGATGGTTACTGTGTTACTTTGAATTATTTGTCTTTCCGTCATCGGGCAGTTCCAGCAGGCGAACATCCTCCATATCAACATCACGTCCGCAGGCCCGTTTGGACCTGATGAGGTCTTCCTTGGACAGAATAAAAAACTCCTGCTCCTTGTAGGTTATGGTCTTTCGCCGGTTCCATGCGTTCTGAAAAGAGACACCCGGCGTGCTTGTCTGCACGTCAATTCTGACGCGGTCGTTGAACACTGTAATTTCGTTGGCCAAGATGTCTTCGGCGTTTGTCATTGTTGCCGTGCCGAATCCCGCGTCCTTCATCGCCGCCAAAAGACGCTGAACGTTTTCAGTAGTTGCCTCAATCAAAATGTCCAAATCAAAAGTGGCGCGAGGAACGCCATGCAGCACCGAGGCAATTCCGCCAATGACTACGTACTTAACCTCGTGCTGCTGAAATAACCTGAATACGTCCTGTAGTCGGTTGAGCATTTATCCGTTCCTTTAGATTAGGATTGACCGACAGGGCAATATCGATAAAGCTGCAGAAGACCTCTATGCGTTCAGCCATTGATAATGACCGGAACCATAAGGTCTTGGCTTCTATCGTTTCCTGCTGTCTGTCGTGCCAAATTGCCTGTTTCATACCTTATATTCTACCATATTCGGCCCGTTATTGCTCCAGTTTTTCCCGCAGGTAATTAAGCAGTTGGTCGGTTGAAATTCTTACTTGCTCCATCGAATCTCGCTGGCGAACGGTAACCGTGTTGTCTTCTTTTGTCTGGCCGTCAACGGTTATACAGAATGGTGTCCCCGCCTCGTCCTGCCTGCGGTAACGTCTGCCGACCGCGCCTTTCTCGTCGTAGAAACAGTTGAAACGCCTTTTCAAATCGTCGTAGATGTTCCGCGCAATCTCGGGCATGCCGTCTTTTTTAACTAACGGAAAAACTGCCGCCTTGATAGGCGCAAGGTCAGGGTGGAATCTTAAAAGGTTTCTCTGTTCACCGCGGACTTCCTCTTCATCATAAGCATCGACTAAAAAAGCCAATGTGCTTCTATCCATGCCTGCACTCGGCTCAATCACGTAAGGAATATAACGCCGTTTTTGCTCCTCATCGAAATACGACAACGGCCCGGATTGATAATCTTCCGCCTCGTCCGCCAGGCTGATATTTGTCAGCTTCCTGTCATTTTCGAACCACTTATTGAGTGTCCGCATCCCGCGCTGATGCTGTCGCAGGTCATAATCCGTACGGTTGGCGACGCCTTCCAGCTCCTGCCAGTCCCCGCTGCCGAACGGAAACTTATATTCGACATCGACGCACCCTTTTGCATAGTGAGCCAACTCATCTTTTGCGTGCTCGCGGAATCGCAGGTTCTCTTTCTTTATGCCTAAATTTACATACCAGTCAAACCTCGCCTGCCTCCAGTGTTCATACCATTTCTCATCGGTGCCAGGCTCGCAGAAAAATTCAAGCTCCGCCTGCTCGAACTCGCGCGTGCGAAAGATAAAGGCCTTGGTAGTTACCTCGTTGCGGAAACTCTTGCCTATCTGTGCTATTCCGAAAGGAATCTTGACGCGGGTCGAGTCGAGGACGTTCCTGAAATTGACAAAAATCCCCTGTGCCGTCTCCGGCCGAAGCTGCATCGTCATCGAGTCGTCAGCATTGGCTCCCATTTGCGTTTCGAACATCAGCTTAAACGGCATCGGCTCGGTAAATTGCCCGACCGCCCCGCAATTGGGACATACCTTCTTGCTTAAATTACCGGCTTCGGCCGTATCGATTGCGATATGTTCGGTATGCTCGTCTGCCTGCCCTTCGGTTTTTTCTTTAAGATGGTCAACCCTTGTTCTTGTGTTGCACTTTTTGCATTCCGCTATCAAGTCGGAGAATTTGTCAGCATGGCCGGACGCCTTCCAAACCAAAGGGTGCATCAGGATACTGCAATCGAGGCCCACAACGTCGTCGCGCATCTGCACGACCGCCTTCCACCAGGCCTTCTTGACGTTGTTTTTCAGTTCAACGCCCAACGGCCCGTAGTCGTAGCAGCTTGCCAGTCCGCCGTAGATTTCGCTGGACTGAAATATAAAGCCCCGCCGTTTACACAAAGATACAATGTCTTCGAGCTTGGTGATTTTAGCCATATTTTACTCTCCAAAAAATCTAATAGAGACTATTATATAGACCAAATCGCGTTTGTCTATGTCGTAAGTCATAGATACGGCGATAGTTTGAGGAGATTTGGATTGGAACAAGTTAAAGTTTGCATAATCGGAGCCGGGCCTGCGGGACTGATGGCTTCTATTCATTGCGCCCTTGCAAATGTGGGAGTCGCTGTGTTCGAGAGCAATACCGCTGCTGGCAGGAAACTGCTCCTGACCGGCGGCGGCAGATGCAATCTTACCCATTTAGCCGGCCCCAACGAAATCGCCCGCGCCTTCGGCCCAAATGGCAGATTTATAAAATACAGTTTGCATGAGTTTACGCCCGAACAGATTTGCCAGTTCTTCCGCGAACTGGGAGTGGAAAGCAGGGTTGAACCCGATGGCTGTGTCTTTCCTGCCTCCGACCGCGCAAGTGACGTGAGAGATTGTTTAATAGAACACGCCAAAAGCCTTGGCGTGCGATTCTATTTTGATAAATCCGTCAAGCGGATAGTGCGGGAGAATGATTCTTTTGCAATCCATACAGGCGGCGTTGATTTTGTCGCTGAAAAAGTGATTATCGCGACCGGCGGCATGTCTTATCCGCAGACCGGCTCTACCGGCAATGGTTACAAATTCGCCAAAGAACTGGGGCACACAATCGTCGAAACCAAAGCGTCGCTGGTGCCGCTTGTAACCGACGAAGATTGGCCAAGGCAGCTTGCTGGAACCGCCATTCCAAATGTCAAAATCTCCGCTCGCATCAATAACAAGAAGATTACAACCACCGGTGCGCTTGTTTTTACCGATGACGGCATCGGAGGCCCCGCTGTGCTGGATATGAGTTGGTTGCTCGCGGATTATTTACCTGCAAAAAAGCCGATCGAAGTTTTTATCGACCTTGTCCCTGCGATGAATGACGCCGAGTTTAATGAATACCTGCTCGGCCTGTTTGCGAAATACCCCAAAAAAATCATTGTCAATGTTCTTTATGATATTGTCCCCAAGAAGATAGCGGGTTTTCTTTGCCGGTGGGCGGGGATTGAGGAAACAACGGGCAGCCAGTTGAAAAAAGAGTCGCGAATAAAAATCACTCAATTATTAAAGAAGCTGCCGCTTTCAATTAAGGGCACAAGGCTGGTTTTCGAGGCGACAGTAACACGTGGCGGCGTAAGTATCGACGAGGTAGAGACCAAAACGATGGAATCGAAGATTTGCCCGGGTTTATTTTTCGCCGGTGAGGTACTGGACGTCGATGGCCCCTGCGGCGGCTACAACCTCCAGATGTGCTGGTCAACCGGTGCACTCGCCGGGGCCTCCGCTGCAATTCCAAAATATTAACTGTGGCTTTTTTACTTTTTCATGTTAAACTTATCTGTTATGGTTAACTCATGTTAACCACTCTTGACTGGGTTAACATAAAGAATAAAGCTGTAACTTCATAATATAGGCGATATTATGACAAATATTGACAGGTTGTTCCTATGAAAAAAACCGAATACATTACTATTCCTCAATTGGCCAAACTTCTGGGTGTAAGTAGGATTGCCGTTTATAAGAAAGTAAAAAATGGCCGGATAAAAGCTGTGAAAATCGGAAGGACCTTTGCCATTCCCCAAAATCAGATAATGGCTATCCTCGGAAAAACCCTTCGCAAAGAGGACAAAAAAGAAATCGACGATGCTGTAAATAAAACAGTTAAACAATACGGTAAAGTGCTGAAACTATTGGCTGGCGAATAATGAAGACCATCACCATACAGGAAATAGAATATATCGCCTTTAAGCTTACCAAAGAAAAGCTGTCCTTTGACGAGCCGATTCCGGATTTCTCTACTCGTTTTCCCAATGCTCTCGAAAGCTGCTTAGCAACGCCCTTTCAGACTTTTGCTAAAAAGTCTCTCTACCCGACTCTTATATCCAAAGCGGCGATGATTTTTTATCTCCTGATAAAAAACCATCCCTTTCAAAATGGCAATAAACGTATTGCGATGACTGCGTTGTTTGTGTTTTTATACCGGAATGAAAAATGGCTCGAAGTCGATACCCAGGAGCTTTACAACTTCACAGTATGGGTCGCCGGCAGCCCGCCGACCGTAAAGGACGAAACTGTCAAGGCCATTGAAAAGTTCTTAAAACGATATCTGGTAAAACTCGAAAAATAACTTTACCGCCTTAGCCGGAGCCGCCGCGGCGATTTAGTCGTTAGTTGCTGATAATTAGTCGGAGGAATCCGGCGAAGCCGTGCTGTGACAAGTTGCCTATAATAATGGTTTGCTGCTGCGGACGATGGTCCCGCCGACCCCAGGCCGGCTCGCAATAATTATAACGAGGAGGAGTCCTATATGAACCACGTCCATAATCGTTGCGGTGACCAACATTAAAACCCTGATGCCCGCCACGGTTAATGTCTGCCCGCACGTTGGGACGTGCTAAAGCCGTATTCGACAATCCAATCAGTAAACCTGCTGCCGCTATTAATATGTATCTTGACGTTTTCATTTTTATCCTTCCTTTCTTTACTTTTCAGCCGTTTTGTTCACTAATTTAGACGCTCCCGACCGGCCTTTTATTGCAAACAAATTCGAAAGACCTAAACAGGCCGAAATTGGCTTTGTTTGGGTTCGTTTTGACCAAGTGTCCATTGTTTATTTTTTGTTGTAATTCGTTGTTAATAATAATGTTACAAGCATTTGACTTTTTTGGAAATTGGGTTCGTTTCGCATAATTAATATCATTTTGATTGATTTTTTCCTTCTGCGCAGAAAAACTGCGCAACCGCCAAAGGCGGAAAAAAAGAAAAAAACAGGATACAGAACACAGCATAAAGAACTCAGAAAACAGCAAACATAAAAGACAAAACCATAATAAAATCCACTCCGTCAAAAGCGAAAAAACGCTTTTTAATAGATTATTTGATGTGGTCTGCTGACCTGACTTGCCCTGCTGGGCGATATGCGTTCATCTACTGATAAACAGGGAGTATTTTATCATATTTAAGGGAAAAGTCAAACGAAAATTAGATGCAAAGAGATAAAGGCACATAGGCACAAAGAACGTAAAATAAAAAGGGCTGCGAGCATTTCACTCACAGCCCGTTGGGCAACAAACAATTTTTATTTTCTGCGTTTTCTTAAAATCACCGCACCGAGGCCGAGCAGCAACAGTGTTGCAGGTTCGGGAACGGGATATTCAACAACGTAACAACTAAGGTTACTTTCACTATCATAAGGTAAGTCGTTCCACCCTCCAAACCAAACCGTATTCACTCCATTTAAATCAAGACAATCTTCATTACCGTTATTATTGTTGGGTTCGAGTGTTCGCCAATTAGAATATCCCCATGGTTCTCCACTAACCCACTGCCAATTACCACTCGGCTCAGGACTTCCAATTGGTTGATATCCGCCAGCCCACCCATTCTTATCATCCAATAGATTAGTAACAAAGACATTTTCGGTTTCTGATGTGATGCTTACAAGGTATCCTTGGAATTCTAAATATGAGCTACTTTGAGCCGCGTCTCTTGCATCGGGCCATGAGATTCCGATGGCATTAACCACCTCATAGTAGTGACCATTGTCTTTCCACTGAGTTAGTGTGGCCTGACATAAATTACTGGAGCCGATAATCAACGATAGCAGAAAAAGCGACATCAATACCAAATTTACTTTACTCATTTTCTTCTCCTTCTCAAAAATTATTAGAAGCCATTTCATAACCTCCCAGAGCCGCGTTATCAGTATCAAAAACCGCTATTTTCGAGGTTATGAAATGGGCTGTAGTATTTTTCGGCGTACTTGTTGCGCCGATTGCTCTTTATGTGGATTGCACATAATAGACGTGATAGCTCTCTCATTCCCTTCTCCTCATTGCATTTTGCCCCCCGCAAAAGACGATATTCTTATACGCTTTATTGGGGAAAAGTCAAGGGGAATTTCGTCGCTTGTCGCTCGTGGCTCGTCGCTCGTAGTTAAGTCCGGCAAGGCCGGTTTATAGAAAAAAGCTGCCGAGACCCCGATGAGATAGCTGTGGCATCTCACGGGGCAAACTGCTACGCGAATGTTCCGCCTACGGCGGATAAATTTTTCAACAGCAACTATGTTCCTGATTTAATAGGTGACTGTCCCTATTTTTCTAAATCTTTCTTAGTTGAATCTTGACATTTTGCTTCTGACAGATAGACTGAATCCCCAACAAAAAGTGTTGTACACTGTTATGTTAGAGAGGAAAAGATGAAAGATCATGAAATCTCACTGAATAGGCACTGCCCATGTACTCAGTCCAAATGCCCTATTCAAGGAAACTGTGTGCTCTGCATTCAGAACCATCTTGAACACAAACGACACATTCCTGAGTGCATTCAGAATATTCTCCGTCCGGCTGTCCAAGAGCTTGCCGGCCAGATGGAATTGAAGATAGAGGATGGCAGACCTAATCCAGTCTTTTGGGACGAGTTTGACTGCGAGGGCTTACTAAAAAAGTCACTTGAAAGACATAAGAAGGAAGATGAGAAATAAAACAGTGATTTAATACATTCGCACAATCATTTTTTGCTGCTCATAATCTGCCTCGCTTTTGATTGAAATCTTTGCCACGAAGACAGAAAGGCACAAAGAAAAATGTAGAGCGCGTAGTGCTGCCGAAGGCCCTAGTTGCTGTTGCTTCCGGAGGCTGGATGGGGAACATTAGTATTACGCAGCCCCCTAAGGGGTGAAGTAAAATAGGAACAAGGGCCGAACTGGAGGACGCAACAGCAGGTTAGTTGCTTGTCGCTCGTGACTCGTCGCTTGCCAGTTGAGTCCGGCGAAGCCGGGGGGCTGCTATGAGGGCAGCTGTCAACGGTTATGATTAATTCTCTTCCGCTTTAATTCATAAACATCTTTTTCTCCGATGATCAACAGCTTCGGCCCAGTCTGCTATTCGTGCTCATGGCACAGGTTAACCATCCATATTCAACCATCAGGACGCTACCATCTAACTATCGTGCTCATAGCACAAGCCCCCAATCGTAGTCGCCCAGACGGATTCGAGCCAATACTGTTTATCAGCAGATAACCTTTCGAGTAATTATTCAATATAAAACATCATACGGCACAGTTATAAGGTTTATTGTCGCAGGCCATTTTCCAAATACGCAGTATGCCTTACGGCAGATGTATGGCGAGCTTTCTGGCCATGGCGGTGATGGCCTTGTTTTTGTGGCCTGTGTTTTGAACAAGTCG
>Ga0315276_10002573_pt1 | contig 16656 bp, 15 predicted proteins | sample YL17G05_0_MG_FD_204542 | JGI IMG/M metagenome (GOLD analysis project Ga0315276, IMG submission 204542) | Sediment microbial communities from Yellowstone Lake, YNP, Wyoming, USA - YL17G05_0 | ecosystem: Environmental > Aquatic > Freshwater > Lake > Sediment | place: USA: Wyoming | collected... | reverse complement strand
CGGCGCCGGTATCCGAATTTCCCCGGGGGTCTCGGAGAATTTTATGGGAACCCCGATCTGGCGAACCCGCCCGGCTTTCGGATGGGTCGTCTCCACCAGCATTTGCCGGCTGCGGACCTGGGGATCGGCAAAGACCTCGTCGAGAGACTGCACGGCAGTCACGCAGGTGTCCTCGTGCATCAGGAGGTCCAGCCATTCCTTCTGGGTTTTGGTCTTGAAGAGGCGCGCCATTTCTTTTTGGATTTCCTCGCAGCGCGGCTCCAGTTCTCTGGGAATCTTCTCTGCCCATTCCGGCCTGCCGATCAACCGGCTGAGGTTGGCCCAGAATTTTTCTTCCAAGGCGCCCACCGCCAGATACTTGCCGTCCTGAGTTTGATAGACCTGGTATTGGGGCAATCCTCCTCCCAGCCGCCTCTCTCCGGCCCGGGGGGCCTTTCCTTCGGCGAAATAGAGGGCCGCGCTGTCCGGAAGAAGCGATACAACCCCGTCGAGCATGGAGATATCAACGTATTGCCCCCGCCCGGTTTTTTGTCGGGCCATCAAAGCAGATAGAATTCCGATCACCGCATAAAGCCCGCCCCCGATGAGGTCGCCAATCTGGATGCCGGGGATGACCGGCGATCCCCCTTTTTGACCGGTCAAGCCCAGAACGCCCGCAATCCCGATATAATTCAGGTCGTGGCCGGCCAGATCACGGTAAGGTCCGTCCTGCCCGTAACCCGTCAAGGAGCAATAAATGATCCGGGGGTTGACCTTTTCCAGGTCCTTGTAACCGACCCCGAGGCGTTCCATGACGCCGGGCCGGAATTGTTCGATCAAAACATCCGCCCCCTGCTCCACCATCCGGCGCAAAACGGCTTTACCCTCGGGGGCCTTCAGATTTAAGGTGAGGCTCTTTTTGTTCCGGTTCAAAAGAAGGTGGCGAGACCCGACTCCGTTGATTTGCGGAGGGTTCCAGCGGGCGTAGTCGCCCCGCTCCGGCTCTTCGATCTTGATGACTTCGGCCCCAAGGTCGCCCAGGAGCATGGTTCCGTAAGGCCCCGGGAGCAGCCGCGTCAGATCCAGGATTTTGATTCCTTCCAAGGGTCGCATCGGCAAGCACCCTAATTAGGACACAGATGTACGCAGATTTCGCAGATTCAAAAAGAAGAATTTAACCGCAGAGAGCGCGGAGAACGCAGAGAAATATGAATATCAAGAACCAAAAAGGGGGTGCTTTTTGAATTTTATTTTATGAATATTCATCTCTGCGCTCTCTGCGGGCTCTGCGGTGAAAATTTTTTCGAATCCGCCTTTTCTGCGTTTATCCGCGGCCAAAAAATCAGAGTTTTACGTGGTCTTGGACGTACTTCACGATCGTTTCGGTGGTGGTGCCGGGCCCGAAAATTTCCCGGATCCCCGCCGATTTGAGCGCCGGAATGTCTTCCTCCGGAATCACTCCCCCTCCCAGGACCAAGAGATCTTTGACGCCCTTTTCGCGCAGCAAACCCATCACCCTCGGGAACAAATAGTCATGCGCCCCCGAAAGGATGCTCATGAGCAGGGCGTCCACGTCCTCCTGGACGACCGCCGCCGCAATCTTTTCCGGCGTCTGCCGGAGGCCCGTATAGATGACTTCCATGCCGGCATCCCGGAGCGCCCGGGCAATGACCTTGGCCCCCCGGTCATGTCCGTCCAGTCCGGGCTTCGCCACCAGCACGCGAATCTTCTTTTCCGCCATGTTTCTAACCCCCTCTCCGGATTTCAGAACTTATATTTCATGGTAAACTGGCAGATCGCAAGTCGCGAGAGCGCAAGTCGCAAGGGGGAAAAAATCTTCGACGCTCTCGCGCCTTGCGACTTACGACTTACGACTTGCGGTTTTTACACCGTCACAATCGGTTCATACTCTCCAAAAACGCCCCGCAACACGTCGCAGATTTCCCCGAGGGTGCAGTACGCCCGGACGCCCTCGAGAATGGGGACCATCAGACTCCCGTCTCCCTGGGCGACGTTCTTCAGGCTCTGCAGGGCCGTCTGCACCCTCTTGGCGTCGCGTGAGGATTTTAACTCCGCCAGACGCTTGATCTGGTGCTCCCGCACCCGGGGATCGACCCTGAGCAGGCCCTTCACCGGCGGCTCCTGAATCTGGAACTTGTTTACCCCGACCATAATTCGCTTTGCCGATTCAATTTCCTTTTGATAACGGTAGGAGCTTTCTTGAACTTCCCGCTGGATATACCCTTTTTCAATGGCCGCGACCGCCCCGCCGATTTGAGCAATCTTGGCAAGGTATTCGTCGGCCCGCTTTTCAATTTCGTCCGTCAACGACTCAATGTAGTACGATCCCCCCAGCGGATCCACCGTATCCGTAACGCCGGACTCGTGGGCGATGATCTGCTGGGTCCGGAGAGAAAGGCGGACGGAATCTTCCGTGGGCAGCGCCAGGGCCTCGTCATACGAGCAAACCGCCAGGGACTGACAGCCCCCGATTACGGCGGCCATGGCCTGCATCGTGGTTCGGATCAAGTTATTGAGCGGCTGCTGGGCCGTCAGGGTGCACCCCCCGGTCTGCGTATGGAACCGCAGCATCCAGGAACGGGGATCTTTCGCCTTAAACCTTTCTTTCATGATCCGGGCCCAGAGCCGGCGCGCCGCCCGGAACTTGGCCACCTCTTCGAGGAAATTGATGTGGGTGTTGAAAATCCAGGAAACTCGAGGTGCAAAATCGTCGATGTTCAAGCCGGCCTTGACCCCCGCCTCCAGATAGGCAATGGCGATGGCGAAAGCGAAAGCCACCTCCTGGACCGCCGTGGACCCGGCTTCCCGGATGTGATACGCGCCGACGCTGATCGTGTTCCACTGCGGGACTTCCCGGGAGCAGTACTCGAAAATATTGGTAATGAGACGCATGGAAGGCTTCGGGGGAAAAATGTAGGTTCCCCGGGCCACATATTCCTTGAGGACGTCGTTCTGGATGGTCCCCCGAAGGTCGGCGCTTTTGACCCCCTGCTTTTCGGCCACGGCGATATACATGGCCAGTAGGACCGCCGCCGTGGCGTTGATGGTCATGGAGGAGCTGACTTTGTCGAGGGGAATGCCCTGGAGTAGAAGCTCCATGTCCGCAAGGGAATCGATGGCCACCCCCACCTTCCCGACTTCCCCCTGCGAGAGCGGATGGTCGGAGTCGTACCCAATCTGGGTCGGCAGGTCAAAGGCCACCGAAAGCCCGGTCTGGCCCTGGTCGAGAAGGAACTTATAGCGGCGGTTGGACTCTTCCGCCGTGGCAAATCCGGAGTACTGCCGCATGGACCACACGCGCCCCCGGTACATGGTCGGCTGAATCCCTCGGGTAAACGGGTACTCCCCGGCAAACCCCAGATCCCTGAGGTAGTCCATCTCCGGAATCTCGGCTGGGGTATAAAGAACTTGAATGTCCATTCCCGAGGTGCTCTCGATTCTTTCCGGGGACTTTTTCAGACTTCGCGCCTCCCATTTCTGCTTTTCTTCCCGGATCTTGGTATCGTCCCTCATGTCCTTGCCTCCATCTTGCCGGCGCCTCAAACTGATTATTTTTGTAATCTTAAATCAACAGCGGAAAAAATACAAGGATCTAGCTCCCTCAGGAGAACGGTGATCCCCGCCCCATCCCGCGGTTGGGAGAAGGGGAATTTCGCCACCCGGAGATCGTCCACCCGGTTTCGGATCCTGGATTATATTTTAAGGATGAGATTCAAAAAGTCCATTACGAGGCTGGGCACCAGACCCAGGAGAATGGAAACGGCCGCCACAAGAAGGAGGGGAATACTCATGGTCAGCGGCGGATCTTTGATCTTATCGCTGGCCAGATGGGGTTTCAACGGGCCGAAAAAGACCGTCTTGACTGCCGAAAAGGTGTAGGAAACCGTCAAGAGAATCGCCAGCACCCCCAGGATGGCGATCACCAAGGTGAAGGGGTGCGTCAGACCTCTCTCGAAGATCCCGGCAAACATGATCCATTCGGCGGTAAAGCTGCTGAAGGGCGGAAAGCCGGAGAGCATCATCGCCCCCAGAATCCAGAGGAAGGCGGTAACGGGCATCTTGCGGGCCAGTCCGCCCATCTCCCGGATATCCCGGATCCCGGTCACGTAGACCACGATCCCGGCGGTGGAGAAAAAGATGGTCTTTCCCATGATGTGGCTCAGGAAGAAAAACATCCCCCCCTGCACGCTGGCATTGGTCAGGGCCCCCAGGCCGAGGATGGAGTAGGCAATCTGGCTGATGGTGGAGCACGCCGCGATGCGTTTGATGTCGTGCTGGGCCATGGTGAGGAGCGCGCCGTAGATCATGGTGATCACCGCCAGGACCATCAGCGGCGTTCCGAAGACCTGGAAATCCGCGCCCAGGGGCAGGATGAGCAGGCGCACGATGATATAGGCCGCAATATTGGCATAGACCGCCAGGAGTCCGGCAATGCAAGTGGGATGTTCGGCATGGACCCAGGGCATCCAGACATGGAGAGGAACAATAGCCAGCTTGGCCAGAAACCCGATGATGAATAGAATCGCGATCCAATAGGTCCAGGGGTTTCCCGCCAGAGAAGAAAGCTGGGAGATCTCAAAACTATGAATCTGGCTGTAGATCAATAGGGATGCAGCGAGGAAGAAAACGGCGGAAAAAAGCCCCCACATCAAGCACATCAGGGCGACCTTGAGGCGTTCGATATAACCGAAATAAGCCATCAAAAAATATAGGTTAATGGTTAGGAGCTCGAGGAAAAAATACATAAAGATCATATTGGAGGCGAGGGCCGTTCCCGCGAAACCCACCGGAAAGAGTAGGTAAAGGTAAAAATATCTGGAGTAGTAGCTGCGCCAGCGCTTCTCACTCACTTTCCCATAAATAATCTCAATCCGGTGCTCCACATAGTGAATGGAAAAAAAAGCCAGCGCCGCGCAGAGAAGATTCATGATCAAGGCGACGGGCAGGCTCAAACCATCGGCCAAAAGACCCAGCCGGATTCCTGGAGCCAGCAGAAGATATTCCTCGACCACCTTCTGCCCTTCATGCACTTTCAGGCCTGCCAGGCAGAGAAGGGCCGTGGTATAAACCAAACTTCCTCCTGCGATCCAGCCGGCTTTCCTTCCCCACCGATTCCGAGTTAGGAATATAAAAAGCGATGCCAGAACTGGAATTCCGATGATCTGCAGAAGGAGATAGGGAGGATTCATCGGGGCCCCCACAGCAAGGCGAGAATGAAAAAAATAAAGAAGCTCAAAACATAACCGACTCGAACGGCATTGCTCCGGCTCTCCGGGCGGAGGGTATGGAGGGCGTGATTGGCCTTTTGAGTAACCAGAAGGGGTAGCCTCCGGTGCAGCAGTTTATCCAGAGGATCTTCGACCCATTTGGGGGCCAGCCTGGAGAGCCTTTCAACCCCGCCCACGAAAAACCAGTAGTAGAAACGGTCAAGGTACCATCTTTCCCAGAAGAATTTGTGCAGCTCTTTGAGGAGGGGGTTCTTGAGGAGGTTTGCCGGGTAACTCTTCCCACGCATGTAGACGAAGTAAGCGGGAACCGCCCCCAAAAGCACGCAGATCACCGAAAGTACCGGAATGAATAAGGGGGCACCGGAGGGCGGGGTGGCTTTCATGGGCAGCTGCAGCGTCTGCCCCAGGATGAAAGCGAACCCTTCGAAGAGAAAAGACCCCACCTTCGGGCCCATGAACCCCAAGACCAAAATGGCCAAGGTCAGGATTCCGCAGGCCAGGGTCATGGTCCAGTGCCCTTCCCCCAGATGGGCCCCTTTCTTTTTCAGCTTATCCATATGCTCGCTCGGCTGACCGTGGAAGACCATGCCCAGGAAGCGGACGGTGTAAAAAGAAGTCAGGATCACGGTCACCATGGCTCCGATCAGCAGGGGATAGTGATGGGCTTCCAGGCAGGCAACCAGGACCATCTCCTTGCTCCAGAACCCGGGAAGGGGGGGCAGCCCCATCAGCGAAAGGGCGGCGATGCCCATGAAGATCCAGGTGAAGGGCATGTATTTCTTCAGCGCCCCCATCTCGTGCATATAGATGGAGTGGGCGGTATGGATCACCGCCCCGGCGCATAGAAAGAGGCTGGCCTTGAAGAGACCATGGCTCAACAGGTAAAAGATTCCCGAGGTGTACCCTTCCACCAGAACGTTGGGGGCGAACCCGGCGATTCCCAGCCCCAGCATCATGTAGCCGATCTGGCTGACGGTCGAATAGGCCAGGGCCTTCTTGAGCTCCAAGGCCACCATCCCCTGGGTGGCGGCCAGAAAGGCGGTGATCAACCCGACCCAGGCGGTCAAAGTGAAGAAGTGAAAGGCTTCGCTGAATCCCCCCACCCAGTATCCATAGTAGAAAATCGGGATGAAACGGGCCACCAGATACACCCCGCTCTTCACCATGGTCGCGGCATGGATCAAAGCGGAGACGGGCCCCGGACCCGCCATGGCCTCGGGCAGCCACTCGTGGAGCGGGAACTGGGCCGACTTCCCGATCGGTCCGGCCAGGAGGAGGACGCTCACCAGAAGGATCAGCCCCGGGGATTTGGCCATGGCCGGCATCCAGGTGGCGGTCGTCTGGTAAAGTTCCAGGAGGTTGAAAGTCCGGGAATAGAAATAGATGATCAGGATGCCCCCCAGCATGAGCATATCCCCGAGCCCGGTGACAATCAGGGCCTTCAGGCCGGCATGGGTCGGGGTCACGTAGCGGGTGGGGGGAGGGCCCCCGATCCAGTACTCCTTCTCGTCCCGGTAGTAGTATCCGATCAGCCCGTAGCTGCACAGGCCGACCATCTTCCAGCCCACGAAGACAAAGAGAAGATTGTTGGCCAGGACCAGGAGGAGCATGCTGCCGATAAAAAGGTTCATCAGCATCCAGAACCGGGATACCCCGGGGTCGCCGCGCATGTATCCCACGCAATAGAGCATGATGACGAAGCTGATCCAGGCGACCACGTTGGCCACCACGATGCTGAGCGGGTCCACCAGCACTCCCAGGCTGATCTTGACCGGAGCGGCGAGCCATACTACCTGGCTCTCCACGGGCAAATCGCCCAGGCGGAAGAGGAGGGGAAGCAGCATGCCGCTGGCCAGGGCTCCCAGGAAAGCGAAGAAAACCGCCCCATAATCGCGCACCTGAGGATGGAGGCGGGCCAGGATGGGTGTCAAAGCAGCGCCGATGAGCGGAAAAAGAAAGCACCACCAGGCAAAGGAAATATCCAAATTCATCACTCCCTAAGCGAACTCTTCCGGCGGGAAGGCCGCCGTTCCCTCAAAAGCCCCGGGGCACGACCCGTTCCAGCACCCCCGAGATGATGGGGCCGTTGAAAATTCCCAGGAGGACGATTCCCGCGGCAATGATCAGCGTGGGAATCAACATGGACCAGGGCATTTCGTCCATCCCCACTTTTTCCTCATCCGCGGCCGGAGGGTGCGGAGCTGGATGGCCGGAGTTGTAGGGCTTGAAAAAGGCCAGCTCGATCACCCGGAAGAAGTACACCGCGTTGAGCAAGCTGCTGATCAGAATGACGGCGATAAAGAACCATTGCTTGGCCTCGATGGCTCCCAGGATCAGGTACAGTTTGCTGAAGAAGCCGGCCGTGGGCGGAACCCCCACCATGGAAAGGCTAGCCACGACAAAAGCGGCCATGGTCAAAGGCATCTTTCTCCGGAGCCCCCGGAACTGGTAGATATTCCGCATCCCCATTTTATACATGATCCCGGCCGAAGCCATGAACAGGGCGGCCTTCATGAAGGCGTGGTTGAGGATGTGGAACAGTCCGCCGATGAGCGCCAGCTTGTTGCCCATCCCCAGCCCCAGGACGATGTAGCCGATGTTGGCTACCGAGGAGTAGGCCAGCATCCGTTTCAGGTCCGACTGGGCGATGGCCAGGATGGACCCGATCAGGATGGCCGCCGCCGCCAGCCAGGTCAGGACGACCCCCACCGGGACCCTCTGCAGCGAGTAGGACGGCTCGAAGATGGTCAGCAGGACCCGGAAGAGGACATAAGCCATGACCTTGGTCATCAGGGGGGCGATAAAGGAGCTCACCGCCGAGGGGGCGAAGGTGTAGGCATCGGGAAGCCAGAAATGCATGGGGAACAGGCCCATTTTGATCGCCATGCCCATTACAAAGAATACCAGGGCCACCAGGGTCACCTGGGATTCATAGAGAGGGGGGAGGAGCTTGGCCAGGTCCGCCATGTTGAGGGAGCCGGTGACGATATACAGATAACCGACACCCAGGAGGTAGAAGCAGGCCCCGATGGTGCCCATGATGATGTAATTAAAGGAAGCCAGGGGCGCCCCGTCTTCTCCGATGGCGATCAGGGCGTAGGCGCTCAGGGAAGCGATCTCCAGGAAAACGTAAAGGTTGAAGGCGTCTCCGGTTACGACGATGCCCAGCAGGCCGGTGAAAAGAAGGAGGTAGATGGTGTAGAACCGGACTTTCCTATCCGGCAGCTCTTTCTCCACGCTGGCCCAAGAGGAGAGGGTGATGAAAAAGCTCAGGACGCAGACCATGACCAGCATGAAGGCGTTCAACGGATCAACCACGTACTCGATTCCCCACGGCGGGAGCCATCCGCCCAGATGGTAATGGATCGTCCCCTGGGTCATGACCGCGTGAAGGATAACCAAGGAGCACATCGTGGAGACGGTGACCGCCCCCTGGGCGATGAAAAAAGCCGTCTTACGCCACTTCCAGCCGATGAGGGGGATGGCGTAAGAAGACATCAGGGGGACCAGAATGATTAGGATGACGGAATGGATCTGCAGAGCATTCATCGCATTGATTTCAGGATTTCATCTTCTTCCAGGGTTTTATGCCGGCGGTAGATCAGCAGAAGAACTGCAAGAGCCACCCCGGTGGTGCTCACCGACACGACAATGGCCGTGAGCATGAGAACATGGGGGAGGGGGTTCACGTAATCCGCGGCGCGGGGAAGCCCTTCCATGAGGACGGGGAGTGTGCCTCCTTTTTTGACCCCTATGGAAATGTAGTAGAGGATGATGGCCGTCTGGAAGATGTTCATTCCGATCAATTTCTTGACCAGATTCTTTTTGCCGATCATGGCATAAAAACCAATCATCATTAAGGCGATATACATCCAATAATTGTACTTGCTCATCAAAGAATCAATCATCCTTGCCCCCGGTGTCATACGAAGCAATGGCCAGGAAAATGAGGGTCATGATGGCCATGACCGCCAGGAACACCCCGATTTCAATCCCTAAAATCCCCATGGCCCGAATCTTGGGGATGGAAGAAAGGGGGAGAGGCAGCGTTCCATAATCCAGGTAATTTCCGCCCATCAACAAGGAGATTGCCCCGATTCCGGAGTAAATGAAAAGCCCCAGGCAGGCATAAAAGGTCAAGGCCTTTACGGAAATGCGGCGCCGGACCTCATCCAAACCATAGGCCATCACCAAGAGAATAAAGCTGGCCCCCATCATCACCCCGCCCTGGAACCCTCCTCCGGGGCTGTAATGGCCGTGCATGAGCACATAAATGGCGTAAAGCTGAATAAAGGGGATCAGCAGCCGGCAGATGGTCTTGATGATGACGTTTTCGTATTGACCGATCATTCGCCATCCTTCCGGAGAAGCAGAAGGCAGGAAAGCCCCGCGGTAAGGATGACCGTCGTTTCCCCCAAGGTGTCATATCCCCGATAATCGGCCAGAACCGAGGTGACCATATCCGGGGTGGCCGTCTCTTCCACGGTTTTTTCGATGTAACGGGGAGAAACGTGAAGGCTGGCGGGAGTGTTGGGGTCCCCCCAGGGGGGCATCTCCTTGGTTCCATAAATCAGAAGGCCCCCGGTCAGGAGAACGATCAGGAAAGGAAATATTTTCAATCCTTTGACCTCCGTTTGGTCTTGAAGACGGCGGCGGTAAAAAACACCGTGCTCACCCCGGCCCCTACGGTAGCCTCGGTGAAGGATACATCCATGGCGCCCATTTCACCCCATAGCAGGGCCATGAAGAAACTGTAGGCTCCCAGGATGAAAACCGCGCTCAAGAGATCTTTTACGGTGATGGCGGCGATCCCGCAGATCACGACCAAAATCAAAAGGATGAAATCCAAAGGCCAGATCATCTTTTCTGCCTCGAAGGGGATTCTTCGCCGGGCGAAGAATCTTTCACCCAGGGTTTCACCCCGTTTACCAGGGCCGCCCGGCCGATCGCATGGGTAGCGGTGGGGTTGGCGACAAAGATGAAGACCACGATGAAGATGATTTTGAGACTCACCAGATTGCAGCCATTGTAAACAACCAAACCCAGCAGGGCAAAGAGCGCCCCGAGCGTATCGCACTTTCCCGTGGCGTGCATCCGGCAGTAAAAATCGGGAAGGCGGATGAGGCCCAGGGTTCCCGAGGCAAAAAGGAAAATCCCCAGCGCCACCAGAATCACCGCTAAAATCTCGAAGATCAAATGTCCCCCTTCCTCTCAATATATTTGGCCACCGCCAAAGTTCCGATGAAATTGAGCAGGGCATACCCTAAAGCAGTATCCACGAACATATCGACCCGCTGGTAGATGAAACCCATAAGGAGTAGAATGACCACGATCTTCGTCCCGATGACGTTGACGGCTACAATGCGGTTAAAAAACCCGGGACCCCCGACCCCCCGATAGAGGCATAGGAAAACCAGGAAGCTCAGGACCATACTGCTGACCAGAAAAAAATCACTCATCGCTCCGCCAGTCCAACTCGCCGTAAATCCTGCCCACCCGGTCCTGCATCTCTCCCCCCAGCAAGTCGTCGGCAACCTTTTTGCTCAGGGCATGGACATGGAACTCGCCTTCGCGGATATCCAAAGTGATCGTTCCCGGGGTCAGGGTGATGGAATTGGCCATGGTTACCAAAACCAGGTCGCCTTGCCATTTGGTCTTGAACCGAATGATTTTGGGCTCGATGGGCATCCGGGGGCTCCAGACCAGGTAAACCACGTGGACGTTGGCAAGATAGATCTGATACATCAGCCAGGGAAGGTAAAGGAGGAAATTCTTCCCGGCCGTATGCCTTGCTTTCAAGGTTTTTAGATTGGTTTGAGTGAAGAAGAGGTCGTGGGAAGCGTAGGCCACAATCCCGCTGCAGATCACTCCCAGGGACAGATGGAATAAATCGAAAAAACCCGAGAGAAATATCCAGAAGGCGAAAAGAAGGGTGAAAGTGGCTAAGAAATTAAGGCCGTGAAATTTTCGTCTTGCAACCTCTTCCAAGGGCCGCCGGTTCTCCTTTTCTTAAGGGGCTGTCAGGAGGAATGGAATCGATCCGATGAAAATTCAGGGACAACTTGATCGATCCCTTCATCCATCCGCTGAATGATCATTCATTAAAGCGGCAATTTATCACATCACGCCAAAATGTGTCAAGCCAAATTCATGCGGTTCTGAAATTCAGGCGGCGAGTCCAGTTCCCTTGCCCCCCACTTTTTATCTTTGTTTTTCGATGGAAGCTTGGATTGGGCGCGGGTACGACGGCGCGCTTCGCGAAAGCACCAGCCGGGCCCCCCCTTTCATCTGCGAAAACAAAGGGTTTCCTCAAAGAAAGGAATCGTTGTTTTTTCCGCCCTCTCATTGTATATTCTTTAAGTACTATCCGGGAGAAAAGCCGAATCGGCGAAAAGGCCCAAGGCCAATTCTTCCCCGCGGAGAACCGTGCCGGCAAAAACCCTTGAAAAATCCCTGAACGAGCTTAAGAACAAAATCGACGAGCTGAACGTGCGCTTGGGAAGGGTTGAAGCCCGGCAGGTCGTTCAGGGTCTTTCCGAGCTCAAGGGGATGCTGCGGAGACGGGGCCTCGATATTTTCCGATTCAACCCCCAAGGCCATTTGTTTCTTCCGTCTTTCCGGACGGAAGAGGCGCAAACCCGCTTTTATGACCTCTTTAAAAAATACTCCTTCCGTCTTTTTTTGCGGGAGGTCTTGAGTCGGGGGAGCCCGTTCCGGGTCGCGGATGTCGTCCGGTATTCTTCTCTGAAGACCGGAAGAAAATACCTCCGCGCCCTCACGGAATCGGGGCTGGTGGAATACCTCGCCGGAGAGGATTACCGCCTTCTGGAGCTGCCTCCCGTTAGCTTGGGGCCGACCCTGGAGTGGTTCATGGCCGAAGTTTTCCGAAAAGAGTTTTCCTGCCCGGCTCTTTACGGGCTGCGTTGCAAGGGCACCCGCTGCGGCGGAGATTTCGATGTGGTTTCGGCCATGGAAAGCCGATTGATCTATATGGAGGTGAAATCCTCCCCTCCGAAAAACATCGAGGGGGTTGAGGTTCATGAGTTTTTCGGCCGTCTGGAAGACCTGCAGCCTCATCTCGCCTTTTTTTTCGTGGATACGGAACTCAGGCTTAAGGACAAAATCGTCCCGCTCTTCGAGGCGGAAAGGGACGCGGCAGGCTACCCGAATCCGGCTGACGCGGGGCGGGCGGAAAAAATCGGGGATGAAATTTTTTTTCTCAAACCGGCTCTTTACCTCCTCGGCAGCAAGCGCTCGATCGCCGGGAATCTGGAGGTTTGTTTCCGCCATTTCTTCACTTCTTCGCCGGGAAAGGCGTTCCCGTTCTGGCCGCCCCAAAGGAGCGCGGAATGACGGTTCCTTTCTTTTCCGCTCTTCTCTTCCTTTTTTATCTCATCCTATTGTTGCAGACCACCTGGGTCAGCGAAATTTTCCCTCCTTTTTTGAAGCCGGACCTGATGCTGGTTTTTGTGATTTATGTGGGCACCCTTCCCTATCTTTTCTCGGGGGCCGCCCTGGTCGGGGCCGGCGGGCTCCTTTACGAACTGTTCTCCGGAAGCCCCGGTGGCATTATCCTGATGACTTATTTCATCCTTTTTTTTCTCCTCAAGTCCCTAACGAAGTTTATCCTCATCGGAGAAGCCCTCTCTTTCCGCTTGCTCCTGGTGTTCGGCGCTTTGATCCTCCAGGATCTTCTGATCGGCCTTCTCCCGTTTGTCCTGGGCGTCGCGCCGACGATAACCTATCCGCCGGGAACCTGGATCCTTGCCCAGGCTGCGGCCACCAGCCTGGCAGGGTGGCCGGTCTGGATTCTTTTCAAAAAGGTGGAGTCCTTGCCCCGCATGACTCCGCCCCCCAAGAGCGCTTGAAATGAATTTGAAGCTGGATAAAAACGAACAACCCGAAGCCACCCGAGTTTTTACGTACATCAATATCGCCATGGCGGTTGCCTTCGCGCTGATTTTGGTGCGGCTCTGGCACCTCCAGATCATCAAAGGGGAGGACTTCCGAAACCTCTCCGCGAACAACCGCATCCGGATTCAGGACATTCCCGCCCCCCGCGGGATCCTGTACGACCGGGAGGGCATTCCGCTCGTCGACAGCTTCCCGGCTTTCGATGTCTCCCTTTACCGGCAGGACCTCCGCCGCTCCGAGACGCTGATCCGCCCTTTGAGCCAGACCCTCTCCTTGGATCAGGAAAAGCTCCAGGCCCGCCTGGCTGCCGCCAAGGAGCCCCCCCCTTCCCAAGCTTTCAAAATAAAGGCAAACATCAGCCGGGAAGAGCTGGCCCTGGTGGAAACCCGCCGTCTGGATCTTCCCGGCGTGATGGTCGATGTGGTGATTCGGCGCAACTATCCGTACGGCCCTCTGGCTTCGCATGTCATCGGCCACCTGGGAGAGATCAGCCAGGAAGAGCTGGAAAAGGAAGCGTACGGCAGCCACAAGGTCGGCTATCTGGTTGGAAAATACGGGGTCGAGCAAAAGTATGAGGTGGAGCTAATGGGGGAGAGCGGCGGGCGGCAAATCGAGGTGAACGCCATGGGCCGGATGATGCGGGTCCTGGGAACCGTGGAGCCCAACCCCGGCAATAATCTTTCCCTGACCCTCGACCTCGAACTGCAGAAGGCCGCCGCCGAAGCCCTCGCCGGGAAAAACGGCGCCGTCGTCGCCTTAGACCCCCGGAACGGGGACATCCTTGCCATGGTGAGCAAGCCCGATTTCGATCCCAACTTCTTCGCCCGGGGAATCACGCCTGATAACTGGAAAAGTATCATCGGCAACCCCGCCCGTCCCTTGCAGAACCGGGCGACCCAGGGTCAGTACCCCCCCGGCTCGGTTTTCAAAATCATAACCGCCCTCGCCGCCCTGGAGGAAAAAGTGATTACCCCCGATACGGTTTTCTCCTGTTCCGGAGCGTTTCCCTTCGGAAACCGGGACTACCACTGCTGGAAAAAAGAAGGGCACGGACGGGTGGATCTGCGGCGGGCCATCGTAGAATCCTGCGACGTGTACTTCTACCAGGTGGGGTTGCGGCTGGGCGTCGACCGGATTGCCAAATACGCCTATGCCCTGGGATTCGGGAAACCCACCGGTTACCCCCTGGGCCAGGAAAAATCCGGTCTGGTCCCCACCGCCGCCTGGAAATTGAAGCGTTTTCGCGTTCCCTGGCAGGCAGGAGAAACTCTTTCCGTAGCCATCGGGCAGGGCTTCAATTTAGCGACTCCTCTTCAGGTCGCGTCCTCCCTCTCGGCCTTGTTCAACGGCGGGAAATATTTTCAACCCCGGATCGTTCAATCCGTGCGCAGCCCCGATGGCGAGATTCTTCAGGAGATCCCGCCTTTGGCGGCCAGGAATTTGCATCTGAACCCCGAACACGTGGAATTTCTCCGGGAAGCGCTGTGGGGGGTGGTGAATGCTCCGACCGGAACCGGCGCCCGGGCAAAGGTCCAAGGGTTCAACGTGGCCGGGAAAACCGGGACCTCCCAGGTTATCCAAAAACGGGAAGGCAGGAGCGAAGCCAATCTGCCCGAATTCCAGGACCACGCCTGGTTCGCCTGCTTCGCCCCGGCTCAGAACCCGGAGATCACGGTCGTGGCCTTCGTCGAACACGGCGGCGGCGGCGGGGCGGTGGCCGCCCCCGTGGCCCGAAAAGTGCTGGAGAATTATTTCCTCCGGAAAAAATCCCCCTCTTCGCCCTTCCAAGTCGCCCTCGAGAATTCTAAGCAGCCCCAGAGCCCATAGGACATTATTATTTTGCTAACCCAAACTGAAAAAAATTCTTGACAAGGTTCGCCTAAACATAGTAGAAAGAAATATATTTTTAAGGAAAAGGTTCAATGGGTAAAAAGCTTCTTTCTAACTGGTGGTGGTGGTGGAACAGAATGAAAGGAGAGGTTTGCCCGTAAACCGGCCATAAACTGATACAGGAAGAACGAATCAAAAGCCGTGGGCAGCCTCAGTTGCCCGCGGCTTTTTTATTTTCAATTTCACCGCAGAGAACGCAGAGCGCGCAGAGAGAAAAAAATATTAATAGAAATGGCAGAAACGAATTGAATTTGGGCATTGGATTGAGGACTCTTCTTTTTTTTGATCCTGATATCTTTATGCTCTGCGCTCTCTGCGTTCTCTGCGGTGAATTCTAATGGAGAAAAGATGAAAAAAATTCTTCTGGGAAATGAGGCGATCGCGCGCGGGCTTTTGGAAAACGGCTGTGTCTTCGCGGCTTCCTACCCCGGGACCCCGGCCTCGGAAATTCTCTCTTCTTTCCTGCAAATGGCCCAGGCGGAAAAGAGCCCGGCCCTCGCCGAGTGGTCGATCAATGAAAAGGTGGCCTTTGAAACGGCCCTGGCCGTCAGCTACACCGGAGGCCGGGCCGCGGTCAGCATGAAGCAAGTGGGGCTGAATGTCGCCTGCGATCCCCTCATGAGTTCGGCTTACACCGGAGTCAAAGGCGGATTCCTCATCATTTCCGCCGATGACCCGGGGCCGCACAGCTCCCAAACCGAGCAGGACAGCCGGCTGATGGCCCTGATGGCAAAAATCCCGGTCCTGGATCCTTCGACGCCCCAGGAAGCGAAAGACCTGATCGCCTTCGCTTATCGGATCTCCGAGGAATTCGAGATCCCGGTCATGGTCCGGCCGACCACCCGGGTCTGCCACGCCCGCCAGGGAGTCACCCTCGGGCCCATCGCCGCCCCTCCCCCGCCATCCGGTTTTTCCAAGAATCCCCAGCGCTGGGCGGCGACTCCCCGCTATCGTCTGACCCTTCATCAGCAGCTCAATAAAAAGATCGAAACCCTGAGTGCCCAATACGGGAAGGATTTTTTCAAGCGGGTCCTGGGCGGCCAAAAAACATCCAAAGCGATCGTGTCTTCCGGCGCCGCCTTCGCCCATACGTACGATCTTATCGTCGAGCTCGGTCTGGAGGAGCAGATCGCCCTGTTTCAGATCCAGATGCCCCACCCGCTCCAGGCGCCGACGGTCTTTAAGGAAATCGAGCCTTTCGAAGACATTCTGATCATCGAAGAGACCGCCCCGGTGATCGAAATGCAGTTGGGCCGGCGGGACCGCATCCGCGGAAGATGGGACGGGGCGGTCCCCCCTCAAGGAGAACTCATTCCCGATGTGATCGAAGGAGTTCTGCGAAAATTTTCAGGTTTGGCGCCCGCGAAGAAACCGCCGGCGGCGGGAAAGCCCCGGAGGCCGACCCTCTGTCCCGGCTGCCCCCATCGTGCGGCTTTTTACGCGATCCGCGAAGCCCTGCCTCAGGCAATCTATCCCAGCGACATCGGCTGTTACACCCTGGGCCTCAACCTCGGCGCGGTCGACACCGTCCTCTGCATGGGCGCAGCCATCAGCCAGGCCTCCGGGTTCTACCACGCCTACCGGATGCGGGGCGAGGACCGCCCGATTGTTGCGACCATCGGGG
>Ga0315276_10002571_pt1 | contig 16658 bp, 24 predicted proteins | sample YL17G05_0_MG_FD_204542 | JGI IMG/M metagenome (GOLD analysis project Ga0315276, IMG submission 204542) | Sediment microbial communities from Yellowstone Lake, YNP, Wyoming, USA - YL17G05_0 | ecosystem: Environmental > Aquatic > Freshwater > Lake > Sediment | place: USA: Wyoming | collected... | reverse complement strand
GACACGATACGGATTGATCTCTTCGCTGATACGATTGATCTTCTTCTTTCACCAGAGATACTACAGAAACGCAGGCAGGAAATGGTCCCGCACAAGAAACCTGTGACCGGAGTTCTCGCCCGGTATGCAGCGCTTGTCGGACAGGCTGATAAGGGAGCGGTGCTGCGAAACGGGTGAACAAGATCCCAACACCTTTTCATTTCGACCAGTCCGGATACCAGTCATCTTCGGGCTCCTCCTGCCGAACCGGCCTTTTTCTTTACCGGTGCAATGTAATCTGAGTACTGGCGTTTGAGTGCTTCCTGTGCCCTGTTGAGAATCTGGGCAAACCCTTCCCCGAGACCACCATACCTGATATCCCGTATTACTGCATGCAGAAATACCTGGTAATAGATGCAAAGATCATCGAATACCGGATCAGCGACACCGGCAAGTTGGTTGACGAGGAGGGAGGGCTGGTAGGTCTCCCGAATCTTTTCCGGGGTATCATACATGTAGATCGTTTCAAAGAACGTGTGCGAAGCCCGGACCATCGCATCGATGAGCTCCGGCAGGGTCTCCGGCAACGCAGCGAACTGTGTGGTGAATACCGGGCAGAACCACGCCGTCGAGCGGATCTCCGGGCGCAACGCACGGAATTCGTGGTGATTGTAGATCTTCAGGACGGTTTCCCGATTCGTGATCAGCCGGCATACGTATCCGACAGAAGATTCACTCCTGCTCCGTTCGATGAACCCAGTATTCTGGAACGAGTCTATCCATTTCCGTATCGTTGCCACTTTCGTGAATCCGACACCCGTGGCAAGATCGATCTCGTTATGCGGTTCTCCATCGAGAAGGATACGCATCAGCCGGGGCTTGACCGGTGATTTCATCGCGATGCTCCTTCCGGTAATACACTCGCTACCTCATCACAGGCTGTTCGCACAACCGCTGATGGATGCTCACGGAGCTTCGTGATCAACTGACGGCTGTCTTCTGTGTTCATCTGTGACAGTGCATACACAATCTCACGCAGGGTATACACGTCCTGACCGGCAGCAATCATTTCGGCAAAGACCGGCACAGCCCGTTCGTATTTCCGCTGGCCGAGGATCTGGATCGCCATCATCCGGTGTTCCTGGATCGGGTGGTGCAGGGTGAGCAGGAGCCGCTCCTCAAATGCGTGCTCCCTCCAGTGGTCGATGGATTTTCCGCATTGGGTACATACTTGTGCATCGTCGGGGCCCTGTTTCCCGCAGAAAGGGCAGAAGAAAGTCGTGCTCATAACCGGCACCTTAATCACAGCACCGCAGGGGATTGCCTGCATCCTGCCTGCGTGTTGGATCTTTACTCATACGTCCGATTATGGCGAGTGTATCCAGTGCAAGCCAGGTATTTTCAAGGTTGGGGGATCCACCGAACATCGACCGGACGTATCCACCATTCTCACGGCAGCATTTCCTGATAAATTCCTGACACTGGGCAAGCAGGGGAGAAGGGTACTTCAGCACGGAACACGCAAGCACGCCCGCATGGATGTGTTCGAGATACCCGGGTTTTGAACCCGGTACTGCGAGGAAACCCGAGGCCGGGTCTTCACACTGTTTCACAAATTCCGTTGAACCAGTTAATGATACCGGATGGCCGAGTGCTGCCAGAATAGCAAGTGCATCAGCTGTCTCGATGATCGTTGACCCAGGATAGCCAAACCCTGTATCGGGTTGCTGGTACTGAAGCACCGCTGTAATAATCTCTGCTTTTTTTTCAGAGGGGATTACAATTCCGAGATGGGTGCAGAGATCGGTGAGAAGATTGAGATGTTCAAAGAGCGATGAGGATTCGACCGGGCGGATACTATCACGGGGAGGAATAAGCAAGGGAAGAATCCAGGATGCCAGATCCTCATCTGATTTCTCACCAAGCAGGAGCAGGCTCCGTGCAATCGCATATCTGACATTCACATTGGAGAAGTGTTTGCCGGAATTCTGGAACGAATAGAGGTATTTCCTTGTGGCGACGTCGTTATCCGGCAGTGCATCCAGCATCGCAAGCGAAGCAAGCGCATGGAACGTATCGCCGGCATTCGGCTCATCAAGCCGGTAAAAACAGTAGCCCCCTGACCTGCACCGCCGTTCCTGGATATATTCAATGGTTGTTTCCTGTCCCTGGATCATCGGCATCATCTACCATGTACTGGTAGAAGTCATCAGCCGATAAGGCGGTTTTGGCGGACTTCATCGCCGGTACGATAGTGTGGTGTGCGATGATAATTGAAGGTTGCGCCAAAAAATGACATAAAACATACAGGAGAGCGGGCCGCAGCGGCCAAAAGTGAGCGCCGGTTACCGAACGCATCAGCGAGAGGTCGAACGCGAACGAGTCACCGAGCGTTACGCATGAGTACGATCAACAGCGACGAACACGATGCGGAGTATGGTGTGAGGAGCGGGCCGGAGCAGCAAGCCCGAGACGAGCCTGCGAGTGAAGGGGTGCGTCATCGTTCCAACAGGAAGCCGTGAAAAAATAGCGAGGTGATGTGAAGCGAGCCGGAGCATCACCGAGGACGAGTGAACATGACCTGGCGCCTGCATGTTGCCAACCACCATATTCATAATGGATTGGCACAATTATGTTCCATGTGGAACAAAATTTAGCCAATGAGATTGTCGCACTGCTCCTGCAGGCCAATCTTCATCCCAGAGGCCTTGCAGAGAAACTCCAGACAAACCACATGACTATCGCACGGAAGCTTCGTACACTCGTTGACGAAAATGTTGCCGATTACCGGAATGAAGGGAAAAACAACGTCTATTTCCTCAAAAAAAGCATCGAAGGCAGGAATGCTGCGATGATCGCCGAGCTCTACAAACAATCACGTATTGTGAGCGTATATCCAATTCTGCGGAATATTTTCCGGATAATACAAGAAGAGGAAGAAATTAGCCTGGCACTTCTTTATGGCAGTTATGCAAAAGGAATCCCATCAAAGACCAGTGATATCGACATTTACATTGACACTCTTAACACCAATGTAAAGAAACAGCTGGAACAGCAGCATTCTTCACTGAGTGTAAAAATCGGGGAATTTGATCAACAGAGCCTGCTTATCCGTGAGATTATCAAGGACCATGTGATCATCAAAGGTGTGGAGGTGTATTTTGACAAAACAGGGTTTTTTGAAAAAACTGTATAATGACAAAGACCTTCAGCTGGTTGCACCAAATGATGTCGTAAAAGTGGCCTATCTGAAAAAGTCAGACAGCTTTCTTGCATCCGCACGGCTGCTGCGGGACAACGAACGGTTTGAAGAGTCCGTATCATTGACCTATTATAGCATGTACTATTCTGTCCTGGCACTCTTTTTTGCGACGGGAATCAAGTGTGAGAATCACTCGGCAGCAATTATACTGCTTGATGAAATCTTTGGAATCGATAATTCAGCGATTAAATCAGCCAAATCGGAACGGATAGACAAGCAGTATTATGTCGCGACGGCTCCGGTTCGGTCCGAAGTGATCTCTCTCATAAAAACTGCAGAATTATTTAATGCCGGTCTTCTCGATGTGGTTGACCGATTAACCAAGGATAAAATAGACGCATTCCGGAAAAAACTGATTAAACTCATTGGATAATTTTTGAGATCTTTGGTGATTGTCAATCCATGCTCTGACCATGAGAAATGAACATTTTTTTGATATCTCTCGTCGTGGCAATTCCCTGATTCTTGTTTTTACGAGACACCCCCGGAAAAAATGAGCCTCATATTGGTGTTCTGGCAGGGTTTCTAAGGTCCGGATGGGGTAAAGTATGGGGTAAAAACAACCTCGATTTAAAGGCCTTTGATGGCCAATAGGAGAGGTGCAAATCTGCCGTATTTTGGCAAACAAAGCGAATATTGGGCGTATTCTCCACACGAAACGAAATGGAGGGTTTTACGGGGTTTTCCGGTATTGGCAAATATATCTAGAAGGGAAAAGGAGTCCATTTTGGGCGTATTTTCCCTGAGTATAGTATCCCATCAAAGCACTCTTTTCTAAAAAAAACATATCGTATTTTAGAAGAATCCTCTCCCATAGATAATTACGATATAGTACACACCGACAACTATGAAAACCGCTGCGACACCTCGCCGGATCCAGAACTCTGCCGCCCCGATTCTCTGAACAATTCCTTTGCTCTTCCCCATACCCTTCACCAGAAGATACGAAATAATAATTACGGGTAAACCCGTTGCAAAAGCAAAAACAGCAGGAATAATCACTGGGTCTCCGGCACCAAGAGCGAGCGGAATAAGCATGGCAAAGAATAGTACTGCAGAAAACGGGCAGAAACTCAGCGCAAAGATTACTCCGAGCAGGAATGCCCCAAGATACCCCTTCTCAGCGAGCCGGGTCGAAATGCCGGACGTGAACCTGGAGAAACCGTCTTCCCAGGGCAACCGATCGAAATGAAAGATATCGAGCATGAAGATCCCACACATGACAAGGAAAGGACCGAGCAGAAGTTCCCCGTAATGCTGGAGTCCCAGGGCTATGAACTGAATATTCATCCCAAAGAATACAATAGCTGATGCGACTGCGACATACGCTGCCATCCTGCCAAGCGTGTAGACAAATCCGGTTAAAAGCGTATGACGACTGTCGTCAATTCTTTTGGAGATATACGCGATGGCGGTAATGTTGGTCGCAAGGGGGCAGGGACTGATAGCGGTCATCAGTCCGAGGAAGAAAGCAGCCACGACCGGAACGGGGCTCTCCCCCATAGTCCCGAGATAATTCAGGAGATCCATTTCAGGAAAGATCCCCGTTCAGGCGCCTTGTGATAACACTCGCGAGATATTCCTTGTATTTCTCTTTATCCCCGGTCAAGTACCAGACATCCATGTCCTGTTGCCGGTGAAACCCGTTAGCATCGTAAATCCCCAACCAGAGCGATGATCCAGTCACACCGTATTTTGCTGCTAGGGCGGCGTTATCCGGAAGATCGTAGTTGACATGGGCAAATACGACGCGTCCCGATGCGAGTTCGGTTTTGAAATTGGTATTTATCGTCTTTTCCGCAAGGTCCCCCACTGCGATGCACGAAGTGCACTGGGTATTACCATGGAAATGGTAGACCTCGACACGTTCAACCGTGCTGTTGGAATTGATGGTGGAGGGCGATAGAGTTGGTGCTGCCCTTTGATGTTGGGATGTGTCAGTGCAACCTGCGGTAAAAAGGAGAGCTACTATGAAAAATACGAATATGAAAGAACGCATCCGGTTTATAATGGCCACACATCCCCTTTTATTTCCCAATGCGTTCGGAGCACTTCAGCGCCTGGCGCCCGCGATCAGTAATAGAGTAGATAATCCAGTTGCCCTGCTGTTCACCGGAAATAAAATCCTGCTCTTTGAGGATACTAAGATGGTACGAAAGTTTCGAGTCCGCGATTTTGACGACACCTTTGATGACACAGACACAGAGCGGCTGGGAGAGAAGTGAGTACATAACAGTGAGCCGGATGGGATCCGCGAGTGCCTGGTGGAGCCGGCTGCCCGCAAGAAGAGCAGATGCATCCGGTATTCGTGCAAGGAGACCTTCCATCCCGCCCTGTTTATTGAGCTCATTCTGTATAGGATCCGGAAGGTCTTTGGTAAAATCGCAGCATTTTCCCTTTAAGGAAGGTGTCAGTTTCTGTACCATAGAAGATTCAAATTAATATGAAATGGTAAGGTATATATGTTTTCCATGATAATAAAGGTTCAAGAAAATTTGAACCTTTAGCTGCGGATGCAGCGGGAATCTTCTGAGAATATGGCTATCGATATAAAAGCTGAACACCGGCCAGAAATTAATGGAGTGACTCATGTTTCCTGATTACTTACAGCAATTCGCTGACTGGGTGACCTACTCAGTCCTTGGACTAGTACAGGGAACCGCACTTGCATCATCCGTGAACTTCTTCATTTACGATTCAATCAAGGTCACGCTCATGCTCGCGGTCATCGTCTTTGCTGTCGCGATCGTCCGCACGTTTATAACACCGCAGAAAGTGAAAAAGTTAGTTGCAGGTCGCACCGAAGGAGTTGGCAACGTTTTAGCAGCCCTCCTTGGCATTCCCACACCGTTCTGTTCGTGCTCGGCAGTGCCGCTCTTCATCGGATTCGTCGAGTCCGGAGTACCGCTCGGGATCACGTTCTCGTTCCTGATTGCATCACCACTCATTAACGAGGTAGCCGCTGCGATGCTGTTCGCCATGTTCGGCTGGCAGATCGCGTTGCTCTATATCATCTCGGGCCTAATCATCGCGATTCTCGCTGGGATTATCATCGGGCGTCTCCACCTTGAAGGGGAGGTCGAGGAGTTTGTCTATAAGTGCAAGTTGCATGACCTTGCAGAGAAGGAAATGACCTGGAAGGACAGGCTTGTGTTTGCAAAGAACGAGTCGAAAGACATCACTTTGCGGGTCCTGCCGTATATTTTACTCGGTATCGCCATCGGTGCGATCATCCACGGATATGCTCCTGCGGACTTCCTCGCAAATATTGCCGGGCCGGACAACCCGCTCGCTGTTCCGATTGCGGTGTTGATCGGTATCCCGCTGTATGCCAATGCAGCAGGGATGATCCCCATCATGGAGGTACTGACTTCAAAAGGTATGGCAATGGGTACAGCACTGGCCTTTATGATGGCCGTCATTGGTCTGTCATTGCCTGAGATGATTATTCTACGGAAAGTCATCAGACTCAAATTGATATTGATCTTTGCTGGAATCCTGTTCGTCGCATTCACGATGACCGGTTATCTTTTCAACGCGGTTCTCGGGTGATGGGGGAAGTTCTGATGCCAGACAAACCGTGCTGTGCCGCTGATGCACTGAGGAGGATCAGGCAGATCAACGTAAATGGGATTTCGACAGGAATCACTATGCTGGATGAAAGCATTTTCGAGGTGAGGAAACTCAGGTTCACCGATGAACGTGAGATCCGTGAAGCACTCATGAAACGGGTGAAGATTTACAACTATATCCCGCCCGGTGTGGCTGATGCGTATGCGGACGCGATCCTGAAGGAGTATCATTCCGCAAAAAAGTGAGGATGAACTGAGTACATGATTTCCTTTGAGATCCCCAACCCGAACAATGGAGATGAAATTACATGACTGATAGAACAAACAACCAGAAAAATAGTACCGAACACCCGACCACCCCACGAATAAAACGACTGGTTATCGAATGGTGTCACCTTGTCGTCGACGGAGCGACCTGCGAGCGGTGCGGTGCAACAGGTAGCGAAGTTAAAAACGCAGTCAATGAGCTGACAAAAGAACTGGGTTCGTTTGGCATCAAAGTCGTATTCAAAGAGACTCCGCTCGGTACGGATCAGCTGGAGGAATCAAATAAGATCCTGCTGAACGGCAAACCGATTGAAGATCTCATTGCAGGAAGCGTAACTGAAACCTCCTGCAGTTCATGCTCAACGCTGACCGGGACATCAGCATGCTGCCGGGCGGTCGAAGTTGATAACGAGCAGTATGAGGAGATACCTGCCTGGCTTATCAAGCGTGCTGCGTATCGTGCGGTTGGACTTAAGGAAGCATAAGGGTGAATCGGGTGTACTTTTTTTATGTTCCCTCAATCACCAAAAAAATGATTTCAAAATAGTATGAAACAGCTACCTTTATCACGTAGTCTTCCTTAGTTTCAATTAAATTCAAAATACTTTCAGATCCACAGAACAATAATTCACTCTTGCAGGATGCGATGAAGATCATGGTAACCATTGAAGTACTCGGGACCGGTTGCGCCAAGTGCAAACGACTCTATGCAAATGCCGAACAGGCAGTAAAAGATCTGAAGATTACGGCCAAGGTCATCAAAGTGGAAGACCTTGCAGAAATTGTCGGTCGTGGGATCATGCTGCCGCCAGCGCTTTTCATTAACGGTGAAGTGCGTGCAGAAGGCAGGATTCCTGACGTGAATGAAATCAAGAAAATGCTAACGGAGTGAACAATGACAGAACCACCTACCTGCTCCTGCGGAGCAAACGAACCGAAACGGATCATCTTTCCGTGTGCGGGCCAGGCAAATGTTGGCCAGCTTACCAACCTTGCAGCAGTCAAGCTGACTGAGGAAGGGTATGGTAACATCGCCTGTGTCGCATTGCTTGCAATCGGTACAGAGACCCTTATCGCAAATGCAAAAAACGTTGATGAGGTTGTCATCCTTGACGGCTGCCCAATGCTCTGTGCAAAAAAGATTGCTGATGCCCAGGGAGTCCCTGCTGCACAACACCTTGTGATGACCGAGCTCGGCATCACCAAAGGACCATCGAAAAATTATAGCGACGAGGATATCGAAAAGATTGTCTCTGCCTGCTGGGGTGGTGAAGGGAAGAAGAAGAACGCCCAAAAACTCTTGAAGAAAAACGGGGGGCCTGACAGCGGTTGCGGGTGTGGGTGCGGCGGGACGTGCTGACCTCATTCTTATCGGGTGACATCGCATCGCAACAGGTGAACAACTCTCATTCCTTGACCAATACCTGATAATCAGTATTGAGGTTGCATAAAAATGACGAACGATTCCGGTGGGCTGGGCTGGGTTGAGAAACTGCTGGCGCTCTGGATATTACTCTGTATTGTAATCGGGCTGGCTCTCGGGAAGTACTTCCCGGAATTCAGCCAGAGTCTTGCGATCGGCATCCCGATAGGATTATTTTTGATGATCTATCCGGCGATGACGAAGATCGAACTGGGAGAACTCAAAGATGCCCTTAAGAGTAAGAAACAGGTCGCAATCATCGTTTTCTTCAATTACTTTGTCAATCCCTTCCTGCTCTATTTCCTCGGATGGTTATTCTTTGAACAGATCCTGCTCGGTCTGGGTTGGATTACCCCGGAAGCTGCCAGTTACCTGTGGACCGCGCTTATCCTCCTGGGTGTTGCACCGTGCATCGCGATGGTACTGGTATGGACTGACCTGGCCAAAGGAAACGGCCCCCTCGGGATCGTGCTCATGGCATGGAATTCCCTTATCCAAATTGTGACGACTCCCTTCTTCATTGCTCTTCTGGTGGGCACATACATTGCCATCGATTATGCTCTGATCGCACAGAGTGTCATTCTCTATCTCGGTCTGCCCTTGCTATGTGGTGTCATCACCCGTAGGGAAGTCATTAAACGCAAGGGTGTGGAATGGCTGAACACCAAACTGATACCGCGTTTCAATGCTCTACAGCTTCTTGCATTACTGTTTACTATGATTGTCATGTTCTCCCTGAAAGGTGGCGTCATCCTTGACAATCCAGGCCTCATTTGGCAGATGGCGATCCCGGTAATCCTGTTCTTCTTCTTGTTGTTCCACCTCGTCTATTATACGACCAGACGTATGGGTTACAACTACGAAGATTCAGCAACGATGGGATTCCATTGCACCGGCAGAAACTTTGAGCTGGCCATCGCCATTGCATTGACCGCATTTGCAGCAATGCCGATGGTTGCAGTAGCCACGGTGGTTGGCCCCCTTATTGAAATACCCGTTATGCTGGCAATTGTGTGGCTGTCACTGAGAAGGAGAGACAAGATTATGCACCAGGGAAAAACACCGGGATCTCCCACATGAAACCTTTAAAGGAGAGAGTATGCAGATAAATATCGTCAGCGACGGGTTATTCGGGAAACGAGCATTCGAGAATATCGGCCTGCAGTTTCCCTGCCGGTGGGTTACCGTCCCATACTCCGGATCACCCATCATGGAGGATGTAGAGATTGATCTGCCTTCATGTGACCTCTGCATTTCCTATGCCCGGCACCCCGATGTGATCCTGGCAATCGTTGAACAAGGAGTACCCGTGGTGCTCGGCATCACCCCCGGGCCTGGCCTCGTCCGTCAGGCAAAGGAGATCAATCCTCTCGTTGCCTCGGCCCCGACCATGTGTTCGCTTGAATCGACGACCGGATGCAAGGAGATCGACTTGTATGCAGAACGGTTCGGACTTCCCGGGTTTCAGACCAGCATAGAAAACAGAACGATTGCCCGGATTGAAATAATAAGGGAAGCACCCTGTGGTTCGACCCGGGGAGCCGTTGCTGATTGCACGGGGATGCCGCTCTGCGCTGATACACTCCGGCATTTCGGTCTCCGTATCTGTCATCACTGTGTTGCCCCCCGGTTCGGCAAAACCTGCGACAAAGAAGTGTCAGGGGCCCTGCATGTCCGCCAACTGCTCCATAGTATCCCGGAAGAATCAGTGGCGGCCGCTCGGCTGGAAACATTCCGGGATGAGATGGATCGTATCCTTGAACAGCACCGGAAAAAACAGACTGGTCTTGGGTAACGGTCATGCTCAAAGTCCCACCGCACCCGGATTACCCGCCAGAAGAAGGACGTTACCTTCGGGGAAATGACTTTTCCCCGGCAGCGGTGGTCATCATCCTCACCACAGATCCTGAAGAGATACCTCCAGAGATCGAACACCTCTTGAGAATTGGGGTGGAAAGCGGAGCAGCACTTTCCGGGACCTTGCAGACCGCAAATATCGGCATCGAGAAGATCATCTGCAATATCGTCGCAAACCCGAATATCCGGTTCCTTATCCTTGGCGGTCCCGAGTCAGAGGGACACAAAACCGGTGATGCCATCAAGGCATTGTTCAAAAACGGGGTGGACGAGAAGAAACGTATTATCGGTACTACCGGGCTTTCAGCATACCTCTACAATGTACCGTTGGCGTTCATACTGAGGTTCAGACAGCAGCTGACACTTATCGATTGCCAGTTCCAGGATGAATCTGTGATCCGCAAAGCCGTGTGGTCATGTTTCCAGGAAAAACCGGTGGAGTTTCGCGGACAAACGCTCTTTGATCCTGGTGCATTTCCGGAACCCCCACTCGCCGGGAAGCTGACCTGGAGCGTCACGCAACCCTGGGCTGAGCCGGGTGATGACAACGAGCGGGTAGCAAAGCAGAAGGCACTGGACATGATCGAGAAACTGAAGGTAAGATGTGCCGCAAAAGCAGCGGAAGAGAGCAAAACAAAAATGGATTGATTATAATGGCCACAACAACTGGTGATCAGAGAACTTCGGCAGAGACAATCTGGGTCTTCACAGAGAATGTGGAGATCACTATGGAGGGACAATCCCGGTCATGGAAATAGCGGTGGAATATGAAAACAAAAGTCCTGTTCATCTGCACCCACAACTCGGCTCGTTCCCAGATGGCGGAAGGGTACATGAAGGCAAAGTTCGGCGACCGTTATGAAGTGTTTAGCGGGGGGACGGAAGTGACCCATGTACATCCGATGGCTATTGCGGTGATGAAGGAGATCGGCATCGATATCTCGCAGCACCGGTCGAAACTCATCGATGAGTTTTATGGATTGGGGATAAAAATCGTCGTCACGGTTTGTGACGCGGCAAACAAAGCCTGCCCGTTTTTCCCGGGCGCAAAGGAAGTCATTCACCAGAGTTTTCCGGACCCCTCTGCATTCACCGGCTCCGATGATGATGTCCGGGCCGGGTTCCGCAAAGTGAGAGATGAGATTGTACAATGGATTGATGCAACATTCGGACCGGAGCATACATGAGAATGATGAAGATATCCAATTCCGGAGAGAAGATTGAACCGGCTTACAAGGCATATCTGCCGTCGGGAGATCCAGGACCTCCTCAGTGGGGCTCATCCTTAAATATCGGATAGCACTATGCAACGTATCGAATTCTGAATACAAAAAAATCAGGTGAAGTGAATTATTATGGCAGAAGAAAAGAAGAAGAAAGGATTTTTCTCGGCGATTAAGGAATCGATGGACAAGAGTGGCGGCTGCTGTGGCGCCGGAGAGACCTGCGGTGCAGCTCCTGATACGTCTGCAGAAAAGGAAAAGAAAAAGGCCCCGTCCAAATAGTGAATGTGCAAGGTGATTGTCTGGTTATTTCCCATCGAGTACGACCAGAAATCCATCTTTCGTGAATTGAGGTGATTGTATTTATGGAAAATAACCAAACAGAAACACCCGTATATTGGGAAGTCCTCGTGTTCGGACTTGTGCCGATCATCGTCCTTATTCTCATAATCACCAGCTTTGCCCTCTCGTTCTTCCCGGTAGTACCGTTCTTTGTGAGCGGGGGAATAGCTCTCGTAGCCACTCTTTTCGGAGGATACACGCGTTTTGTCTCGGGGTTCCGAGATATGTACCACCGGAAGATTACGGTCAACGTCTTTGTTACTGTTGCCCTCATCGCTACGATGGCGGTTGGCCAGTTCCTGTCAGCGGCACTGATCGTATTTATCATGGCCACCGTGGGAGCATTCGAGTCCTATACGCTCGATAAAACGAAGAAAAATATCCGGAGCCTGCTCGATTTCGCTCCGAAGATGGCAAATGTGCGTCGCGGCACTGAAGAAGTTACCATGCTGGCCGCAGAGGTCCAGATAGGAGACATCGTAGTCATCAGGCCAGGCGAACGGATTCCGGTCGATGGGATCGTCGTTACTGGAGCGAGCAGTGTAAACCAGGCCCCCATCACCGGGGAATCGATCCCGGTTGAGAAGACCGTGGGCAGCGAAGTGTTCAGCGCGACCATGAATGAGACCGGACACCTTGAGGTCCGCACAACAAGGGTCGGTGAAGACACCACTCTTGCCCGGATTGTTCACCTTGTCGAAGGTGCACAGGGCACGAGGGCCCCGATCCAGGGGATTGCCGACCGGTTTACAACCTGGTTCCTCCCTGTTGTCCTCGTCATTGCATTAATCGGGTATTACCTGTCAAGAGATGTTCTCGTCTTTGTCTCCATCCTGCTGGTTGCATGCCCCTGTGCGTTCGCGATTGCAACACCGACTGCAGTCACTGCCGGGATCTCAAACCTGGCCCGGCGTGGTGTCCTGGTCAAAGGAGGCAGTTTTCTCGAACTTTCAGGAAAACTTGACACTCTCCTGGTGGACAAGACCGGGACATTTACGCTCGGCAAGGCGAAGGTTGTCGAAGTCATTGCCCGCCCCGGATACCAGGAAGCGGATGTTGTCCTTCTTGCAGCAACCGGCGAAAAATTCTCGGAACATCCCCTTGCCCGGGCCATCCTCGCAGCTGCCGGTGCCCGGAACATTACCGTCCCGGATCCTATCGATTTTAAAAGCGAAACCGGCATGGGTATCATCGCACGATCGGGTGACCACAATCTGATTATTGGTAAACCGGAGTTCCTCGAAAAGAAAGGTGTGCATCTGGGAGAGGATGTTCTGGGTATCGTCACAAAACAGATGGACCTGGGAAGGACCGTCATCATGGTCGCCAGTGACACCACTGTCGCAGGATTGATCGCCATTGCAGACGAGGTCCGCCCGGGAACAGCGGATGCCATTGCCGCCTTAAGGAAGATGGGGGTAAAAAATATTGTCATGCTGACCGGGGATAATGCGACTGTTGCGAAGGCCGTGAGCGCCGCAATCGGTATTGACGACTACAAGGCAAACCTCCTCCCGGAGCAGAAACTCGAGGTTGTAAAGGAATTCCAGGCAAAAGGGCAGATTGTGGGGATGATTGGTGATGGCATCAATGACGCTCCCGCCCTTGCAAAAGCAGATGTTGGCATTGCGATGGGTGCTTCGGGAACAGATGTCGCGATCGAGACTGCAGATATCACTCTCATGAAAGACGATCTCTGGCAGTTCGTGGACTTTGTCTGGATGTCCCAGAAAGTCATCCGAAGAATTAAGATCAATATCGGGCTCTCCATGGTATACAACGCGATAGGGCTTTTACTTGGTGTCCAGGCACTGCTCACACCGATAACTGCGACTCTCTACCAGGAGGCGGGGTGTATCTCTGTCGTATTTAGTTCAATCCTCCTGCTCTGGGCGAAACCAGGTTTTATTCATACGACTGAAAGCGAGAAGAAGTAACCAGAACTGAAAAATAACGGAGTATACTATGACTGACGAACACGAAATACGGAAACAAGTGCGAAAGAGCTACGCCAAGGTGGTTGAAGGGAGTAGTGGATGCTGCTGCGGCCCAAACTCCTCCTGTTGTGGCGGAGCAACAACGGCAGAACAAATCAGCGGGAAAGTCGGGTACTCAGCTGAAGAGATGGGTGCTGTCCCGGATGGCTCGAATCTCGGGCTTGGCTGCGGGAACCCGCTTGCCCATGCGGCGATCCATGAAGGGGACACGGTCCTTGATCTGGGATCCGGTGCGGGGTTCGATTGTTTCCTTGCTGCCCGGAAAGTCGGAAAGACCGGACGGGTTATCGGCGTTGATATGACGCATGAGATGCTGATAAAAGCACGGGAAAATGCAAAAAAGGCGGGTGCAACCAACGTTGAGTTCCGGCTCGGCGAGATTGAAGCTTTGCCGGTTGCTGATAACTCCGTTGATCTCATCATCTCAAATTGTGTTATCAATCTCTCTCCTGACAAGGCGAGAGTCTTCCGTGAGGCATACCGCGTGTTGAAGCCGGGGGGATTGCTCATGGTTTCAGATATTGTCCTGGTGCAAGAGCTTCCCGAAGCAGTGCGTTCTTCGATGGCGGCCTATGCCAGCTGTATTGCAGGTGCGAGCCTGAAAGAAGAGTATCTTGACTCAATCCGAAAGGCGAATTTTTCCGATGTGGTGATCCTTGAGGAAACACGCATCCCCTTCGATCTGGCAGCGGTAGATCCTCTGATGAAGGCAGGGTTTGATTCACTTTCTCTCTCGGAAAACGAGTACTCCGATATAGGCGACTCGGTGAGGAGTGTCAAGGTAAAAGCGATGAAAAGAAAATGATGGATGGATTATTGCCAGATCAAGGAAGGTTGTAACCAAGGTGGGAAAAATTACTGACGAAAGTCCTTTGATCCTCATCACCTGCTCGGGGGTTTCCAATACCGGGAAACTTACGACACAGGTCGCGGGAATCCTCGCGCAAAAAGAGCCGGATCTCTTTGAAGGGCACCTGCACGCAAAGCAGTCCACCCGCGATATGGAAGTGGTGATCAATGGCGGGAAGGTGGTGGTGATTGACGGGTGCGGAGATCGGTGTGCAGCAAAGAAACTGAAAAGTCTCCGTATAACCCCCCACATCCATATCATCGCAACAGAAGAAGGAATCGTAAAGAATGGCATGGCGGACCCGAAGTTCGAAGAGATTGAAACGCTGATTGCTGCGGTTCGGAGGGAAGTGCGGCAATAATCCAGATAGTTTTGGTGAATCAGAGAATAGAAGAATTAAGAAAGATGGTGAAGGAATAATGGATCTCATACACGCAGCGGAATTTTCTGCTAAAAACCCGGTCAAAAAAGACCTGATGAAAACCGCAGGTTCTAACATAGTCCTCGTTTGCCTTGAGACTGGACAGGTAATTCCGCCTCACCCGGAACCTTACGCAGTTGTATTTGTGGTTCTACAGGGAGAGGGGATCATCACCTCGGGCACTACAGAGCATGCCGTCAGACCGCAGCATCTTGTTTCCGTAAAAAAAGATGAAAACCGGGGGATCCGTTGCGATCAGCGGATGGTCCTTCTCGGCATCCGCGAAGACGTATAGGGAGATGAGGAGCCTATGTCCGCTGTAATTCACGCTTCAGATCTGACGAAAGTTTTTGGTAAAAGCACTGCCGTAGACCATATCTCGTTCGATGTCCAGAAAGGCGAGATCTTCGGCTTCCTCGGCCCGAACGGGGCAGGAAAAACCACCACCACCCGTATGCTGACCGGTGTCATTCCGGCAGACACCGGAACCGTAATAATCCTCGGCCATGACATCCGGTCCGCGCCGGTGCTTGCCAAACAAGGATTTGGGGTAGTGCCGGAAACGTCGAATGCCTACACCGATCTCACCGCATGGCAGAACCTGATGCTGATGGGCGAACTGTACGGGCTTCCGCGTGCCCGGGCAGAGCGGCGTTCATCCGATCTTCTTGGCATGGTGGGTCTCCTTGAGCGCAAAGACCAGAAGGTACAGGCGTACTCCAAAGGCATGAAGCAAAGGCTCATCCTTGCAATGGCGCTCATCCATGAACCGGCACTCCTCTTTCTCGATGAACCCACGAGCGGTCTCGACGTGCAGAGCACCCAGATGATCCTCTCCCTGCTCCGTGATCTGAACACACAGGGGACCACCATCTTTCTCACCACGCACAACATGGAAGAGGCCAACCGGCTCTGTCACCGGGTTGGCATCATCCGGGGCGGGAAGATGGTAGCAATAGATGCTCCGGAAAAACTCAAGACAGCAATCGACCAGGTGCACAAGATCGAAGTGAGTTTTGACCACGAGGTATCTGGTGACACCCTTGCCGGGCTTTCGGGAGTGACCGCAGCGATACGGATCGGTGATAAATGGCAGATAACCGCAGAAAACCGGGATACCGCCATAAGGTCCCTGGTGACCTTCAGCCAACAGAACAGTGCGGAGATTGTTACCCTGAACACGCTTGCACCTTCGCTCGATGAAGCATTCCTCCGGTTGACGCAGGAGAAAAAGCCATGAACCCGGCAGGATTCTTCGAGCAGGTTCGGCGGGCATGGGCGATTGCAAAGAAGGATATCCGGATCTACTACTTCAAGGGTCCAGTACTCATTTTCGGCGTCTTCATGCCGGTCTTCCTGTTCCTGGCTTTCTTCATGGGCAGCAGGCAGCTCCCCCTTTCATTTCTCATTTCAGGACTGGTCGGGATGACACTGTTTTTTACAGCCACTGCCGTATCCCCCGCCA
>Ga0315276_10002568_pt1 | contig 16668 bp, 15 predicted proteins | sample YL17G05_0_MG_FD_204542 | JGI IMG/M metagenome (GOLD analysis project Ga0315276, IMG submission 204542) | Sediment microbial communities from Yellowstone Lake, YNP, Wyoming, USA - YL17G05_0 | ecosystem: Environmental > Aquatic > Freshwater > Lake > Sediment | place: USA: Wyoming | collected... | reverse complement strand
CCCGCGTCAAGAAAAGCGCCGAGAACCATGTCCCCGCTGATACCGCTGAAACAATCGAGATACGCTATTTTCACGATCCCCTACCTGTTGATCAGCGACGCGAAATACCCCGCGCCGAAACCATTATCGATATTGACGACCGAGACGCCCGGCGAGCACGAGTTCATCATCGTCAAGAGCGGCGCGATCCCGCCGAAGCTGGCGCCATATCCGACGCTCGTCGGAACGGCAACGACGGGCTTCGATACGAGCCCGCTCACGACGCTGGCGAGAGCACCTTCCATGCCCGCGATGACGATGATCACGTTCGCCCTGTCGAGGACATGCCTCTTGTTCAGGATCCTGTGCAGCCCCGCCACGCCGACATCGCACAGGACCTCTACCTTGTTGCCCATCAACTGAAGCGTGACGCGCGCCTCTTCTGCCACCGGCAGGTCTGCCGTGCCCGCGGTGATGATCAGCACAACCCCTTTCTTAAGGGCCGGCTCGCGCGTCCTGTACATAATCGTCTTCGCCGTATCGTCGTATTGTATATTCGGATAGATCTTTTTCAGCTTACTGTATGCCAGTTTCGGCGCCCTTGTCACGAGCAATATACCGTCGTGCGCGATGATACGTTTCGATATCCGGACGATATGTTCGATGGTCTTGCCCTGGCCGAAGACCACTTCAGGGAAACCCCTGCGCAGCGATCTGTGGTTGTCGATCTTCGCGAACCCGAGATCTTTGTAGGGCAGGTCACGGAGAAGCGCAAGCGCTCCACGCGCATCGAGCCGTCCCGATTTAAAATCTTTCAATATTTTCGCGATACGTTCAGTCATGCCTACCTGAATATAATATACATGAGCACGATAATGACCATACACGAGAGGATGTAAAAATCATTGAAATAGAAAAAGTCTTTCAACTTTTCCGCCGCCGAATAGTCATATTGCCGCGTTATCGGCTCTTTGCGCTTGATGTCCTTCTCGAGATCCGTGAACGGATGGGTCGGACGCCCGTGGGTATCGAGATGGGGCTTGAGCCGCTCGGGCGCTCCCTCCTCGACTTCGGATATCTCGGACCTGATGGCATCGATCTGTTCCTTCCTGAACCTCAGGAACGACCCGCCTATCCTGTACGCGGGGATCTCGCCGACATCTACGAGCCGCTTAACCTCTTCTTCGGGCATCTTCAGGTACTGCGCAACTTCGCCTATCGTCAATAATTTCTCTGCCATAGTCTCACTCTGTTGTTATTCCGCTTCGCTTCTGCTGTCAATTCCGAAAGCGCTTCGCAGAAATCGCTCCCGCGAAAACCGCTACTATTTTATCTTTCCCGCCGCAACCCACTCGTCAATTTTGGCGCGGTCGAATTTCCACACATCCCCATCGCGCGTGCCGGGCAGCTTCCCCGTATTGACCCAGTCAAGGATCATCGCCGCATCGACTTCAAGATATGTGGCCAGTTCCCCGGGCGTCATCACCGCAGACCTGGACGGGCTGTCCGCGGAATTCCTTGAGACCATCCTGCAGCGCCCCTCGAACACGGCCCCTTCGGCGATACTCAGGAGCGGCGCGCTTATATCGCCGACCACCGCGGCGGGCGCCACAATCTTGAGCTCCTTAATCGCATGGACGTTGCCGTGCACTTTGCCTGCGATGATGATCGACTCCCCTGTAATATCCGCGTTCACTACAGCGTTCTCTCCGATCGTGAGGATGCCCAGGGTGTTGAGAGTTCCTTCGAACCTTCCGTTGATCCTCAGGTTCACAGGGTCCTTGAATACCAGAGATCCCTGCATCGACGCATCCAGGTCAAGCGCCCTCGCCGATTCATGCTTACGATCCCTTATCCCCATCATACCCCACCTCCAGTTTTTCGTGTACGAAAAACTGTCCCGAGATTGCGGTAATAAGGAGCAACCGGGGGACTACAGTGATCAGCCCTTACTCAACCTCCCATTTTACGTGTCGTACGCCGTCAAGATTGCCTATGTCCGCCAGTATCTGGTCAGAATAGCGCGGCGAATAGAGTTTCAGCCCGAGCTTCAGCTCCATGCTCGCGCCGTCCCTTGCTTTGTCGACCTCGAAATCGGTTATAGCGACCTTGCCTTCCTCGAGGATCTCCCGGATCGCCTTCAGCTGGTCAATGCCGTCCTTGGTCTCGATCACGATCGTCTTGTACCAGTCTTTTCTTATCATCACGTGCTCAACGCGCGAAAAGAGATACAGCGTGATGACCGTAAGGATCGTCGTCACGACCGCGCCGAAATACATCCCCGACCCCACGGCCAGGCCGAGCGCGGCAACGACCCAGAGGCTCGCCGCCGTCGTCAACCCCCTGACGGCGGACCGCGAGTGCATTATCGTGCCGGCGCCCAGGAAACCGATACCCGTGACGACCCCCGCCGCGATCCTTGCGGGATCGACCGCCACCTTTCCGTAGTACACGTCGAATATATGCATCGAGGTGAGCATGACAAGGGTCGAGCCGATACATAAAAGTATATGCGTCCTGAAGCCGGCCGCCCGGCCGTGGAACTCCCGTTCAAAGCCGATCATCCCGCTGAGAACCGCCGCAAAAACCAGACGAAACACCACGACCCATTCACTGATCATCTGAAAACCCCTCCATTTTCATCTCAACCCGCAGGTTCGGCTCGGCAGTCAAATACATGTCGGATCTACGGCCCCTCCTGTAAAGCTCTTCCCCCAGAAAGGATACCATCGCGGCGTTATCAAGGCAATACTCCATTTTAGGAAAATAAACTCTGATGCCGGAAAGCGCCGCCACCCCGCCGAGCTTCTGCCTGAGCCTGGAATTCGCGGCGACGCCCCCGCCGACGATAATCCTCTTCGCGCCCGTCATCGCGCACGCCAGGCAGGCCTTTTCGACCAGCGCGTCCAGCGCTGACTCCTGAAATGCATAGCAGATATCGCAGACCAGGTCATCATCGAGTTTACCGGCCTTCTGCGTGTAATATAATACCGCGGTCTTTATGCCGCTGAAACTGAAATCGAGCGAATCCCTCCCGAGGTAACTTTTAGGAAAATTGATCGTGTGCAGACGCTTCGCCCGGAGCGCCGCCTTCTCGACGACAGGCCCGCCGGGATAACCGAGCCCGAGAAGCTTTGCGACCTTGTCGTAAGCCTCGCCGACAGCGTCATCCTGCGTCTGGCCGAGCATCGTCTGGACGGCAACGGCCTTGCAGTGGAAGAGCGCCGTATGCCCTCCCGATACCACGAGCCCGACGAACGGAAAGTCGACGGCGTCCTCGCTGAGAAATGAGCTGTAGAGATGCGCGAGGATATGATTGACCCCGACAAGCGGCACCTTCAGGCCGTAGCTCAATGATTTCGCCATCGATATCCCCGTCAGGAGCGCTCCGACGAGGCCCGGCCCGTTCGTCACCGCCACAAGCTTCACGCATTTAAGTTTCTTTCCGGAGGCCTCGAGCGCCTTCGACGCGACCTCGGCTATGAACTCGACATGATATCTTGACGCTATTTCCGGGACGACGCCGCCGTACTTCTTATGCAGATGCACGCTCGACGTCACGACGTTCGAGAGGACATTCCTGCCGTCCGTCAGCGAAACGCCCGTCTCGTCGCACGATGTTTCAATCCCCAGCGTCAGCATTATTCCACCAGCTCCGAAAGGTAGACGAACTTAATGCCCTCTTTTGCCATCCGGGGCATTACTGTGCTCAATGCGGCTATGGTGTTCTTCCTGTCATGGCAGATGGCGATCGCTTTACCCCGCGCGAACGCCAGACGCTCAAGCTCATTCAACTGGCCCTCGATAAACTCGATGTCGCTTGAATTATCTAGGAATATATCGCGTCTGCCGTATTTAAGCCCCAACGCGCCCGCGACATCACCGCAGACCGATCTCTCGGACGTCAGGCTGTCAAAAAAGTAAAGTTTATGGGCTTTGATATTCTTCAATACCGCGGCCATAAGCGCCTTGTCCTCGGTGGCCTTCGAGCCCATATGGTTCGATACTCCGTCGATACCGGGCACGCTCGCGATCTCCTTTGTGATCCTGGAGGCGATATCATTTGCTTTCATCCCGGACTTGATCGTACCCGCCTCTTCTGCGATATCCTTACGGTGCGGTTCTAGCGGCAGGTGAAGTATCACCTCATAACCGCGCGACTCCGCGCGTCTGGCCACTTCGCCTGAATATCGCTGGTTCGGCAGGACCGACAGCGTAACCGGCTGCTTAATATCGAGCAGCGCGTCGAGGTTGTTCAGGCTGTAGCCGAAATCATCGATCACTATGGCGACCCTGGGGTTACTGACGGCTTTGGCCGCAGCCGGCTCCGTTACGGCGGCCCGCTTCGCCTTGTGTATCATCACGCTGAGCACGTCGACGGTGCCGCTCGATACGGCAAGCCTGTAGACCGTGACGTTCCTCCTGGCCTCCCGGTCGGCCCGGGAGATGCAGAAGGGCGTATCTTTAAGTCTCGCCTTCAGCTCGGCCTGAAAGCCATTCCATTCGAACGCCTTCGGGGCATTGTACTCCAGGAACGTGAATGTATATTTCGCGTTCCTGTCTCTACGCTGGTCTACCGTCTTACGCACAAGGTTATCATCCACAAGCCCGAAACTGAGAAATGCGCCTGATATTGTTTTTTCGAGGCCCGCCGACCGGTCCTGACCGGCACGCTGCCCCCGCAGGACCAGGATACCGCCCAGCACGATCAGAAGAACTATTAACGCAATGACCTGTCGCGATCTTTTCATCTCTGAAATACCCGCCCCTTATGACTTCTCTGACGTATATACTTTTATCGCCTTCATCAAATTAACCGCGGCCTCGAGCTGGTTATCTTTCTCTTTTTCTTTTCCCTTCACGGGCTTGCCTGAAAGCTCTGGCGCTTGGGCCTTCTCGGCCTTTTCCTCTTCCATCTTTTCGAAAATATCGATATCGTCTTTCTTCTTCGCGGCAAGCGAGGACTCCCGCTCGATCACCACATCCGGTGCGATCCCTTCGTTCTTGATCATCTTCCCGCCCGGCGTCAGGTACGAGGCGGTGGTAAACCGCAGCGCCGAACCGTCCTTGAGCGGGATGACCGTCTGCACGGATGCCTTCCCGAATGTCTTCGATCCGAGTATGATGCCGCGCTTGTTGTCCTTGATGGCGCCGGCGACGATCTCTGAGGCGCTGGCCGAACCTTCGTTGACGATCACGATAATCGGGTAGTCGGCACGTACGAAACGCCCGCTTGATTTGAAGACCGTGCTCTCGGCCGGATTACGCGCCTTGATAGATACGATAACTTTATCTTTTTTCAGGAACCTCTCGCCGACGTCGACGGCGCCGTCCAGCAGGCCGCCGGGATTATTCCGCAGGTCAAGGATGAGCGCCTCCATCCCCTGCGCCTCCATCTTCTTCAGGGCCTCATCCAGGTCGCGCGGCGTATTCTGCTGGAACTCGACAAGCTTTATGTAGCCGATCCTGTCTGCGATCAGCTCCGCTTTTTTGATGCTTCTGACCTTTATTATATCGCGCCTGATCGGGACGTCGAATATTTTCTGGTCTGCCTCTCTCCAGATGGTCAAGGTCACCATCGTGCCGGGCTTACCCCGCATCTGCTTGACGGCGTCGTTCAGCGACACGTTCTTTGTGACCTTGCCGTCGATCTTCACGATCTTATCGCCCGCCCTGATGAGCGCCGCTTCAGCCGGCGTGCCCGCGATGGGTGCCACCACCGTCAATATCCCATCCTTCAGCGATATCTCCACCCCGACGCCGCCGAACTCGCCCTTCGTTTCAATACGTATCTCGTCATACTCGTCAGGATCCATGAACTGGCTGTAATCGTCAAGGGAGGCGAGCATCCCTTTCATCGCGCCGTAGATCAGCTTCTTCGAATCGAGCTCATCGACATAGTCGCTGCGCAGGATGCTGACCGCGTCCGCAAAGAGCTCCACCTGCTGATAGAGGCCCGCCTTCGACACACCCCTTGCTTTATCAGCAGCGGTCTTCTCGAATCCTCCGATCGCCACCGACGCGGCGAACACCATGACCGCAATGACCAGTACGGCTTTCAGCGCCTTTTTCCTCATCTCATTCCCCCAGATTCTTTTTCAGGATATCGTTCACCATGGCCGGATTCGCAGCGCCCTTCGTCTCTTTCATAACCTGCCCCACCAGGTGCGCCAGCGCGGCCTTCTTCCCGCCCTTGTAATCGCTGGCCGACTTAACGTTGCGCGCGATGACGGCGCGCACCACCTCTTCCAGCCTGGCGGAGTCGCTTATCTGCGCAAGGCCCTTTTTCGCCACTATGTCAGCAGGCGCATCACCTGTCCCGATCGCCTCGACCATGACCTCTTTGGCCATCTTCCCGCTTATCTTTCCGCTGTCTATCATCTTCAGGAGGCCGATGAGTCCGTCCGGAGTGACCTTCATATCATGTATGGAAAGGTCCGCCGTGTTAAGATACGCCGTTATGTCGCCCATGATCCAGTTGGCGATCGTCTTCCTGTTGTCATAGCGAGCGGCGCACGCTTCAAAGTAATCGGCCAGCTCCAGCTGGCCCGTGATCACATTCGCGTCGTATTCGGACAGCCCGAAATCTTTCATGAACCGGTTCGCCTTCGCTTCCGGAAGCTCCGGAAGGCTCGCGCGGATCCTGTCGATCACCGCCGTGTCGACGGTGAAAGGAACCAGGTCCGGCTCCGGGAAGTACCTGTAATCCATCGCCTCTTCCTTCGTTCGCATCGACGACGTTATGGCCTTGTCGGCGTCCCACAACCTCGTCTCCTGGCGTATCACCTGAGCGTCCTCGACCAGCGAGACCTGCCTCTTCGTTTCGTATTCGAGGCCGACCTTCACGCCCTTGAATGTGTTCATGTTCTTCAGCTCGACCTTCGTGCCGAGCTTCTTCTCGCCGGAGCGCCGCACCGAAATGTTCGCGTCGCACCTGAGCGAGCCCTTTTCCATGTCGCAATCGGACACCCGAAGGTACTCAAGGATCGCCTTCAGCCTCGTCAGATAATCGTACGCTTCCTGGGGCGTACCGATATCCGGCTCGGTGACTATCTCAAGGAGCGGCATCCCTGTCCTGTTGTAATCAACAAAGCTGCAATTGTCCTCCGGCGCATGGATGAGCTTGCCCGCGTCCTCTTCGAGATGCACCCGCTTGATGCGTATACGCTTCCTGGCCTTGTCCGCTTCAGAAAATATGTCAACGAAACCGTCATACGAAAGCGGCATGTCGTACTGCGAGATCTGGAAATTCTTGGGCAGATCCGGATAGTAGTAATTCTTCCTGTCGAACTTGATCATACTCTGGACCGTGCAGTTCAGCGCCAGCGCGACCTTGACCGCCGAATGGAACGCCTCGCCGTTCAGGACCGGCAGGCTGCCGGGCAGGCCGAGACAGACGGGGCACGTCTGGCTGTTCGGCCTCTGGCCGAATTTCGTCGAGCAACCGCAGAATACCTTCGTCCCGGTCTTAAGCTGAAGATGGACCTCGAGTCCTATCACCGTCTCATATTTCGTCGCTCGCGGCTCGTGACCCGTCATATCGTCGGTCTCTTCTTATGGTGGCCGGTGCTCTGTTCGAATGAATACGCCGCCCTGAACATCGTCTCTTCATCAAATGCCTTCGCGAGTATCTGCAGCCCTATCGGCAGCCCGTCGGACGAAAAGCCGCACGGCACCGATATGCCCGGAAGCCCCGCGAGATTCGCCGGTATTGTGTAGACATCGGACAGGTACATCGCCAGCGGATCTCCGGTCTTCTCGCCTATCCTGAACGCGGGCGTCGGTGATGTCGGCGTGACGATGCAGTCGCATGATGCGAAGGCACGGTCAAAATCCTCCCTGATCTTCGTGCGAACCTTGAGGGCCTTCAGGTAATAGGCGTCATAATATCCCGACGAGAGGCAGTATGTGCCGAGGAGTATCCTGCGCTTTGCCTCTTTACCGAAACCTTTCGACCGCGTCTGGACATACATGTCGATCATGTCTTTCGCGTCGGTAGCGCGAAAACCGTACTGGACGCCGTCGAAACGCGCCAGATTCGAACTCGCCTCTGCGGGACCGATGATATAATACGTGCTTACCGCGTACCCGGTATGCGGCAAGCCGATATCGGTAACGACGGCGCCGAGATCTTTCAGGACTCCGATGGCCGACCTCACGGCCTGCTCGACCTGCGGGTCTATGCCCTTCACAAAATATTCTTTCGGCACGCCGATGCGCAGGCCCTTCACGTCTTTTTTCAGTGACTTCGCATAGTCGGGCACCGGAATGTCCACAGAGGTAGAATCCATCTCGTCGTGTCCCGCGATGACGCTCAGGAGAAGCGCAGAGTCCTCCACATCCTTCGTGATGGGCCCGATCTGGTCGAGGCTGGAAGCGAACGCTATGAGGCCGTACCGCGAGACGCGCCCGTACGTCGGTTTTAAGCCCACGACGCCGCACAGCGCGGCCGGCTGCCTGATCGAACCGCCGGTGTCGGAGCCGATCGCGCATATCGTCTCATCGGCCGCGACGGCTGCGGCAGAGCCGCCGCTCGAACCGCCCGGGATCCTGCCGAGGTCCCACGGATTTCTCGTCGGGCCGTAACATGACGTCTCGCACGATGAGCCAAACGCGAACTCGTCCATGTTTGCCTTGCCTATCAGGACCGCGCCCTCGTCATTCAGCTTGCGCACGACTGTCGCGTCGTACGGCGGCTTAAAACCGTCCAGGATCCTCGAACCGCACGTGGTGAGCTCATCTTTTACGCAGATATTGTCTTTGATGAGGACCGGGATCCCGGACAATCTCCCGGGCTTTGATGAGGCTGCTGACTCGGCGGCCCTTGCTTTGTTGACCAGGACTGTAGCTTTGACCTTACCGTCAATGTGCCCGATACGCCGCAGCACGGCATCAAGCACCGCGGGCGCGGCAACGCTTCCGGAGTCCATCATCTTCCTGATCTCATGGGCTGTCAGCGAATGGAGATTCCCGCTCATCACTTGCCCTCGATTATTTGCGGGACCTTGAAGAAATCCCCTTCCCGCGCCGGCGCATTCTTCAATGCTTCATCGACGCTCAGGGACGGCTTCAGGATGTCTTTTCGATACACATTCTTCAGCGTGGATACGGCGTGGCTGGTGGGCAGGACATCAGCGGTGTCTATTTCATTTAATTTTGATATATAACGTATGATAAGATGGAGTTCACTGCAGTATTGCGCACACTCGCCTTCATCCAGTGAAATCCTTGCCAGGTGCGCAACATGTCTGACCGTATCATTATCTATGATTTTCACTCATAAATCCTTATTTTGATATAAGTTACCATATGATTATGCTTTTGTCAAACCCACCTTTTGATTATTTTTAACTCGGCCCGACCATTGCATCGGCGATCTTTGCGAAGTCGGAGAGGCTGAGGGTTTCCGGGCGGCGGGAGGGGTCTATATTGACACGGTTCAATATGGATGCCAGTTTCTCTTTTGGCAGGTCGAGCGCCTCTTTGCGGGACAGCGAATTGATAATAGATTTTCGCCGCTGGTTGAATGAGCCGCGGATGATCCTGAACAACGCATCCTCGCTCTTCACGTCCACAGTAGGCGTGTCGGGCATATCGAGCCTCACTATGCTGGAATCAACCTCCGGCTCCGGGAAGAATGACGCGGCCTTGATCGTGTGGATATATGCCGGATGCGTGTAATACTGGACAAAGCAGCTGAACGCGCTGTAATCTTTAATGCCGGGCTTGGCCAGCATCCGGGTGGCAACCTCGCGCTGTACCGTCATCAGGACAAAATCGATCAGGTCCCTGTTATCGATCAGAAAGGCGACGATAGGAGTGGTTATATAATACGGCAGGTTGCCGATCACTTTGATCTTCTTGCGCGCGCCGATGCTCTCGGGATCGAACCGCAATATGTCATCGCAGATGAGCTCAAGGTTCGGGAAACGGCCTGCGGTTATCTCTTTCAGGATCGCGCAGGCTTTTTTGTCTTTCTCGACGGCGATCACCCTCGCGCCCGAAGACGCCAGGTCGATCGTCAGCGCGCCTAAGCCCGGCCCGATCTCCAGCACCGTATCGTCCTGCGTAAGACGGGCCTCGCCGATGATCTTGTCTTTTATGTTCGCGTCGATCAGGTAATTCTCGCCGAAGCGCTTCAGCGGCCTGAAATTATGCTCGGCGAAGATGCCTTTGAGCTGGCTCCTGGTAAGCATCGGTCAGGCCTTTGAGGCGAGGCGCGCGGCCAGCCGGATCGCCTCGATCATGGATGACGGGTCGGCCACGCCCTTGCCCGCTATATCGAATGCGGTGCCGTGGTCGGGTGATGTCCTTACGAACGGCAGGCCGAGCGTCAGGTTGACGCCGTCCTTGAAATACAGCAGTTTGAACGGTATCAGGGCCTGGTCATGGTACATAGATATAACGGCGTCGTACGTGCCTGCACGAGCCTGGTTGAATATGACGTCCGGCGGTATGGGGCCCGCCAGGCCTTTGACGCTCGCCGAGGCCTTCTTCATCGCCGGGATGATCACGCGAGCCTCTTCGTTTCCGAAACTGCCGCCTTCGCCCGCATGGGGGTTAAGACCTGCGACCCCTATGCGGCCGTTACGGATCCGGAAATATTTCTTCAGATAGGTATCGGTAAGCAGGATGGCACGGTGAACCAGGCTGATCGTAAGGCGCCGCGGCACGTCTTTCAGCGCAATGTGGCGCGTCACAAGAGTGATCTTCATCTTATCGCCAACGAACATCATCGCGTAGTCGCGCGTCGATGTGTGCCCGGCAAGGTATTCGGTATGGCCCTCAAAATCCGGAAGCGCCCCGGCCCTGATCGATGACTTATTCACCGGGGCCGTGACCATGCAATCGGCCCTGCCCTCCTTAAGAAGCCTCAATGCCTCATCAAGATATTCTACCGATGCCCTGCCGAATGCCGCATCGGCCCTGCCGTAGCGAAACGTCCTGCGGGGCACGTTCTCGAGGTCGACGAGCGGAGCCTTGAAACGCAGCCTCATGTCGGAACAGGCTGATTCGATGACCGACCTGTCGCCGATGACCAAAAAATTGGCACATCCCGCTATCTTCGGATGTGCCAGCGCTTTCAGCGTTACCTCGGGCCCGATCCCGGATGGGTCACCGATCGTAATGACAACCCTTGGCTTCACGAACCGGACCTCATGTCTTTTACCCCGCCAGAAAGCCCCTCGTTATGAAGGAGCTTTGTAACGGGGCCCGCCATTTCTAACGGGGTTTACTTGAACGCTATGTAGGCGCTCTTCTTCAGGGATTCCAGCCACCCTTTCATCTTCTCCCGCGCCTTCTCCCTGTATAATGCTTCTTCGATGAAGCGCCGCGACTCGGTAAGGCCGAGCGTCTTGGATTCGCGCCGCTCCTCCAGCTTGAAGAAATGGTATCCGGCACTCGACCGTATTATACCGGAGACCTCGCCGGCCTGCATGCCGAATATCACATTCTCGATCTCGGGCATCAGGTCGCCCCGCCGCACGAACCCCATCAGGCCGCCGTCGGCGGCTCCCGGCCCTTCCGAGTACAGCTTCGCGAGCTCCGCGAAATCCCCGCCCTCTTTAAGCCTCTTCTCGATGTCCCTGACCAGCTGGACCGTCTTCTCCGTCGGAGCGTCGGCCTTGCGCTTGATCAGGATGTTGCGCACCTTCACCTCTTCGGGCTGGACGAACTCGCTGGCGTGCTTCTCGTAATAATCGCTTATCTCGGCCGGCGTCATTACGATCGAGCCGCCGATCTTCGCGTCAACGAGCTTGCGCGACATGATCTGGTCTTTGAACCTCTCCCTGAGCTCCTTCAGCGACAGGTGCTGTTCCGCGAGCGCTTTTTCGAGCATATCCTTTGACGCGAACCGTTTCTGGACCTCATCGATCTTCGCGTCGATCTCTTTCTCGGACACCTCGACGGCCCTCTTCTTTGCATCGCCGAGTATCAGCTTTTCATCTATAAGCTGCGTGATCACGGCCTGCCGCGCCTCGTCCAGTTTCCTGACGAGCGTATCGGCCGGGTAGAGCGACTTGTACTGCTGGTAGAGCGGCGCAAGCAGCCTGTCAATCTCGCCCTGCGTAATGACCTCGTTATTGACGACCACGGCTATCTTCTCGACGACCTCGCCGTACAGCGGCGGCACCGATAAAAGCACCATGGCCGCCATGACCAGACGAAGACGCGTCCTCTTCGTGTTCATTTAAGCCGGCCCTTTCTCCTGCTTCTGGTTATCGAGCGACTTCAGCACCTCGCCATGGATCTCGACGCCGTATTTTCCCTTCAGCCGCATCAGAAGTTCGTCGAACAGGACTCTCCGCTTCGCCTTCTTCAGCTCGGCCTCGATCGCGGGCCTGGCCTTATCGAACGTCTCCGCGCCCGGCTCTTTCTTTTCCGTCAGTTTGATTATGTGATAGCCGAACTGCGTATGGACAACATCGCTCGTCTGGCCGACGTTCAGCTTGATGCACGCTTTCTCAAAGTCGGGTACGAGCTGGCCGAGCCTGAAATAACCTATGTCGCCGCCGCGTGACGACGTTGCGTCGGTCGACTTCTGCCTCGCCAGCTCCTCGAACGATGCGCCCTTGGCAAGCGCATCGAGTATCGCCCGCGCTTCCGTATCGGTCGCTACGAGTATATGCGAGGCGCGCCACATATCAGGCGCCTTGTAATCCCCTTTATGCTCTTCATAGAACTTGACCATATCGGCCTCGGAGACCTGCGCCTTATCCTCGACCTCGGTCTTGATGAACTTCGCGATTATGATCTTCTTCTTTGCCTCGTTGATGACGTCGACCACTTCCCTGTCTTTATGCACGCCGCTGCGCAGGGCTTCATCGTAGAATAGCTTCTCGGCGATCATCTCATCGAGGTAGCGCTTTTTGTTCTTTTCGACGACGTTCTGGTAATACGACGGCATCCTGGCTATCCGCGCCTTAAAATCACTGAGGGATATATATTCGTTGCCGGCCCTGGCAAGTATCTTATCGTCGGAGGAGGGCCTCTTCGCGCAGCCGGTGACTGCCAGCGAAGTTATGATGAGGGCTATGATCGGTATCGTTGCATTATTAGCCATAGTATAAGATGATATGGTAGCACAGAACCCGCATTACTTCAATCTACTTGTTACCGGTTCCGGCCGCTTCCTTACGCGAATCGACGGCAGCCTTCAAGAGCCTGCAGTACATATCGAATCCGACCGCGTTAATATACCCGTGCTGCTCCATGCCGAGCAGGTTCCCCGCACCCCGTATCTGCAGGTCCTCCATCGCGAGCCTGAAGCCGCTGCCGAGCTCCTGGAACTTCTTTATGGCCTCGAGCCGCTTCTGCGACTCGGCGGTGAGCACGAAATCTTTCGGGATCAACAGGTACGCGTGCGCCGCGCGGGTGAACCTGCCGACCCTGCCGCGCAGCTGATAAAGCTCAGAAAGTCCGAACGCGTCCGCCCTGTTTATGATGATCGTGTTCGCGTTCGGGATATCTATACCTGATTCGATGATCGTCGTCGAGACAAGGCAGTCGATCTGGCCCCTGATGAACCGTATCATGGTGTCTTCGAGCATCTTCTCCGGCATCCGCCCGTGCGCGACGACGATGCTCACCCCCGGAACGAGTTTCGAGACGGCTTTGGCGATCTTCTCGATGCCGCTTATCCTGTTATGGACGAAGAATATCTGGCCTCCGCGGGCCTTCTCTTTCATGATCGCCTGGCGTATCAGCGACTCGTCGTAATGAGTGACTTTCGTTTCGACCGGCAGCCTTTCCGACGGAGGCGTATTGATCACCGATATGTCGCGCCCGCCCATCAGCGCGAGGTAGAGCGTGCGCGGTATCGGGGTAGCGGTCAGCGTCAGCACGTCGGTCGAGACGCGCAGCTTCTTCAGGTACTCCTTGGCCCGGACACCGAACCGCTGCTCCTCATCGATGATGACGAGGCCGAGGTCCTTGAATATGATATCGCCCGACAGCAGCCGGTGCGTGCCGATGATGATGTCGACCTTTCCTTCCGCGAGGCCTTTAATGACCTGCGCCTGCTCCTGGTCCGTCCTGAAGCGCGAGAGCATTTCGACGGCGACCGGGAATTGCCTCATCCTCGTCATGAATGTGTTGAAGTGTTGTTCGGCAAGGATCGTCGTAGGCACGAGTATAGCAACCTGCCGGTTGCCCATCACGGCCTTAAACGCTGCCCTTAGCGCGACCTCGGTCTTGCCGTAACCGACATCGCCGCAGAGGAGCCGGTCCATCGGCCGGGGGGCCTCCATATCCCGTTTTACGTCGATCACCGCGCGCAGCTGGTCGGGCGTCTCTTTATACGGAAACTGCCGCTCGAGCTGGCCCTGCCAATCATTATCGGGAGGGAACGCGAAACCCTCGACGGTGGACCGCTTCGCCTGGAGATCGATGAGCTCGACGGCCACCCTGACCACGCCTTGTGTCGCGCGCTGCTTCGCCGACGCCCAGAGTTTTGAGCCGAGTGAATGCAGCTTCGGCAGCCGCTTCTCAAATCCCAGATACTTCTGCACCTTGTCCAGGTCGCCGAACGGCACAAACAGCTTCTCTCCGTCGGCGTACTCGATGGCGAGATGTTCGGTGTACTTCGCGTCTATCTTGATCTTCTCGAGGCCGATATATTTGCCGATGCCGTGGTCGGTGTGCACGACATAATCGCCAGGCTCGATATCGACGAAATTATCTATCGGCGATTCGGCGCCGGCGAGCGCGCCCGCGCGCCGGATGCGGCGCCTGGAAATACCCCTGATCGGGAGGATGATCGCGACGGTATGGTCCTGGACGCTCTCATACGTGATCGGGTCGACACTGCGTATCCGTTCGACCCTGTTGTGCAGCAGTTCTATCCTGAGCGGGTATTCGAAGGTGAGGGGGAATATCGTGACCGTATCGCCGAGCCGCGAGAAATCGCCCTCCTCGGCCACGCGCCTGGCGGCGTGGTAGCCGAACCCGACGAGGCCGATCGAGAGCTTCTCGACGTCGATCTCTTCGCCTACATATATCTTTACGGATTCGAACACAACTACATCTTCTTGGGAAGCGAAACTCCCAACAAACGTAAGCCGTTCGCGACGACGATCCGCACGCAATCGACGAGGACCACGCGCGACCGTGTCAGTGCAGCGTCTGAGGTCACGACCCTGTGCTTGACATAAAAAGAATGGAAAACAGTGGCCAGGTCCTGCAGGTACTGCAGTATCATGTACGGTTCCAGCGCCGTGCCGCTCAGGGCCACTGTCATCGGGAACTGCCGCAAAAGGCGCATCAGCTCGAGCTCCTCGGCCTCTTTCAGGAGGCTGGAATCGAACTTCGCCGACATGTGAGCTTTTCGGCCGTATTCAAGTATAGACCAGATCCTGGCGTGCGCGTACTGTATATAGTAGACGGGATTCTCCATCGACTGTTTCTTCACGACGTCAAGGTCGAAGTCGAGGTGGCTCGATATCCTCCTCATGATGAAGCAGAACCTGGATACGTCCTTGCCGGAGGCGTCCATCACTTCGCGCAGCGTCACGAACTCACCCGCCCTCGTCGACATCGAGACCGCCTGTCCGTTCCGGTACAGCGTCGCCAGCTGCACGATCAGGACCGAGAGCGAATCCGCGGGAAAACCGAGCGCCTGTATCGCCGCTTTCATGCGCGGGACATAGCCGTGATGGTCCGGCCCCCATATATCGACGATCTTCCTGAAACCCCTCCTGAATTTCTCAAAATGGTACGCGATATCCGGGGTCAGGTACGTCGCGCTGCCGTCAGATTTATAGATGACCCTGTCCTTGTCGTCGCCGAAGTCGGTCGACCTGAACCAGACAGCGCCGTCCTTCTCGAAAATATACCCCCGCTCCTTCAGCAGCCGCACAGCCTTCTCCACCTTTCCGGACTTTCTCAGGCTCTTCTGGCTGTACCACACATTGAACCTGACGCCGAAGTCCTTCAGGTCTTTGCGGATATCGTTCATTATCCACCGCAGCCCGAACTCCCTGAAGGGATCGATACGGTCGGTCTGCATGTGCCGCGTGCCGTATCTGGACTTGAACGCCCGCGCGATATCGGCTACGTAGGTGCCCTTGTAATGGTCGTCAGGGAAGTCCTCTGTGATGCCGCAGAGTTCGCGGTAGCGTATCCTGATCGAAGAGCCCAGGATGTTCATCTGGTTGCCTTCGTCATTGAGGTAATATTCGCGCGTGACGTTGTAGCCGAGGAATTCGAGGATATTCGAGAGGCTGTCGCCGATCGCCGCCTGCCTGCCGTGCGCGATCGTGAGGGGACCGGTCGGGTTCGCGCTGACGAACTCCACCTGGAGCTTGACGCCCCTTCCGACGGCGGCCCTGCCGTAATTATGCTTCGTCCGTTTTATCTGGAGGAGCACTTTGTAGAGATACTGCCTGCTGAGGAAAAAATTGATGAACCCCGGCCCCTTGACATCGACGCGGGCGACGGCGTCCTTCAGCTCCGATGCGGCTATCGCGCTATCGAGCCTTGCCTTCACCAGGTTCGCGAAGTCGACAGGCGACCTCGAGACGGACCTAGCGATCTTCATCGCTATGTTGGTCGAGATATCACCGTGGGTCTTGTCTTTGGGGATCTCTAATTCGGCCTTGAGGTCGAGCGTGTGCGGCGGCACCTCCGCGCCGAGCTCCGTGAGGATCTCTCGCACGGATCTCTCGAGGACAGGGACGATCTCTTTTT
>Ga0315276_10002567_pt1 | contig 16678 bp, 16 predicted proteins | sample YL17G05_0_MG_FD_204542 | JGI IMG/M metagenome (GOLD analysis project Ga0315276, IMG submission 204542) | Sediment microbial communities from Yellowstone Lake, YNP, Wyoming, USA - YL17G05_0 | ecosystem: Environmental > Aquatic > Freshwater > Lake > Sediment | place: USA: Wyoming | collected... | reverse complement strand
CGCACCTCGCACCTCGCACCTCGCACCTCGCACCTCGCACCTCGCACCTCGCACCTCGCACCTCGCACCTCGCACCTCGCACCTCGCACCTCACACCTCGCACCTCGCACCTGATCTCCTATGACCTACATCGCCAAACCGAAACTCCATCATCCGCAACTGCCGACCAACAAACTCGGCTTGACCCACCGCGACTACGAAGGAGCGATCTCGACGCTGTGCGCCGGCTGCGGGCACGATTCGATCAGTGCCGCGATCATGCAGGCCTGCTTCGAACTCGATCTGCCGCCGCATCGCATTGCCAAGCTCTCGGGCATCGGCTGCTCGTCCAAGACGCCCACGTACTTTCTCGGCAATTCGCACGGCTTCAACAGTGTGCACGGCCGCATGCCCTCGGTGCTGACCGGCGCCAACCTTGCCAATCGCGAGCTGATCTACCTGGGTGTCTCGGGCGACGGCGATTCGGCCTCCATCGGACTCGGCCAGTTCGCGCACAGCGTGCGTCGCGGCGTCAACATGGTCTACATCGTCGAGAACAACGGCGTGTACGGCCTGACCAAGGGACAGTTCTCCGCCACGTCCGACCGCGGCTCGAAAAGCAAGAAGGGCGCGCTCAATACCGACGCGGCCATCGACATGGTGATGCTGGCGATAGAACTGGGCGCGACTTATGTGGCCCGGGGATTTTCCGGGGACAAGGCGCAACTGGTGCCCTTGATCAAAGGCGCCATCGTGCACCGCGGCGCCGCGTTCATCGACTGCATTTCACCGTGCGTCGCCTTCAACAACCACCCCGGCTCGACCAAGAGCTTCGACTACGTGCGCGAGCACAACGACGCCGTCAACCAGCTCGACGTCATGCTGCCGCGCGAGCCGATCACGGCGGACTACGCGCCGGGGACGGTCGAGGAAGTCACGCAGCACGACGGCTCGGTGCTGCGTCTGCGCAAGCTCTCTTCGGAGTACGACGTGCATGACCGCGCTGCAGCGATGAACTACCTGCAGCAGCGCAAGGCCGAGGGCGAAATCGTCACCGGCGTGTTGCACATGGATCCGGAGGCAGACGATCTGCATGCCTACCTCAACACCGTCGATTCTCCCTTCAATCGCCTGGGCGAAAAGGAACTCTGTCCCGGCGCCGTGGCGCTGGAGCAGTTCAACACCCAACATCGGTGAACCCGAGGCGCGAGGCTCCAGGCACGAGGCGCGAGGGAAGACAAGTCCTTCTAAAAGGGTACTCCCGGCTGCGCCTGGGTATCCCGGAGGGAGAAGGACTTTTGCCTCCCTCTCCCTCCGGGAGAGGGAACGAGGGTGAGGGAAGAATGTGTCGTGAATTACGAAAAGATCACTAAGTGTGCCGTTTTCTTTCTCTCCTTCCTCTCGTCCCTCATTTCCTTGAACTTCTTTTCCCCGCAGCAAATAGCCGAATTTGACCGCGACGGTTTTGTTATCGCGAGGAAGCTTGCGGCACATGAACTCTGCGAGCGCATGAAGGCACTGGCGCAGCGGCATCTCGCCGCGGAAATCGGGCCGCTCGAATACGAAGCCCAGGTGAAATACCCGGGCGCGCCGGCCTCGCTGGATGCACCGGGGGGGCGCACCGTGCGCCGCTTGCTGCAGGCGTACGCACGCGATCCGCTGTTCCGGGAATGGGCGATCTCTGCGGAAATCGCCAATCGGCTGCGACAGTTACTCGGACCTCGACTGGAACTTTCGCAGGCGCACCACAACTGCGTGATGACCAAGAACCCGGCTTTCAGCAGCGCCACGGGCTGGCATCAGGACATCCGCTACTGGTCGTTCGAGAAGCCCGAACTGGTGTCCGTCTGGCTGGCGCTCGGTCCCGAGCACGAGGACAACGGCTGCCTGTGGTTGGTGCCGGGCTCGCATCGGATGGAATTGCGCCGCGAACAGTACGACGATGATCGATTCTTCCGCGCGGATCGTGACGAGAATCGCAAGATCCTGCGGGCCAAGATTGCTGGAGAGTTGGACGAAGGCGACGTGTTGTTCTTTCATTGCCGCCTGCTGCACGCAGCGGGGCAGAACCGCACTGCGCTGACCAAGTTCGCCGCCGTGTTCACCTACCACGACACCGGCAACCGGCCGTTGCCGGGCACCCGATCGGCGTCATTACCCGAAATTCCGTTCCCGGCGTAATTCCGTGAGCGCCGAGGGCGCCCTTGCGCTAGTCCAGCGCCTGCAGTTCGGTCTCCGCTTTCTGCAGCCAGATCGGCATCTGCATTTCCTTGAGCAGCGATACGGCGTTGACGAGATGCTGTCGGGCAGAGTCCTTTTGTCCGCTGCGTCGATGCAATTGTCCGAGCGCCAGCTCCGAACGTGCAAGCAAGGGACGTAACCCCAGCGCCCGCGCCCCCTCCAGCGCTTGTTCCAACAAGTTGTGCGCCTTTTCGAGACTTGCTCCGCCTTCGGCCATTCGCGCCAGACCAAGTACGTGGTGCTCCCATACCACCCAGCCGCGTTCGCCGTGCAGTTGCGCCAGTTCCAACGCTTGCTCCATCAGATCGACAGCTTTTGCTGTTTGGCCGGCCATCAGGTAGGTGTAGCCGAGAAATCCGACAATCCACGAGCGCCCGGACTCGATCTTCAGGGCTTTCATCTCGTTGACAGCTTGCTCCGCCATGGCAATGCCATCGTTGTGGCGCCCCTCGTACGCATAAGCGATCCCGAGGAACGATGTCACGAACGGTACCTCGAGACGAAGATTCATGGATCGGCACAGCGCGCGCCCGGGTTCGAGCTGCGCCATGGCCCGCCCGATTTCTCCTTTGCGCAAATAAAGGAAGCCACCGCAATACTTGGCAAAGGCTTCGCTGAATGGATGCTTCACTTCTTCGGCGAGTTGCATCGCCCGCTGCCAGGCTTCGATGGCCTCAGGGAAGCGCCCGAGTTCCGCCAGCGACCAGGACAGGTGGCCGAGCGAGAATACCAGCGGGATGCCTGCCATTCCGAGCCGATCCTTCGACAGCTCGCCGCTGAGCATCTTGATGTTGTTCGATTGAACTCGGCCGCTTGGCCATGATCGCCGAGATGAAAAAACGCCTGGCCTAAATGAAAGTTAGCCGGCGCTTGTATGCCCAGGTCGTCGAAGCTGCGGCCGATTTCGATCGCTTTCTGGCCGGCCTCGATCGCGCCTGCGTAGTCACCACGCAGTCTGAATGATTGAGCCAGATAACTGAAGACCCTTCCCTGCCGGCGCGTGTCTCCGCTGGACTCTGCCAACCCGGCTGCGCGCTGCAACGACTCGAGCACGCGTTCGAATTCTCCGAGCGGATGCAGGGCACTGCGCAGTTCCAGGCGCAAGTCGATCGATTGTTCCGTGGTTTCCCTGGTCTCCGGCAGTTGTGAGAGCGCGTCGAGCGCCTGATCGAGATAGCTCACGGCTTCCTGATTGGCCGATCGCGCGAGCGCCTTCAGACCGGCCTGATGAAGGTAGGTTACCGCCCGCGGCCAGACCTGGCCGCGCACGGCATGTTGGCTTAACCGTTCGAGTTGCTCGGCAATGCGGCCCGCGTAGAGGCTTTCCATGGCCGACACAATGCGGGCATGCGTGGCTCGCCGTCGATCCTGGAGCAGGCTGGAGTAGGCGACCTCGTGCGTGAGTGCATGCTTGAAGGTGTATTCGATGTCGGGGAACAACCTTGCTTCGTAAAGAAACTCCGCCGCCTGCAGACGTGCGAGGCCGGCCTGCAGATCTTCGGCGGGAAGCTCCGCAATGACCTGCAGGAGCGGGAAAGGCACGTCTTTGCCGATGACCGCAGCAGTCTGCAAAAGACGTTTGTCCTCCGGTTGCAGGCGGTCGATGCGGGCCGCGAGCACGGACTGAACGCGGCCGGGTACCTGGATGCTGGCGAGCGGCGCTTGCAGCCGGTAGTTTCCGCGCTCGCCTGCCAGCACACCGGCTTCGACCAGGCTGCGTACACTTTCTTCGAGGAAGAAGGGATTGCCCTCGGTGCGCTGGATCAGCGTCTGCCGCAGACCGCGCAGAGGATCACCCCCGCCAAGCAAGCCCAACAGCAGTTCTTCGGCGCTCTCTGCGGGCAACGGGTCGATGCGCAACTGCGCGTAATACGTCTTCGAGCCCCAACTCGACTGGTACTCGGGCCGGAAATTGACCAGCAGCAGGATGCGGGACGTGGGCAGGCTCTCGATCAGGCTGTTGAGGAAGGCTTGCGTTTCACTGTCGATCCAGTGCAGGTCCTCGACGATGAGCACCAATGGCTGTACCTGACTTTCGCGCAGCAGCAGCCGCTTGCAGGCATCCAGGGTGCGGCTGCGACGCTGGGTCGGATGCAATCGCTGCCACTCCGGTTCCTCGACGCCGACGTCGAGCAGCGCAAGAAACGCAGGCAGGTGATTTGCAGCGGTCCCTCCGGTGCTGCCGTGGCTGCGCAGACCGACGCGATGCCCCTGAACAAGAAAGGTGACGCAAAGGTCGAGGCGAAACTGTCGTTGCCCAACGGTTGCGTGGGGCCAGTGATCGTACTGCGCGAGCGCTACGAAGGAAAGATTGGCGGCTGGCTCGCCGGCACCGGAATGTAGTTTACCGGCAGGTGAATCGAGGCCGATCCCAATAGGGTCGGCCTTTTTTTTGGGCAAGCAGCCCGAAGCGTCCCAAGGCAGCATCGACAACGTTGTTCGGGCACTCTCCTGAGCGTCACCTTGATGGCTATGTCGTTTCTTCCAGCGAGCGCGGCCGCGGATCCATGGGTTTACTTGGGCTTGCCGAGTCGTTGCATGAACGCAGCGGGCGTTTCGATCAAGAATCGTGTGCGTCCTTGAAGTTCCAGGAGCGCTTTATCACCGGTAACTAATGTGTCGGCGCTACCGCCTTGCGCCAACGCCACAAATTTCTGATCGGAGGCGTCTCTGCACTTGGGAAGTCCATTCCCGGATCGGCCAGACGTATTCACGATTTCGACAAAAGGCAGATAGAGCCCGAGGAGTTCTTCTATCTGGGCCTTCGTCAAAGCAAACTTTGGGTACCCGAGGACCCGAATCAACTCGTCCACAGTCTGGTTGTCCGCAAGGGGAATGACTCCGCCGTGCTGCCAGGATTGACGCAACCAGGACAACCGGCCTTGCCTGAAGAGCAGGGCCGATACGAGAACATTTGTATCGAAGACAACTCTCAGCGGCGCTTCCGTTCCGGCTTGCGCGCCCACCTTACCGCCACGGTGACATCGTCTTCTGTGATTCCGAGCTTTTCGAGCTTGTCCCAGACGTCCTTAACCTGGGATTTTTTTACCGGCTCCAGAATGATGCGGTCGTTCTCCGCCTTGACCTCGAAGTACTCGACGCCCGGGAATTGACTGGCGACGGCCTTGGGAAGAGTAATCTGGTTCTTTACAGTGCGCTTGGCAAGCATGGGGCGGTATAAGTGGCAGGTAATGAAGTAAGGAAATCCTACTACACGGAGAAATATTCTTCCAGTCCGAACCCCATCAGACCGGGATTGGCGGCGTGCTTGGTCTGCCGCATTCCACACCTACCCTTGGTAGCGGGAAAGCATCGTCCAGAATCACGCCACGAAACTGGTCGAGCGCCCGCGCTTTCTCCTTCCGAAGCCCGGAGCGGTGGATTGGCATGGACGTGTGAGACCTTGAAAATCCCGCGCAACATACGGGAATTTCAATATAAGTGCCGCTCGCTCGAGACGGTGGGAGATGGAAATCGCCACCTTCAGCCGAGGTCGTCAATGCTGCGCGGCCAACTGCATCCAATAAGGAGGTGCGGGTCCGCGACCTCGACGTGAAGTCGAAGTCAAGCAGCGGACGATGAGGTGGTCAGTGCTTTGGTGACGACTTCGGTGGTGTCCTTGGACGGCACCGCGGTGTCGCGAATGCGCTCGAGTGCGGCTTTGGCGTGCTTCTGGTGGATCGCATCGAATTTCCGCCAGCGATCGAACGAGCGGGCCAGCCGCGCGCCGACCTGGGGATTGAGCGGGTCGAGCGTGATCACCTGATCGGCGGCGAATGCATAGCCGGATCCGTATCCAGTTGCAACGGAACATCGTTGCCATCCGGCCCGACCAGGCCGACGTGCTGCGTTTCGCGGCGAAGCTGGAAAGCGGCGCGGTGAGCGCCTTTCTGGGTGCGGTGCCGGTGTTCGACAATCGCGATCTGTCGAGGGCCGCGGCCGGCATCCTCGGCGACGAGGCCATGCACTGAGCGATTCTACGCCAGGCGCTGGGCGATGATCCGGTCCTGGCCGCATTCGTCGGGTAAGGCGCGGATTCAGGTGGCCGAGGTGGCAGTGTGCCGGATTGCCTCGGTCTGGAATTCATCAAAAGCGTGCATGGCGTCGGCTGCCAACATCAGCGACGGGCCGTCGCCCATGTAGACCGCCACGGCGAGCGCCTCGATGATCTGTTCGCGCGAGACGCCCATGCGCGCAAGCGCCTTGGCGTGAAAACCGATGCAGCCGTCGCAATGGCCCGCGGGTAAAATGCAGTTATCGAAACGACTCTGGCGAGGATCGCGTATGCCGGTCATGGAATGGAACGAATCCCTGGTGCTCGATCGCGGCGTGATGGATGAAACCCACGAGGAATTCATCGAGCTGTTGAACCGCCTTGCCGATGCGCCGGACGAGAAAATACTCATAGCGCTGGACGAGTTCATCGCGCATACAGAAGAGCATTTCGCGCAGGAGCGGCGCTGGATGGAGCAGATGACCTATCCGCCGCTGACCTGCCACGTCAGGGAGCACGATGGCGTCCTCGAGACCGCGCATGAAGTGCGCCGGCGCGTCGCCGCCGGCGAGACGCGCTTCGGGCAAGTGCTGGCGCGGGCTGTCGCAGAATGGTTCTCGAATCACGCGGCCAGCATGGACAACGTGCTGGCGCTGTACATGAGGGAAAAAGGGTTCGAGCCCGATCGCGATCCGTTGCGGGCAACCGCGAACCTTTCGTAACGTAAGGCACCCGGGACCGTGAAATTGCCGGTCCTGGATGCCAAATCAGCCGGTCTCGTGCCTTATCGGTTCCAGGACGCGTAGCCGCTGGCGGTCCCGTCCGCCCAGTTCACCTGGGTCACCCCCACAAAGGTGTTGGTGCCGCTGATGCTCTGATACTTCCCGGTCCCGCCGGTATAGGTAAAGGTGCCGGGACCGCGCCCGCCCGGACCAGGCGTGCCTGCGTTCTGCCACATGACATAGGCCTGGTCTCCCTGGAGGTCGGTAATGATGCAGGAACCGCCGCCTTTGCTCTTGCTGGTGTTGAAGTCGAGATCCAGCCAGCCGGGGCATTTGACGCCGGCTCGGTGGAAGGTGCTGCCGTCGCCCTTGTCGTTGAAGAAGGTGCCGCTGAATTCGCCGACCCAGAAGAAGTGACCTTTCTCCATTTCGTGAGCCTTGCCGACGCCGAACCAGCCGAATTCGCCGACGACTTTTGTGTCTGCCGCGTGCGCCGGCAGCGCGATGGTGATGGAACCTGCACCCAGCATGGCGCAGGCGGTAGCTACGATGTGTCTGACTTTTCTCATTTTTCTTTCCTCCGATTGACTCGTTGACTTAAATGCCGGGCGGTTATTCCTGCCCGGTGTGGAGATGGCCACGCACTGCGAACCGTCCCGTGGCCACTGGACCCCTTTGCACTGTTCTACATCCTCGTTGGTTACCGGTAGCTTAACGATTGGCAGTGCGAAATCAACTTCGCAATATATTTAAGGCGCAATGCCGGCGGCATTCCGGCCTGGCCGCAGGCGCTGGAGACACCGGAAGGCCTGCCGCAACCACTGCCCGACGCCTCTATACAGTCAGAGAAGTGTCAGCACATTGTCCGGCGGCCGCCCGACTATTGCCCGATTGCCCTTCACCACGATCGGCCGTTCGATGAGAATGGGATATTTCGCCAGGGCGTCCAGCCACTGGTCGTCGCTCAGCGTCTTGCTTGCGAAATTGTCCTGGTAGACTTCCTCGCTTTTGCGCACGATCTGCTCCGGCCTCATGCGAAGTTTCTTGAGGATCGCATGCAATTCGTCCTTGGTTGGCGGATTTTTAAGGTACTCGACGATGACCGGCTCGATGCCGTGTTCCTCGAGAATCGCCAGCGCAACGCGGCTCTTGCCGCAGCGCGGGTTGTGGTAGATCGTGAACGCTCCCCTGTCCGCCATTCTTATCTCCCGGATTCCCGGTTGCTGCGCCTGCGGCTGGATTTACGCCAGCGCGCGGGTCACCACTTCGAACGTATCCTTCGACAAGCCTGTGGTGTCGCGGATGCGCGCGAGCGCCGCTTGCGAATGTGCGCGGCGCGCGACATCGAATTTTCTCCAGCGATCGAAGCTGCGTGCCAGACGTGCGGCGACTTGCGGATTGAGCGGATCGATAGCAGTAATCTGATCCGCGGCAAAGACGTAACCGGAACCGTCGGCGGCATGGAAGCGAACCTGATTGCCGTGACAGAAGCTGCTGACCACCGAGCGCACCCGGTTGGGATTCTTGAGTGTGAACGCCGGATGGCGCATCAGGCGTTTTACTGCCGCGAGGGTGTCCGGCAGGCGGGAAGAAGCCTGCACGGCGAACCACTTGTCCAGAACCAGCGGCTCGTCTTTCCACCGGCCGTAGAATTTCTGCAGAGCGCCATCGCGCTCGCCGCCCTCGGCGTTGGCCAATGCCGACAAGGCGGCCATCGAGTCGGTCATGTTGTCGGCCGCGTCGAACTGCGCGATACACAGCGCGCGCACCTTCGGCTCGTCGAGTTCCATCAGATAGCCCAGGCACAGATTGCGCAGCGCGCGTTGTCCGGCCGAACGGGCGTCCGGGCGGTACGGTTGCGGCGCCGTGGTAGCCCGGTAGGCAGCCAGCAATTCGTTTCTCAGCGCGGACGCAATATGCTTTCTCAGCGATCGGCGTACCGAATGAATGGCGTCGGGGTCAATCTCGCCCATCTGTTCGGCGATGTAACCCTCGGAGGGCAATCCCAGCGCTTCGGTTGCGAAAGCGGGATCCTTTGGCGCGTCGGCGAGCACGCGGGCGAAGGCCCTGACGAAGGCATCGGGAAATTCAGGGGCGCGACCCGCGCGGAACTCGCCGATCCCGCGCAGTAGCAGATTGAGCGCGAGGCGCTGCCCGGCTTCCCAGCGGTTGAACGCGTCCGCATCGTAGGCCATCAGGTGGGTCAGGTCGGCATCCGAGAAATCGAAGCGCACATTGACCGGCGCGGAAAAACCCCGCAGCAGCGAAGGCACAGGCCGCTGCGATACGTTCACGAACTCGAATGTCTCGAGCGGCCGGGTCAGGGACAGAACCCGGGTGCTGCCGGTCGGCTTCGCTTCTCCGGCGAGTTGCAACGGCTGTTCGCCTCCGTCCGGCGCGACCAGCCCGACGGCGAACGGAATGTGGAATGGCAACTTGGTTTCCTGCCCCGGTGTCGGCGGACAGGATTGCTCCACCGTGAGCGTGTAGCGCCTGGCTGACGCGTCGTACTTGCCGCCCACATTGAGAACGGGCGTACCGGCCTGCTCATACCAGCGCTTGAACTGCGTCAGGTTCACGCCCGAGGCATCCTGCATCGCCTGCGCGAATTCCTCGGTGCGCACCGCCTGACCGTCGTGACGCGCGAAATACAAATCCATGCCCTTGCGGAAATTGGGCGCGCCGATCAGCGTATGAATCATGCGCACGACTTCCGCGCCTTTTTCATAAACCGTGGCGGTGTAGAAATTGCTGATTTCCATGTAAGAGGCAGGGCGGACCGGATGGGCCATCGGTCCGGCGTCCTCCGGGAACTGGGCCCCGCGCAGCGATCGGACTTCCTGAATGCGCTGCACCGGACGCGAATAGGTGTCGGCGCCGTACTCCTGGTCGCGGAATACGGTGAGGCCTTCCTTCAGCGACAACTGGAACCAGTCGCGGCAGGTCACCCGGTTTCCGGTCCAGTTATGGAAGTATTCGTGGGCCACGACGCGATCGAGGGTCATGAAATCGGCATCGGTCGCGGTGTCCGCGCGCGCGAGGACATATTTCGTGTTGAAGATGTTCAGGCCCTTGTTTTCCATGGCCCCCATGTTGAAGTCGCCAACCGCGACGATCATGTACTGGTCCAGGTCGAGTTCGAGGCCGAATACGTCCTCGTCCCATTTCATCGCGCGTTTCAACGCCGCCATCGCGAATCCGCACTGGTCGAGCTTGCCCGGTTCGACAAACACGGCGAGCTTTACCTTGCGACCGGAACGGGTAACGAAGTCGTTCTCCAGCCGGTCCAGTTTTGCCGCGACCATGGCGAACAGGTAGGCGGGTTTCATAAACGGGTCTTCCCACTTTGCCCAGTGGCGGCCACCGGGTTCGTCGCCTTGCGCGACCTGGTTGCCGTTGGACAGCAGGATGGGAAATGCGGCCTTGTCGGCATGGATGGTATTGGTGTAACGCGCCATCACGTCGGGCCGGTCAGGGAAAAAGGTGATACGGCGAAAGCCCTCGGCCTCGCATTGCGTGAAGTAACCATCCTTGGAGGCGTACAACCCCATCAACTTGGTGTTCTGCTGCGGGCAGATGCGCACCGCCGTCTCCAGGGTGAAGCGGTCGGGCACGCCCGGAATATCCAGGTACTGCGCCGAAATGGAGAATTCGCCGTTGCCGAGGGCCTTGCCGTCGAGTGCGACCGAAACCAGTTCCAGCTCGTCGCCATCGAGTCGAAGGCACGCCTCTCGATCGGCTGATTTCGGGTTCCGCGCTATTGCCAGTCTGGCCCTGATCAGCGCGTGGTCGTCCCGCAGGTCCACGTCGAGATCGACGCTGGAAACCAGAAACGCGGGAGGCGCGTAGTCCTTCAGGAATATGGTTTTCGGGGTGGAGGTCAGCATGATTTTGGAATCGGCGCGCGCGATAGTGGACTGCCAATTCTAGCGCGGGGTTCCGGCGACGACATGATTCCCGACCATGGCGCCGATCACGATGCCGAATGCGGTGGAGGCGGCGCGGCCGTGGCCCCTGCCGATGTTGTTGCCAAATCCCCGTTCCGAGGCGACCCGGCGCCTCATCTGGCTTGACGGGCACGGGCATTCGCCTGGGCGGCCTAGTTTCGGGCTTCTCATTCCCCCGGGGCGATTTCGCGGCACAACAATTCCTTCCCAGGCAGCTAAAGGATTGCGCATAAGTGCCCGTTTAGCCTAAGGTTGCTGTACAAATCCAAGCACATAATGTACATAGTGGCTCTGTCTTTAGTCGGATCGGGGAAAACGTCGGGGTCTGGCGGCCGATCCTCAACGTTTCTTGTTTCAGGGCCTGCTTTGCTGACTGCCATGTGATCGATCGGATGGGACCAAACGGAATTGCCGATAGCAGGAAACCGTGGCGCAGAATCCTGGAGATTCTTCCGGGTGGCCGGCGTCTGTTGCAGATCATCTGGCCGTTTCTGGTCATTGTCGTCATCCTTCTCATGCTTTCGGCCGAAAGCATGAGTATCCTGGTGGCGGCTCGCTCCTATTCCGAGGGCGAGAGTCTCTGGTCCAAGGGACAGAAGCGGGCGATGTTCTCGCTGCTTCGCTATGCCGAGACCCGTTCCCCGGCCGATTACCAAAATTACCGGGAGGCGATCGCCGTCCCGATGGGCGACCGGCAAGCCCGCCTCGAGCTGCAGAAAGCGGATCCCGATATGGCCGTCGCATCGCAGGGGTTCATCGAAGGGCGCAATCATCCCGACGATATCCCCGGCCTGATCATGCTGTTTCGCCGCTTCCGCGACGTCGATTTCATGGCGGCCGTCATTGCCCTTTGGACGAGAGGCGACGGCTACATTGCCGAACTCAACACGGTCGCCGACGAACTCCATGTAATGATTTCGTCCGGAACGGACACGCCCGGGGCGCTGAAGTCGTTGCGTGATCGCATCCTGGAAATCGACACGCGCCTCACGCCGCTGACCGACCAGTTCAGCAGAACACTCGGCGACGCGACGCGCAAGACCAATGCCTTGCTTCTGATCGCCAACGCCGCGGCGGCGGCAATACTCGTTCCCCTCGGGATCCTGCTTTCCCGCCGCATGGTGAGGCACAGGGAACGGGCCGAGCAGGCGCTCGAGCTGAGCCAGGAACGCTTCAACCTGGCCGTGACGGGCAGCAACGATGGTTTGTGGGACTGGGATATGGTTAGCGGCGAGGCATATTACTCGCCGCGCTTTGAACAATTGCTGGGATTCGATGAGTTAGAGCTGGGCAGATCGATGGACGTGCTGACGTCGCGGGTGCATCCCGAAGACAAGGCGGCGACCGATGCTGCGTTTACCAGCCACCTAAAACAGCACGCGCCTTTCGATGTTGAAATTCGCCTGCAGACCAAAGCGGAGAATTACCGCTGGTTCCGCTGCCGCGGCCAGTCGGTGCGTGGCGAAACCGGCAAGTCAGTCCGCATGGCGGGTTCGATGACGGACATGACCGATCGCAGGCAGGCGGCCGCGGACCTGTTTGCGGAGAAAGAGCGCGCCTTGGTAACCCTGGCATCGATTGCGGATGGTGTCATCACCACCGATACCGAAGGCCGGATCGAATATCTCAACCCGGTCGCCGAACTGCTCACCGGGTGGACGACTGCGACAGCACGGGGCCTGCCGATGCGGGCGATACTGCGGGTCATCGACGAATCCAATCGGAAGGCCGCGCCAAATCCCGTCGAAGAGGTTTTGCGCGAGGAGCGCCCGATCGAGACAGCTTCCAACCTGTTGCTGTTGCGTAACGAAGGCACTGAAGTGCCCATCAAGCAATCTGCCGCCCCGATTCGCGCACGCAGCGGCGACATTTCCGGTGTGGTACTGATACTTCATGACGTCAGCAGCGAACGCCAGTACGTCTCCAAGCTTGCCTTCCAGGCCAGCCACGATTCCCTGACCGGCCTCATCAACCGCGGCGAGTTCGAGCGCAAGCTCGGTCTGGCCTTGAAGAGTGCCGCGCAGCTCGCGCGTCAACATGCGGTGATGTATCTGGACCTCGACCAGTTCAAGGTGGTCAACGATACCTGCGGTCACGCCGCCGGGGATCAGTTGATGCGCCAGGTCACCGCGGTTCTGCAGCACCGGTTGCGCAAGAGCGATACGCTGGCGCGCCTGGGTGGCGACGAGTTCGGGGTGCTGCTGGAGAATTGCGCCCCGGACAACGCGTCGCGCATTGCGGAAAGTCTGCGCCAGACCGTCATGGAATGCCAATTTGCGTGGGAATCCCGGTCCTTCAACATCGCCGTCAGCATCGGGCTGGTCAATGTGGAGGATGGATTGCTCACGCTGGCCGATGTGCTCAGTGCCGCCGACAGTGCGTGCTACATGGCCAAGGAAAAAGGCCGCAATCGTGTTCAGGTTTATTTTGCGGGGGACAGCGATCTGTCGCATCGGCAGGGCGAAATGGAGTGGATCGGGCGATTGCAAAAGGCCCTCGAGGAAGACCGCTTCGTCCTCTATGCGCAGGACATCGCAGTATTGGATCTGTCTCGCAAGTCCGAAGACCACTGCGAGATTCTGCTTCGCATGGTCGACGAACGTGGCGAATTGGTACCGCCCATGGCATTCATCCCGGCCGCTGAACGCTATAACCTGATGCCGTCGATCGATCGCTGGGTGATTCGCAATGCATTTGCCATCATCGCGCGGCAGCAGGCCGAGAAAGACAGGAAGTCGGCTGTGTTCGCCATCAATCTCTCCGGCTCATCGATCGGCGACGAGCGCTTCCTCGATTTCGTGCGCGAACAGTTCAGCCATTTCGCGGTAAGGCCGCAGAGCATTTGTTTCGAGATCACCGAGACGGCCGCGATTGCGAAGCTCGACAAGGCCACGTATTTTATCAATCAGCTCAAATCCCTGGGTTGCCTGTTCTCATTGGACGATTTCGGCAGCGGCATGTCCTCGTTCGCCTATCTGAAACACCTGCCGGTGGATTTTCTGAAGATCGACGGCGGCTTCGTGAAAGATATGGCCGACGATCCGATCGACCGCGCCATGGTCGAGGCCATCAACAGCGTCGGTCACGTCATGGGCAAGCAGACTATTGCCGAGTTCGTCGACGGCGAACGTGTCATCCGGTTGCTGCGCGAGATGGGAGTCGATTTCGCGCAGGGCTATGGCGTGGCCAAACCGCGGCCGTTCGGACCGCGGCTGCGCATAGCTGCCACGGGCTGAGACGGACTGCGCCCTGACCCGCTTTCCATGCTTGTCCTGATCCATGCGCCCAGTGCAGGCGCATCGGTCTGGTATCAGGGAACCCCTTAGAACGGGTTGGGAATACTCCTATGGTTCGTCCGTACCGCCCTACTTACGATGAGACCGTTGCCGGTCGTGAGGATAACGTTTGGCTGTAGGTAAGTGATCTGAATGGCCGACTGTGCAAATCCGTCAAATTGGGGATTCGACTTCGAGCACGGTGCTGGGGCGCGGTCTTGAGCAGCCAGATTTCGACGTTTTGGGTAATACCGGGGGAGAAAAAAAATATGGGTTCGATGAACGAAGTGCGCTCGGAGCGATGGGTCGATTCGCTGAATGCCTATCTCAAGCCTTACTGGACCGAGCTGCTAGAGGGAGACTGGTGCGAAGGCGTCGCCAACACGCGGCTGACGATACCCGAAATGCGCGGCTGGATTCTCCAACTCTACCCATTCATCCATGCTTTTCCGAAGTTCCTGGCCGAAGGCCTGATCAAAGTCGAGGACGACTACTCGCGCTCTTTTTTGATCGACAACATCCGCGTGGAAAAGGGGCATGCCGAACACTGGGTCTGGATGGGACTCGGATTCGGACTGACCCGTAAGGAAATGCTCGATGCCGCCGAAGGCAGCCAACCGCTGCTGCGCGACGTGCAATCGCTGACCGACTGGCTGTGGTACATCAACACCAAGGGATCGATGGCGGAGGCGGTAGCGGCCACCAGCTTCGCGATCGAAGGTATTGCCGGCGACATCGCGCGCAAGGTGGTGAGCGGTTTCGAAGCCTACAAGGGTATGCCTGGCGTGCAGATGGGTCCGAAGACCTACAAGTGGTTCCGCGAGCACGCGCTCTACGACGACGAGCATCCGAAGATCGCGCTGGAAATCGTCAAGCGCTATGCCACGACCGAACGCATGCAGAACAAGGTGATGGTGGCTGCCAAACGCAGCGTCCAGCTGTTGCACAACGCGCTAATGACCGGCTACCAGGCCTACTCCGTGTCCGAACGGACGGCAGTCCCGCAGAGCGATATGCGCGCGGGGAACAAACGCGTAAACCGCCGCCAGGACCAGCAGAGCCCCTCCTTCCCGGACCGTCGCTTCAGCGATCGTCGCGGTCGCCAGATCCATGCGGTCGCCTAGGATCCGCGCATTGGCCTGACCAACGGGAGCCTTTCGGGCGCCCGTCGTTGTTTTGATACGGCGCTTTATCCCGGCCCATTCCGCCGCGCCAGTTGCGCCGTTACCGAGTCGATCAGATCGCGAAAGACGTCGAGCGCATCGGGTGGGCCGTTGAATTCGATCCAGACGTTGGCGCCGCCCGGTCGAATCAACAGAATCTGCATCGAATCCGCGCCGATCCGGTAGTTCGCCGCCGCGCGATCGCCGTCGCCGGCCGGTAAGGTGACGCCGCTGCACCCATCCCGCGCGCACAGGGCCTTGACCATTTCCAGCGGTGTCAGCCCGTCGTCGGATCGTAGAAACAGCGTCAGCCTTGCTGTCGACCCCTTGACGATCCTTATCACGAGTTTGTCCGCGCCCGCGGCCGTGATCTGCTGATTCCGGTTTGGCACCAGGCGCATTCCCTGCCAGTACACCGCGTTCGGATAGCGATAATTTTCCCAGCCGCGCAGGATGTGATCGAGAAATATGCCGGTGAAGATGAGGCCAACTCCGAAGGCAAGCAGAAAAAGCCGGAAGACGGAAAAGCGGCGCATGGGCTGTAACCCTAACCGAAATGGCGCCGTCCGTTCAACTTCCGTCCGTCCAAACCTGCATGGGCATTGCGCCTTCGGCTTGCTTAAGCGCAAGCGCCAGGACGGCCTGTCCGGCGGGATAAGAAGAAAACGACAGGCTCGGCGCGTTTACCGGCCCGCGCCGCGCAGAAACTGGCATGACACTGATCAAAGCGCGTAAAAAGGACGCCCGAAAGCGTCCTTTCTGTTTTCGGCGCCCGGTTTAGCTGCGGCCGATTTTTTCAACGCAGGCCTTCTCCGTCATTTGCTCGAAGCCCTTGCCCTTGCAGGCGTTCTTGCCTTTGCAGCCATTCATCGACGACTTGCACTCGCTGTGGCCCTTGCAGGCGTTGGCGCCGTAACACTTGACCATCACTTCCTCGGCGTTGGCGGTGCTGACGGCTGCCGCCGTGGCGAACAGCGCGGCGGCGGTGGTTGCGAGGGCTGCACTGACCATTTTGCGATTAACGTTCATGCGATGTACTCCTGTATTGTGGTTTTCCGGGGCCCGGGCGGCGGATGGATCGACGGCCGCGCCGGACGTTCTTGCGCGGCGCACTTGCGACGCTGCGCGAGCTGCCACCCTCCCGACCTCGATGGCCGCTAAGGGCACGCTCGGTCGGATTTACGTCTACGCCGTGTGGCTGGATTCAAACTAGCCGGATTCGCCGCGTCCGCGGCTTGACTCCCCGGCGCGCGGCAGGCAAGTTACGCGGCGGATTTGCTCAGACGGAGGCAGGGTGTCGTTAGTCAGCAAGCTGAAGGCCCAGATGTCGCTACCGGTGATCGGCGCGCCCATGTTC
>Ga0315276_10002566_pt1 | contig 16680 bp, 13 predicted proteins | sample YL17G05_0_MG_FD_204542 | JGI IMG/M metagenome (GOLD analysis project Ga0315276, IMG submission 204542) | Sediment microbial communities from Yellowstone Lake, YNP, Wyoming, USA - YL17G05_0 | ecosystem: Environmental > Aquatic > Freshwater > Lake > Sediment | place: USA: Wyoming | collected... | reverse complement strand
CCGATGGTCAGCATGTCGATGTGGTGCGCGCGCATGTCGCGCATCGTGGCCAGGATTTCGTCGTCGGTTTCGCCCAGCCCCACCATCAGCCCGGATTTCGTCGGCACCGCCGGGAAGCGGGCCTTGAAATCGGCGAGCAGCCGCAGCGAGTGCGCGTAGTCGGATCCGGGGCGCGCCTGCCGGTAGAGCCGCGGCACCGTTTCGAGGTTGTGATTCATCACGTCGGGCGGCGCCTGCGTCAGGATCTCGAGCGCGCGATCGAGCCGGCCGCGGAAATCAGGCACCAGCACCTCGATCTGGGTGGCCGGCGAATGCAGGCGCACCGCGCGAATGCAGTCGACGAAATGCTGCGCCCCGCCATCGCGCAGGTCGTCGCGGTCCACGCTCGTGATGACGACGTACGAGAGCGCAAGCGCCGCGATCGTCTGCGCAAGGTTGGCCGGCTCGTCGGCGTCGAGCGGCAGCGGGCGGCCGTGCCCGACGTCGCAGAACGGGCAGCGCCGGGTGCAGATGTCGCCCATGATCATGAACGTGGCCGTGCCCTTGCTGAAGCATTCGCCGATGTTCGGGCACAAGGCTTCCTCGCACACGGTGTGCAGCTTGTGCTCGCGCAGGATCGCCTTCACCTCGTTGAACCGCGGCGACGACGACGCGCGCACGCGAATCCAGTCGGGCTTCGGGAGGCGCTCGGCGGCGACGACCTTGATCGGGATGCGCGCGGTTTTCGCCTCGCCGCGATGCTTGACGCCAGCGGCGTTGGCGGGGCCGGGAACGGTGGGAAAGGTCACGGGCGGGCCTTCATCGTCAGGTGCGCAGCCAGGATCGGCGCCAATTCGGCACCGGCTTCCGCGACGGTCCGAGCGACGCCGAGATCGGCGAGCTGCGTGACCGCGAGCCCCGGGTAGCCGCAGGGATCGATATCGGCGAACGGGGCGAGGTCCATGGCGACGTTCACGGCCACGCCATGGTAGGTGCAGCCATTGCGAACCTTGAGCCCCAGCGCCGCGATCTTGGCCTCGACACCGGTGGCCATCGTGTACACCCCCGGGGCAGATGCCTTGCCGTAGGCAGAAATGCCCAATGAATCAAGCCATTCTACCACCGCGGCTTCGATGGCCCGGACCATGGCGCGAACGCCCTGCTGCGACCGGCGCAGGTCGAACAACAGATAGGCGACGAGCTGGCCGGGTCCGTGGTACGTGATCTGCCCCCCGCGATCGACGCCGATCGCCGGAATGCCATTGTCGCGCAGCAAATGCTGGCGCCGGCCGGCGAGTCCCAGCGTGTAGACCGGCGGATGCTCGGTCAGCCAGATTTCATCCGGTGTCTCGGGCGCCCGCCCGGCGGTGAACGCCTGCATGGCGCGCCACGTAGTCTCGTAGTCCGTCCGTCCGAGCGCGCGGATGACGCCCTCGGCGGCGGGAGTTTCGCGCGCGCTCGCCGCCGGTGCCGCGGCGCGGGCGGCCGTCACAGGACCAACGCAACCATCGGATGCGCCGTCAGGTCGCGGTACAGGTTGTCGAGCTGCTCGCGCGAGGTCGCGTTCACCGTGCAGGTGAGCGACAGATATCTGCCGGCGCGCGAAGCACGCATCTCGAGCGTCGCCGCGTCGAAATCGGGGACGCGCCTTTGCACGACCATCACGATCGCCTGCGCGAAGCCGTCCTGCGTGCGTCCCATGACCTTGATCGGAAAGGCGCACGGAAACGTCAGCAGGGATTCGGTCGTCGTTGCGGGTGGGGTCGGCATGGCGCGCTCGGGCTGCCGGCAGGTGGGGGCGCGATGCACACAGTGCAACCGGCGCGCAACAGGAGTCAAGCGGGGTGTCGGGTCACGTCTCGTACATGTAATGGCGGGTCAGCGGATGCGGCAGCCGGCCATCGGGGAGCGGCTTGCCGGCCAGGAGCTGAAACAGCGACAGCCAGCCCCGGTCGAACGCATGCGCCGAACCGGCCAGGTAGATCCGCCAGATCCGGTATTTCTCGTCGCCGACTTCTGCCCGGACGGCGTCGGCATTCGCCTCCAGCCGCTCGCACCAGCTCCACAGCGTCCTCGCGTAATGTTCGCGCAGCGCTTCGGCATCGATGAGCTCGAGCCCTTCGCGCGCCAGCCCCTGGATGACGATCGCCGCATGCGCGAGCTCGCCGCCCGGGAACACGTAGGTGTCGACGAACTCGCCCATGCCGCTGCCGAGGCTTTCGGCGTCGGTCACGTTGTGCGTGATGCCGTGGTTGAGGACGAGTCCGCCCGGCTTGAGAACGCGAAAGATCTTGCCGAAATACTTCGGATAGCGCCGCACGCCAACATGCTCGAACATGCCGATGCTGGCGATCTTGTCGTAGAGGACGTCCTCGGGGAGGTCGAGGTAATCGCACAGCAGGACAGTGACGCGGCCGGCAAGGCCGCGCTCGGCGATCTGCCGGGTGACGTGCTCGAACTGGTTGCCCGACAGCGTGATGCCGGTCGCCGTCACGCCATACCGTTCGGCCGCGCGGAAGATGAGGGCGCCCCAGCCGCAGCCGATGTCGAGCAGCGTTTCGCCCTCGGCGAGGCGCAGCTTGCGGCAGATGTGGTCGAGCTTGTCGCTCTGGGCGTCGTCGAGCGTTTGCGCGTCGTCGCGAAAATAGGCGCAGGAATAGACCATCTGCGCGTCGAGCCACAGCTTGTAGAACGCGTTGGAGACGTCGTAATGGTGCTCGATGTTGCGCCGGTTGGCGCGCCGCTGGTGCAGGAAGGCCCGGATGCGGACGCGCGCCGGGTCCCGGCCGTGCGCGACGGCGCCGACCATGGCGTCGACGACGTCGAGGATGCGCCGCGCGCTGCCCGTGAAATCGATCTCGTTGCGCACATAGGCGCGGGCCAGGTTGCCGAGCGCCGGCGAGGCGAGCGCCTTCAATCCGGCCCAGCTGCGGGCAACGATGTCGACCTCGGCGCGGGGCGACAGCGGGAGCCGGCCGCCATCCGGCAGCACCAGCGTCACGGGCAGGTCGCGGCCCGCATAGCGTCCGGCGATGATCTTCTTCAGCGGTTCGGCCAGTGTCGCGGACATGGCGTCATCCCTTGGCCGCCCTTTGGGAAGTCCCCCGCCGGGCAAGCCACGCTACGGTCGTTGGAGTGCAGTTTCAATGCTTCCGCACCAGTCCGTTCGTCTGCCTGGATTCTAGCAAACTCCGGGCTTCACCAGCGACCCGGCCGGGGCCCGGTTTGCCGCGCCCGGCGGCACTGCTACCATCGCGACTTTCCCCTGCCGACCGCGGCGACGCGGTCCCTCCCCTCTTGACGCCCCCTGCCGGCCGCGACCCCGCTCGCGGGATTCCCTTGCCCTTTACCGAACGGCACTTCCGGGACGCGCTGGCGCAGTTCGCGACCGGCGTCACCGTGATCTGTACGCCGGCCGCGGACGGCCGCTATGCGGGCTTCACGGCGAATTCGTTCAACTCGGTGTCGCTCGATCCGCCGCTGATCGTGTGGAGCCTGGCCGCGGGCTCCGAGACGCTGGCCGCGTTCCGGCACGCCGAGCATTACACCGTCAACGTGCTGGCGCATGACCAGGTCGAACTCGCCCGCCGGTTCTCGCGGCCGCATGCCGACCGGTTTGCCGGCGTGCCCTGCCGGATCGGCGTCGCCGGCGCGCCGCTGATCGACGGCTGCATCGCGTGGTTCGAGTGCCGCCATCACGCGCGGCATCGTGCCGGCGATCACATGCTGTTCATCGGCGAGGTCCTGCAGTGCGAGCGGCGCAACGGCATCGGGCTGGTCTTTCACCACGGCCGCTACGGGACGACGCGACCGTTGCCGGACGACGATGCGTAGCCCAGGCTACGGTTGCTGCGGTTTCTTCTGCTGGAACAGCGCGTGCATCCGGCGAAAGACCGGGCCCGGCATCCCGTTGCCAAACGGCCTGCCGTCGACGGTCGTGATCGCGAGCACTTCCTTCGTCGACGACGACAGCCACATCTCGTCGGCGGCCAAGGCTTCCGCCCTGGGCACGGGCCGCACCTCGAACGGCAGGCCGGCGTCCCGCGCGAACTCCAGCGTGGCGTCGTAGGTTATGCCGGGCAGGATCAGGTTGTCCTTGGGCGGGGCCACGATCCGGCCTGCAATGACGACCAGCACGTTCGACGCCGAGGCTTCGGTGAGGAACCCGTCGCGGAACATCACCGTCTCGAGCGCGCCGGCGTCGGCCGCCAGCTGCCGCATCAGCACGTTGCCGACGAGCGAAATGGTCTTGAGGTCGCAACGGCGCCAGCGGTTGTCGGCGGCGGTGACGACCGCCACGCCGTGTTCGACCTGCTCCGCCGACGGTGTCGCCAGCGGATTGCTCATCATGAACACGGTCGGCGCGACGTCCTGCGGGAACGCGTGATCGCGCTTGGCCACACCGCGCGTCACCTGCAGGTAGACGCCCTGGTGGTCGAACGGCTGCCGCGCGATCAGCTCGCGGATCAGCGCCTCCCACTGCGCGTCGGGGTGCGGATTGGCGAGCCGGATGCCGTCGAGGCTCTTCTGCAACCGCGCGAGATGCTGCGGCAGGCGAAACGGGTGCCGATGGTAGACCGGCACCAGCTCGTAGACGCCGTCGCCGTAGATGAACCCGCGATCGAGGACGGAAATCTTCGCGTCCGCGAGCGGAAGGAACTGGCCGTTGAGGTGGACGATCATCGAGTGCCTTCGAAGAAAAGGTTCGCCGTGCCGCGTCGCGCGTCGAGCCGGCGCTGCAACCGCGCTGCCGTGCTCACGGGTGTTTCACCCACAGCCGCACCGTGTCCCATGCCCGCCCGAAGAACGTGCCTGCCGGCACTTCCTCGAGCGCCGCCAGCGGGAATTCGGCGACCGGCTTGCCGTCCAGCGCGACCTTGACGCTGCCGACGCGCTGGCCTTTCGCCACCGGCGCCACCAGCGGTTCGGTGGCGGCCATGGTCAGCGTCAGCTTGTCGGCCTTGCCTTTCGGCAGCGTCAGATACTGGTCGGCGAAAAAACCCACGGGCAGTTCGCTCGCGGCGCCCTTCCACACGCGCAGCGTCGACACCGGGCGCTCGGACGGGTAGAGCTGGATGGTGTCGTAGGCCTGGAATCCGTAATTGAGCAGCTTCTGGCTCTCGCTCGCCCGCGCGGCGTCCGAACCGGCCCCCAGCACCACCGACAGCAGCCGGCGCTCGCCGCGTTTCGCCGACGCGATCAGGCACCAGCCCGCGGTTTCGGTGTGGCCCGTCTTCAGCCCGTCGACGTAGGGATCGATCCAGAGCAGCCGATTGCGGTTCGCCTGCGTGATGTTGTTGTAGCGGTATTCCTTCCGTGCGTAGAACGGGTAGTAGTCGGGAAAATCGCGGATGAGCGCCGCGGCCAGCCGCGCGAGATCCTCCGCCGAAGCGAAGTGCTGCGGCTGCGACAGCCCGGTCGCGTTCATGAAGCGGGTGTTGGCGAGGCCCAGGCGCTTCGCCTCGGCGTTCATCCGTTCCGCGAACGCGGACTCGCTGCCGGCGACGAGCTCGGCCAGGGCGATCGATGCGTCGTTGCCCGACTGCACAATCATGCCGTTCAGCAACTCGTCGACCGACACCGCCTTGCGCGGCTCGATGAACATCCGCGAGCCTTCCGCCCGCCACGCGCTCTCCGAAACTTTCACGAGCTGCGACGGCGTGATCGTCTTGTCCCGCAGCGCCGCGAACACGAGGTAGGCCGTCATCAGCTTGGTGAGCGACGCCGGGTCGCGGCGCTCGTCGCCGTTATGGGCAACAATCACCTGCCCGCTGGTCGCGTCGAGGAGGACGTAGGCCGCCGCGGTGATGGCCGGCGCGGGCGTCGTGCCGGCCACCGCGCGCAACGGAACACTCGCGACGCCCACCGGGGGCTGCGGCACCGGCTGCGGAGCGGGCTGCGCCGGCAGGAGCGTGGCGCCGAGCGCCAGCGCGACGACGCCGAGAACGCGAAACAGGACCATGGAAGCGCGCAGGAGAAAGAAGGCGATTATAGCCGCGCGGCCGTTTCCGCCTGGCCGCGGCAGCGCGCTACCACGGATCGATCGCGGCGACACCCTGCACGGCGCCGTCCGTCCCGTCGACGACCACCGCCATGTCGCCGTGCCGCGCCTGCAACGGCAGATAACGCAGCAGGGCTTCCGGCTTGCCGCTTGCGCTCACGACGCGATCGATCTCGGCCGCGCCTTCCGGGTGTTTGCGCCGCAGCGCCGCCAGCGGTTCCGAACGCGCCAGCACGGTCCGCGACTGGGCCGAATACGGGACATAGTGTTGCGGAAACAAGCCGATGCTCCCACCCGTCAGGGTCGCCATCGTCAGCTTGTCGAGTTCGCCCGGATTGGAAGGCAGCCGGCTGCCGACGACCTGCGGCCCCCTCAGCGGCAGGGCGCGGAACGCCGGGGCCGCCTGCGCGAGATCGGTCGGATCGATCGCGTTCGCCTCCACCAGCTCGAAGCGATCGCCGGCGAAGGCGACGTACACGGGCCGGGCGTTGAACATGACCACGACGCCGTAGGTCAGCGCGCCGAACTGCAGCATCGCGATCAGCGCGAGGTCGAACACCAGGTGCTTCTTCCTCGGATCGAACACGATCAGCGTGAGCAGCGGTCCGACGACGACGTCGACGCCGATCAGCAGCAGCAGCAGCGTCTGCCCGCCAGCCGCCTGAAAATACGGCCGCGGATACCACAGCAGCAGCATCGCCGCCACGACGATAGCTGCGATCACCGCGCTGATGGCGAGATGGAGGAGCGCGGCCTGCCAACGCGTGTAGCGTTCGAGCGTCATCGAGGAAGCTCAGAGGCTGAGAGTTTTTCGAGCGTGCCCGAGCAGCGCGCCAGAAGGCGGCCGATCGAGGCGCAAAGCGCAGCCATAGCTCGGGCTATGGCGAGCATTGGCAACGACGAGCGGGCGTCTTCTGGCGTGATGAGCGGGCATGATCGAAAGACTCTCAGGCTCTCAGGCCGGCGCGGGTTCGGGCGCGGCGCTCTCCGCGTAATCGGCGATCGGAATGCAGCTGCAGAAAAGATGCCGATCGCCGTGAACGTTGTCGACGCGCGCCACCGGCGGCCAGTACTTGACGGCGGCGAGCGATGCTGCGGGGTACGCCGCCTGCTCGCGGCGGTAGGCGTGCTTCCAGTCGTCGGCCGTGACCGCGGCGGCCGTGTGCGGCGCGTGCTTCAGCGGATTGTCGTTGCGGTCGAGCGCCCCTTCCGCAATGGCGCGGATCTCCGTCCGGATCGCGATCATCGCCGCGATGAAGCGGTCGAGCTCGGCCTTCGGTTCGCTCTCCGTCGGCTCGATCATCAGCGTGCCGGCGACCGGGAAGCTCATCGTCGGCGCGTGAAAGCCGTAGTCCATCAGCCGCTTGGCCACGTCGTCGACGGTGATGCCGGACTCCTCCTTCAGCGGCCGCAGGTCGAGGATGCATTCGTGCGCGACGAGGCCGCCCGGTCCGGAATAGAGCACGGGGTAGTGGTCGGAGAGGCGCCGCGCGATGTAGTTGGCGGCGAGGATCGCGGACTCGGTCGCCGCGGTGAGGCCGGTGCCGCCCATCATCGCGATGTACATCCACGAGATCGGCAATATCGACGCGCTGCCATATGGCGCGGCGCTCACCGCGCCCACCGGCCCCGCGGCGGCACCTGCGGCCGCCGGAGACGCCGCCGCCCCGGCGCGCGACAGGTAGCGGTGTCCCGGCAGGAACGGCGCGAGATGCGCGCCGACGCCGATCGGGCCGACCCCCGGTCCGCCGCCGCCGTGCGGGATGCAGAACGTCTTGTGCAGGTTGAGGTGCGACACGTCGGCGCCGAATTCCCCGGGCGCCGCGAGGCCGACCAGCGCGTTCAGGTTCGCGCCGTCGACGTACACCTGGCCGCCGTGCGCATGGACGATCTCGCAGATGCGCCGGATGCCGGCTTCGAACACGCCGTGGGTGGAAGGGTAGGTGGCCATGATCGCGGCCAGATTCGCGCGATGCTGAACAGCCTTGGCTTCCAGATCGGCGAGATCGACGTTGCCGTCCGCATCGCAGGCGACGACGATGACCTGCATCCCCGCCATCTGCGCCGACGCGGGGTTGGTCCCGTGCGCCGAGGCCGGGATCAGGCAGACGTCGCGGTGCCCTTCGCCGCGGCTGGCGTGGTACGCCTTGATCGCGAGCAACCCTGCGTACTCGCCCTGCGAGCCGGCGTTGGGCTGCAGCGACACCGCGGCGTAGCCGGTGGCCGCGCACAGCATGCGTTCCAGATCGGCGCACAAGTCGCGATAGCCCTGCGTCTGGTCAGCCGGAGCGAACGGATGCAGGTCGCCGAACTCCGGCCACGTCACCGGAATCATCTCGCTGGTGGCGTTCAACTTCATCGTGCACGAGCCGAGCGGGATCATCGCCCGGTCGAGCGCGATGTCGCGGTCGGCGAGACGGCGCAGGTAGCGCAGCATCTCGGTTTCGCAGCGGTACCGGTGAAACGTCGGATGCGTCAGGAACGGCGAGGTCCGCGCGAGCGCCGCCGGCAGCGCGTCCGCCGTACCGGCGTCGAGCTCGGCCACCGTGAACGGCGCGTCGCTGCCGCTGAAGATCCGCCAGACGAGTTCGACGTCGGCGCGCGTCGTGGTCTCGTCGAGCGAGAGGCCCAGCGTGCCGCCATCCACCGGCCGAAAGTTGACGCCCGCAGCCTCGCCGCGTTCGCTGATGCGCTGCGTCGCCTCCGCGGTGCGCACGGTGACGGTGTCGAAGAATTCCGCCGTCGGCACCGCGAACCCGAGGCGCACCAGACCCTCCCTGAGAATCGCGGTGAGACGGTGAACCCGGCGCGCGATCGTCGCGAGGCCGTCGGGACCGTGATAGACGGCATACATGCTCGCCATCACCGCCAGCAGCACCTGCGCCGTGCAGATGTTGGAGGTCGCCTTCTCGCGGCGGATGTGCTGCTCGCGCGTCTGCAGCGCGAGCCGGTACGCAGGACCGCCGTTGGCGTCGACGGTGACGCCGACGAGCCTCCCCGGCATCGAGCGCTTGAAGTCGTCGCGCGTGGCGAGGTAGCCGGCGTGCGGGCCGCCATAGCCCATCGGCACGCCGAAGCGCTGCGTCGAGCCGACCGCGACGTCGGCGCCCCATTCGCCGGGCGGGGCGAGGAGCGTCAGCGCCAGCACGTCGGCGGCGACGATGACGAAGCCGCCCGCCGCGTGGACCGCGGCCGCGAGCGCGCGGAAATCGCGCACGTCGCCGTTCGCCCCCGGGTATTGCAGCAGCACGGCAAATGCACCGGCGGCCGCCGCGTCGCCCGCCGCGCCGACGACGACGTCGATGCCGAGCGGGGCGGCCCGCGTGCGCACGACATCCTGCGTCTGCGCGAACACATCGGCGGCGACGAAGAACTGCCGGCTGGCCCCGCGGCCCATGCGCTGGCACAGCGTCATCGCCTCGGCGGCGGCGGTCGCCTCGTCCAGCATCGAGGCGTTGGCGATCGCCATGCCGGTCAGGTCGCACACCATCGTCTGGAAATTGATCAGCGCTTCGAGCCGCCCCTGCGAGATCTCGGGCTGGTACGGCGTGTACGCGGTGTACCACGCCGGATTCTCGAGGATGTTGCGGGCGATGACCCCCGGCGTGTGGGTGCCGTAGTAGCCCTGGCCGATGAACGACTTGCACACCCGGTTCTTCGCCGCGATCGCCTTCAACTGCGCCAGTGCCGCGGTTTCGGTGACCGGCCCCGCGAGCGCCAGCGGCGTCGCGCGGCGGATCACTCGCGGAACGATTGCGTCCATCAGCGCCGAGCGCGACGGGTACCCGAGCGCGGCCAGCATCGCCGCCTGGTCCTCCGGTGTCGTGCCGATGTGGCGCGCGGCGAAGGCATCGGTCTGTTCGAGCGCGGCGAGCGGCACCCGCGCGCGCGGTCCGGGCATCGCCGGCGGTCGGTCGTTCATCGGCATGGGATCGCTCCGCGGGCGGCGGTCACCGGGCCGCCCCGTTCGTGGATGGCACCGGCATCACGCTTCGCCGACCGCCGCCTCGTACGCGGCGGCGTCGAGCAGCTTGCCCGCGGCGGCCGGGTCGGCCGGTTTCAGCTTGAAGAGCCAGGCGGCGTAGGCATCCTCGTTCACCGCCTCGGGGGTGCCGGCGAGCGCCTCGTTGACGGCGACGACCTCACCCGCCAGCGGCGCATAGATGTCGGAGGCGGCCTTCACCGACTCGACCACGGCGCAGGCCTCCGCGGCAGCGACGGTGCGGCCGACAGCGGGCAATTCGACGTAGACGAGATCGCCCAACGCCGCCTGCGCGTGGTCGGTGATGCCGATCGTCACGGTGCCGTCCGCCTCGCTCTTCACCCACTCGTGGCTTGCCGTGTACCTGCGATTTCCCGGAACGTTCATGCGCACTCCCTTTTCGAAAAAGTCGTCATTCGATGCCCGAAGTCCAATGCGTGGCGCTCAACCCGCCAGCGCCTTGCCGCGGCGCGCGAACGGCGGCTGCACGACCCGCGCCGCAAGCTCCTTGTCGCGAATCGCCACCCGCACGGTATCGCCCGGCGCGACGCCGACGGGCAGCCGCGCCAGCGCAATCGACTGGTTCAGCGTCGGACTGAAGGTCCCGCTGGTGATCTCGCCCATACCTTGCGCCGTGTGCACGCCCTGGTGCGCGCGCAGCACGCCGCCCTTGTCGACCAACACCAGGCCGGTCAGCTGGCGCGCCGGAGGCTTCGCGACGAGCGCCGCCTTGCCGACGAAATCGCGCGGGCTCGCAAGATCGACGGTCCAGGCGAGACCGGATTCGAGCGGGTTCACCGTTTCGTCCATGTCTTGTCCATAGAGGTTCATCCCGGCCTCGAGCCGCAGCGTGTCGCGCGCGCCGAGGCCGCACGGCCGCACGCCGGCGGTCAGCAGGGCGGCCCACAGCGCGGCGGCGCGCGGTGCGGGCAGCATGATTTCGAAACCATCCTCGCCGGTGTAGCCGGTCCGCGCGATGAACGCATCGCCCATCGCGGCGCCCATGAACGGTTGCAACGCCGCACTGCGCGCCTCACTGCCGGGCAATGCCTGCCAGAGTTTCGCGCGCGCCTGCGGGCCCTGCACCGCGATCATCGCGAGGTCGGCGCGCGGCACCAGCGCGGGCTGCGCGCCGTGCGTGGCCGCGCGCGCCGCCAGCAGTCGCCGCAGCCACTCGATGTCCTTGTCCGCAGTCCCCGCGTTGACCACCAGCCGGAAGAAATCCTCGCGCAGGAAAAAGACGATCAGGTCGTCGATGACGCCGCCGTCCTCGCGCAGCAGGCAGGAGTAGAGCGCCTTGCCCGGCGGGCGCAGCTTGTCGACGTTGTTGGCGAGCGCGTAGCGCAGGAAATCGCGGCCGCCCGGCCCGTCGAGATCGACGACGCGCATGTGCGAGACGTCGAACATGCCGGCGGCGTGGCGCACCGCGTGGTGCTCCTCGATCTGGGAGCCGTAGTTGACGGGCATGTCCCAGCCGCCGAAATCCACCATGCGGGCGCCGGCCGCGCGGTGGGCGGCGTTGAGTGGAGTCTGTCTTGGCAAGCGCTTCTCCCGGTCGACAAACAAGAAAAATGGGCGAAGGCGGTGTTCCCGCTTCGCCCTGTCTGTCCCCTTTACCTGAGAGATTGCGGCGCGAGGCGTGCGACGTAACGCGCTCGGACCGGTTGCCCCTTCGGTGGGCCGCCAGCAGCGTGGCCCCGGCCACGCCGCGCGGCCGCTCTCCAGATTGCGGCTGCGTCCGCGCAGTCCCTGGTGCCTGAGCGGTTACAGGACTTGCGCCTTCGGCGGCGGCACGAGCCTTGCGACCCCTGCCGCGCTCTCCTGCACGGACGAGCGAAGGTTACCGGGGCCGCGCCACGCTGTCAAAACTCCCTACTTCTTCAGCGCGAGGATGTAGGCGATGATCGTTTTCATGTCGGCGTCGGGCACGCTCGGATTCGGCGGCATCGGGATCTGGCCCCAGACCCCGGTACCCCCCGCCTTGACCTTGGCCGCGAGCTTGGTCGCCGCGCCGGCATCCGCCTTGTACTTGGCCGCGACCTCGACATACCCCGGCCCGACCACCTTCTTGTCGTTGGCGTGGCAGGCGATGCAGCCGTATTTCTTGAGCAGGGCCTCGCCCTCCTGGGCGTGGGCCGCGCCGGCGGCGAGCAACCCGGCGGCGATGACGACGTAGGTGAATTTCATGGACTCTCCGTGGAAGTTGCGGGCAGGGATCGCGAAAGCGGCGCCATCGTACGGGAAGGGCGCACTGGCCGCCACCACGGTGCGCGCTACCCTCAACGCGCCAGCCGGAGCGGGGTTGACCGCGGCCCCTGCGGACACGGCGTCAACGGTCGCCGGCGAGCGCGCTCTCGATGCCGGACAGCGCGTGCAGCGGAGGAAGGCATTGCGTCCCCCGGCATACCCACGCGGCGGAACGTGCCGCGGGCGCGCCCTTGACGAACGCCGGCGGCAGGCCTTCGACGCCCGCGACGTTGAAGATCCGCGTTGCCGGGCGATAGCGCGCCTCGAGCGCGCGCTGCCAGTCCGCACATTCGGCCGGATCGCCGGTCAGCAACACCGACGCCGGCGGCACCAGCGTGTCTTCGAGCGCGCCCAGGAGCGTCGCGTAGCCGGCCGGCGATTGCGCCAGCGCGGCGGCATGGAGGCGCACGGCGCGCTCACCGGCATCGACATAACGCGGGACCGCGGCGAGGTGCCCGAGCGCGATCAGGGCCTGCGCGGCGACCCCGGTGCCGGACGGCGTCGCGTTGTCGTGGCCGGGCTTCGGTCGATGGATGAGCCGCTCGTGATCGTGGCTGGTGAAGAAGAAACCGCCGCGCGCCTTGTCCTCGAACGCGTCGAGCAGCACGTCGGCGAGCACCTGCGCCCAGGCGAAGTCCGGCAGCCGAAAATGCGTCTGCATGAGCTCGACCAACGCCGCAAGCAGGAACGCGTAGTCGTCGAGATACGCATTGAGGTGCGCTTGCTGCCCCTTGCGCGTCGCGGAGAGGCGCCCGTCGCGCCAAGCCGTCCGACGCAGGGCGTCGGTCGCCGCCACCGCGAGGTCGGCCCAGGCAGGCAGGGCGAGTGCGCGCGCCGCCCGCGCGAGCCCCGCGATCGCCAGCGCGTTCCACGACGTGAGGATCTTGTCGTCGAGGCCGGGGCGCACGCGCGATCCGCGCGCCGCGAGGAGCGCCGCCTTCGCCGCGCCGAGGCGCGCCTGCGCTTCCTTCCGCGGCACGCCGAGCCGGGCGGCCACGTCCGGCAGCGTCTCCGCGATCCGCAGGTTCCACGCGTGGCCTTCGAAGTTCGGCGCCAGATCGAGCCCGTAATGTGGAGCGACCAGCGCGTAATCCGCGGCGGACAGGATCCGCCTGACCTCGTCGGCGGACCACACGTAGAACCTGCCCTCCTCGCCGTCGCTGTCGGCATCGAGGCTCGAGAAAAATCCGCCGTCCGGCGCGCGCATCTCGCGCGTCAGCCAGTCGACGATGCCGCGCGCGACGTCCGCGTAGCGCCCATTGCCGGTGATGCGCGCAAGGTCGGCGTAGAGACCGAGGAGCGGCCCGTTGTCGTAGAGCATCTTTTCGAAGTGCGGGATCGACCACTGCCCGTCGACGCTGTAGCGGCAGAAGCCGCCACCCAGTTGGTCGTGGATTCCGCCGTCGGCCATCCGCGCCAGCGTGTGCTCCGCCATGCGCAGCGCTCCCTCGTCCTCGAGCAGCGCATGCTCGCGCAGGCAGAAGGCGAGGTCGGCGGGGTGCGGAAACTTGGGTGCCGTGCCGAAGCCGCCATGTTCGGGGTCGAAGCTGCGGGCGAGAGCGGCGAGCGCCGTCGCGGGGGCCGATGCCGGCAGCGCCTCGCTTGCGCCCGCGTCCGCGAGCGCCGGTTCGAGGCTCGCCAGCGCTTCGATCAGCTGCGCGCTCTGTTCGGCGATCGCCTCCCGCTGCTCGCGATACGCCGCCGCGACGCGCGGCAGGAGATCGATGAACCCCGGCAGTCCGTGGCGCCCTTCCTTCGGAAAATACGTGCCGCCGAAGAACGGCTCGCCCTCCGGCGTCAGGAACATCGTGAGCGGCCAGCCGCCTGAACGACGGGTGAGCAGCGCATGCGCCGCCTGATAGATCTGATCGAGATCCGGCCGCTCCTCCCGGTCGACCTTGACGTTGACGAAGAGCTCGTTCATCACCGCCGCGACCGCGGGATCCTCGAACGATTCGTGCGCCATCACGTGGCACCAATGACAGGCCGAGTAGCCGACGGAGAGCAGGATCGGCTTGCCCTCGCGCCCTGCGCGCTCCCGCGCGTCGGCGCCCCACGGATACCAGTCCACCGGATTGCCGGCGTGCTGCAGAAGGTAAGGGCTCGTTTCGCGCGCGAGTCGGCTGGCCATGTCAGTACCCCCGCCGAGCCCGTGCCAAGGATACTGACTGGCCTTGCAGGCCGCGGCGTTGCGAGACGCAACGCCTCCTCGTGCCGTCCATGCCGGCGCAGGCCGGCATGGAGCCGCGACACTCGGCCCCCTCGGGGGGCGGCGAACGTAGGGAGCGTGGGGGTTGCTTCATCCTCGGGAGGCGTTGCGGTCCGCCGGCGCGCGCGGCGCCGCAGGGGATCACGTCGGCTGGTCGAAGGCCACGCGCTCGAAATCGGCGCCCCGCTGCAGCAGGCGTGTCAGCCGGTAGCTTCGCCCTTGCCCGGGGTCGGTGGCGCGCAACACGCGGCTCGGATTGAACGTGCGCGCCGCGAGGATCAGACAGGCCTTGTCGTCGGGCGTCTCGGAGAGCAGCAGCGCCGGCAGCTGCGGCGCCTCGGTCAGCGCGCCCGACAGCGGGCGCATCGTCAGCGCCTTGGGCGTGCCGGACCACAGCCGGATCGTGATCGCGAGCAGGTCGCCTTCGCCCTGGGCGATCCGCGTCACGTAGCCGGCGCGGATCCGCTCCTCGTCGCGGACGATGACGAGCTGTTCGAGATGCCAGCGATAGTGGGGGCTGCCCTTGCGCACCAGCGACGCCTCGCGCCATTCATAGGTGCCTTCCCACCGCTCCCAGGCCCAGGCGCGTTCGGCCTGTTCCTTGCCGCGATCGTAGTCGGTGAGCGCGTCGAGCGAGGCGAGACGCTGCGCGCTCTGCATCCCGAACGGGCGCAGCGGGCCGCGGCGGTCGAACGTGCGGCCGCCGACGCGGTAATACGCGGCGTCGAGCCCGCCCGAGCACAGGCCCAGCGAGGACACGGCGACCGTGGGCGGCGCGCGCGGCGGCTGGTTCCAGCGCCAGTCGAGATACGACAGCAGCGTCGTGCACTGCTCGACACTGCAGTCATGGCCGAGCTGCAGTTCCGCGGGACTGGACCCCGTCTGCAGCCGCTTCAGCCGGCCGCGGACACTGGTCGCGAGCCGGCCGGCGTACGCGTAACGCAACGACGGGAACGGCGCGGGCGGCGCGCCGCCGGCCAGCGCCGCCCCGGCGGGGGCCTCGAGATCGATGAGGATCAGGAGCCCGTCGCGTTCGCGCGGCGCGGTTGTCGGTTGGACCTTGCGCGCCCACATCTCCAGCCAGCGGTCGGCGAGCTGGATCTGCTTGACCGACATCGCGCAGGGGTCGGCCAGTCCCAACAGCAGGGCGTGGCTGTAGGTCGAGTAGCACGAGATGCCGACGCCCTGGGGAATCAGCGGGTCGGAAACCGCGCTGCCCGTGCAATCCAGCATCTCGGCCAGCCGGTAGTACGCATGCAGCTCCTGCCACAGCGTCGCCGGCGGGACGCGGCGCGCCAGCCCGTACACCAGCACCAGCTCCTTGCCGACGTGGAGGCCGCGCTGCAGCACCTTCGCCTTGACGCTCGCGAGGCCAGGGTCGCCCTCGAGCAGCGGTTTGAGGCACGTGGAGTACTGCTCCCAGAGCGCTTGCCACAGCGCGATCGCCTGCTCCGCGGCAGCGCCGTCGTGGTCGCCGGCGGGTTGCGGCTTGCCGGCGTAACGGCGTGCCAGCTCGGTATGCAGGAACGCGACGCGGTCGCGCAGCACTTCGGCAATGCGGGCCCGTTCGCGCGGAGGGACGTCCGCCGCGGCCAGGGCCCGGAGCTGGCCCAGCAGGTCCGCGTAGGCATCGGATACGCTGGTGAGCGGCAGCGTCTTCAGCCAGATCTCGGCGCCTTCCGCATTGTTGAACAACAGCGCGGGGAGGATCGTGGGACGCGCCGCCGGTCCGCCGGCCGCATCGGCCGGGGCGATGGCCCCGCGCAATCGCGGTGACTCAGAAATCACGAGGCGCCGCCGGTCCGGTCCCGCCGGTCCTTGCGTAGATCGCGTGGAACGCGCACGGCGTCGTCATCCTGTCGCTCTCCCCGTCGACTGCGGCAGAAGCGCGGCCGCAGAGTTCGATTCCGCGCCGACGATCCCGCCCGTCATTTATAGCACAAAGCCGGGCCCCGTCGCCCCGGCGTCCGTACGCTCTCCGGCACCGCTCGGCGGGGCTTTCCCGGCCGGCGGCGTGAATATTCTGCAGCCGGCGGCATGAATGCTCCGGCTCGCGGGACGGCGGCGCCGCCGTATCGTGATCTCATGAAATCACGCTTCCCAGCGCCCACAAAGCCCTCCGCGGAAACGGGGCCGCGCGAGCCAGATTCCTCCCCCCCGCGCGGCGCGACCGGAGACCGTGACCGGCCGCTGCCGCGGGGCTTTTTCACCTCGCCGCCGCACCACCACAGTCCCGCCAACCCAAAGGAAGGTGCCATGAAC
>Ga0315276_10002565_pt1 | contig 16682 bp, 29 predicted proteins | sample YL17G05_0_MG_FD_204542 | JGI IMG/M metagenome (GOLD analysis project Ga0315276, IMG submission 204542) | Sediment microbial communities from Yellowstone Lake, YNP, Wyoming, USA - YL17G05_0 | ecosystem: Environmental > Aquatic > Freshwater > Lake > Sediment | place: USA: Wyoming | collected... | reverse complement strand
AGAAGCTCGTTTGTGCCGTCTTTCAAATTACTTTATGGGTGGGGAGACGGGAAGCGTCAACCTAGTCAAAGGAGTGTATTTCAAAGACGGCACAAACGAGCTTCTTTCGATTACGGGGGGATATGCAGCCAAGAAATCAGGCGGTTCATATTCTCCAATAGCAGGAGCTTCCTTTGCGTCAGGATATAACGCCCAATCGGTTGAAATTCAGAATAACGTCTATATCGTCAATGGAGTAGATAAGATCACGAAATACGCCGGAGGAGACTTAGTTAGGTTCAATCCTTTGTCAACGCCAGCAAACGTAGCGGCAACAATGGTATCAGGGGCGAGTATAAACCCGTCTAGGACGTATTCGTATCGAGTTACAGCCCTTTCACCGATAGGAGAAACGCTAGGAAGCACAAGAGCTTCAGTAGTATCAGGGCCACAAGACCTCTCGACTTCTCTTTTAAGGTTAAGTTGGGACGCTGTCTCAGCCGCAAGTGGTGACTTGATCGGTTATCAGATATACGGACGCAATTCGGGAGACGAAACCTTTTTGGCAAAGGTCAACAAAGATACGACTAAATGGGACGATACAGGGGATATAGAACCTAGTTTATTAACGGGAACGCCAAGTGCCGATACAACAGACGGGCCGATCTGTAAATACATTATTAAGTTCGGAGACAAACTTGTCTTAGGTGGTGTCGTAAATGAACCTTCAAGGGTGATGTGGTCAGGAGGAGGAGCAAATGTCGATAAGTTTCATTGGTCTTACGGCGGAGGATATGTCGATATAGCCAAAGATGACGGGGATCAGATAAGAGGACTTTACAGTTACCAGAATAACATAATCGTCTTTAAAGAAAGAAGTATCTGGCAGGTTACGTTGTCGGCAACAAGCGCAGGTTGGGTTTTACCAAGTGTCAAGCAAATCACGGCTTCGCACGGGTGCGTAAGTCACAGAACGATAAGGTCGGTAGAGAATGACATTTTCTTTCTTTCAAGAAACGGAGTCTATGTCTTAGGTTACGAGCCAAACATTATGGCTGATGTTCTAAGAACGAATGAACTCTCGGCAAAAATCAGGCCGACAATAGGAGGGATGAACGTTACTCAGATTGAGAACTCGTCAGCGATTTACTGGGACTATAAATACATCTTAACTTACCCGGCAAGTGGGGAAGGTGTAAATACCAAGATGATCGTGTACGACAGGGAGAGAACAGCTTGGATGGGGCCTTGGAATGTCGGTGCAAACGGATTTGAGCTTTATTACGACACAAATAATAACGAGAAACTTTTATACGGAGATACGGGGGACACTTATGTAACCGAGATGTCCAATTCGATTCGAGATGATAAGGACACAGCGATTGCAACCTTTTTAAGAACTAAAAAGGAAGATTTTAAGGATTGGAGTTTATTTAAACAGATAAAGGACGTATTTTTTAACTTTAGGAACGTATTAGGTAGCGTAGCGGTAAACATTAGGTTAGAAGGAAAAGCGGGAGAAACAACGACAGCCAAGAGCTTCACAGTTGAGTCTTCAACAGGAGCTAGTGGCTTTGGAACGGATCAATGGGGAACGGTCGAGTTTGGTCTTTCAAATAACATAGCTGGAAGTGCGCTAAACGAAATTATCAAGCAAAGCCAGTTATTAAAGACCGCTAGGGCAATACAGCTTGAGGTTCAGACCTCAAACCGAAATGACGTATATGAGTTAATAGGGATTCGTGCGGATGCTAGATTAAAGAGTTCAGGAGCAAGGCCGAGTCAATGGAGGGCTTAAATTATGGCACAAAATAAATTAAAATGGGCACCGACAGTAAACGCCTTTTCGACAACCTTAAATGGTGCAATTTCTGATACGGATACAACATTAACATTAAACTCTGTTACCGGATTACAGAATAAAGCTGGTATTTTAGTTATTGACCGACAGGACAGTTCTGGAAATGATACACCGACTAAAAGGGAATACATTTACTTTACCTCTATGTCTGTTGGTGGCAATTCGGTAACTTGTCCAAATGCTTCTCCTGATGGTCGTGGGCAAGGCGGATCAACTGCCCAATCCCATTCAGACGGAGCTAAGGTAGAGGCCATAATGGACGTAGATCAATGGAACGGGTTAGTAGATTCTTATGATGTTCAACACACGGACGCAGGTGGGCATGAAGCCATTACTTCTACTACGTTAGGATTGTCTTCTAACGCCTCAATCGCAGGTAATGTCTTTATTGCAAATAGAATGCAGTCTTTAGATGCTCTTATGTCAACGGCTTCGGTAGCGGGCAAACTTACTGTCGCTAATGCCGCTTTACTTTCGGTAGCTTCAATATCTGATAACGCAATTACAGGAAACTCTCTAGCCACAAATGCAATAACTCTTGGGTATGCTGAAAACCTCACACAAATAAATCCAGGTGCTGGTGCTAATACTCAATATGATATTTCTGGACTTACTACTACAGTAACAGTTCCAGCAGGAGGTAGAAGAATTAAAGTTACCGTCCAAGTGCCAGTAATAAGAACCGCAGCAACCGCCCCTATACAGGTTATTTTAGACATAAGGGAAGGGGAAACAATACTAGCTTCGATTTCAGTTTTGTCTTCCACCACAAACACGGGAAGTTTTGGAATAGTTACTTATTCGGCTATTCCAACAGCAGGTTCTCACACTTACAAAGCTAGTTGTTGGTGTTCTAGTGCGGGGGCGATATACATAGATGGGTCAACAACCACCCCGTCCTTTATTCTTGCAGAACTTATTTAGAAAGTAACTTATGACAGAACAAACAATCATACAACTGGGACTCGGTGGAGCAGCTTTAGGGATAGTCTTTTGGTTTATGCGTTGGATGTGCCAACATTTAGACAAGAATAATAAGACTTTGGATGATTTACAGAATGTTATAAAGAAAAACACCCAAGTTACAGATGAACTTGTAACTTATTTCAAAGCGTTGAACGGTAAGTTAATACCAAAGGAGTAATATGCTTAGTCGATGTTGGTCAGGTGATTGGAGAATTACACAAGGATTCTCATCTACCCACAATGGGCTAGACCTCGCAACTCCTAACGGGACTAATTTATATGCTCCCGAACTAGGGGTAATCCACGCCAATACTACAGTTCCTTCAAGAAATGGTGAGAAATACACTTGTTTTAGAAGTATAGACGGAGTGAGAAAGATTTTATACGTCCATATAGGCAGTTTTGAAGCTTCTGGAAGCGTTAAAGCAGGGCAACTAATCGCTAAATCGGACAATACGGGTTTGAGTACAGGCCCACACACTCATATCATCTATCGGGAAAACGATGTAGCCAAAGACCCGATGGCATATTTGGGAGGAGGTGCAGAAATGAACACGCCAGAAACAAATGAAATACTTTATAAATACATTCTAGGCAGACCCCAAGGAACGGCAGGAGACCCTGGTGCGGCAACTAACTTAAATAAACCTTTAGATGAAGTCTTATTGTTTATGTATAAAGGGCAAGAAGCCACCAATTTCAGGGCTTGGGTTGATTCGATGAGAACCGAATTTCCCAAACTTCAATCAACAATAGAACAACTTAAAACTTCCTTGTCGAACCAAGCTGCGGAAATAGAATCCCTTGAAAAAGAACTAGACCATTCTAATAAGGTTATTAACGAACAGGTAGTAAAAGTAGCCGAGTTAGAAGCTAAGGTGGTAGAACTATCCAACTTACCGCCTACAGTCTGTCCTGAGCCAACACAGAGCCTTGGTGAGCCTACATTCTCGTCAGTTTTAGAATCTATACGCTTACTAATTAAGAAATGGTTGGGGGTGAGTTAAATGAGTAGCCGATATTCCTTGAATGGTGTGGATTTAACAAAGGTACTAAAGAACGCAATTATCTTTTTAGCACCAGCACTTATCGTATTGGTTGCTAGTTTTAAGGATATAGTTCCGCAAGATGCCGGATGGGCGGTTGTGGCACTATTCGTATTAAATGTAGCGACAGATATCATTAAAAAATTCGTTGCAGGAAAATAATCAGCGCCGGAGTAAGGAGCCGCTACCATTATATTATTTTGGGAGACTAGCGGCTTCTTGCTTTTTCTACCTCTTGTATTTTTTAATTTGTTGCCTACAGTATGTAGTAGGTTGACAAATTGTTTACTAGCGTGGTAAGATTGTAGCATATGGATTCCACCAATTCCAACAACTCTAAAAATTTAACCCCCGTCAGAGACCCCTTAACTGGTGGAATCCACTCTGGCGGGGATTTGATTGTTAGAAAAGGTGACTATGAATAATGAATACCGCCAAGAACTAAAAGAAGTTAAAGCTGAGGCCATTAAAAGAAGGTTATACACACCAATTGAATATCAAAATTCTTATTGGTATAAAATAAACCCCTACACGAAAAGAAAACAGTTTATTATGCCTTCTCGGGAACCTCTGCCAGACCATTTAAAAGAACTTATCTTAAAAGAATTACTAATAGTAGAAGAGGGGATGATCAGTGAAAGAGAAAGGAAGCTAAAAATAATTAAAGATTTTGATTTAGATATTAAATGGTTCTTTGAAGAATTAGAAATAGCCGAATTTGCCGAATATTATGTGCTACAAAAATGGATTGGAAAATTGATGTATGGATGATGCTATTTACGAAAAAGCTAGAAAATCTCAAGAAAAGGCCCAAAAAGACTTAGATAAAAAAGATAATGTTTCTTTTATATCGTTTCTTGAGACGGATGAACTTATAGTAGAGGAGGCTAAAGCGACATCTGCGACACATGCTTCACGTGCAGTACCTATAGATAATAAAAATATATTTATTACATATAATAAGAAAAGTGGCGCCATAAATATCGCCGACCAAATAAAAATCTCCGAAAAAACATATAAGCCTATAAATGACAGACTATCCGAAAAGGGGGCAATACTATTACCAACAGAAACTGAAGAATATAATAGCGATAAAGATTTAGTAGCCGAGATAAAAAAATTCCTTTTCAATTACTTTGACTTAAATTCATTTTTCAAAAAGTTTTTCCCTTATTTAATTTTGTTTTATTGGATTTACGACAAATTCCCTTTTGTTCCCTATGTTCATTTTGTTGGGAGAACTAGTACAGGGAAAACTACCGCTATGGAGGTTTTCGGAAGTATCTGCTACAAGCCAATCGATGCTTCCGGCTCTATAACATTAGCGTCTATTTTCAGAGTATCCTCTACTTGGAAAGGAACACTTCTATTGGATGAGTTTGAATCGATTGGGGAATCCAACAAGGAAATAATAGCTTTCTTAAAAATGGGAGTAGGGGATAAGTTTGTATTACGAACAGAGGGGGATTCTAAAAAAGAGGTGGAAGCTTATTCTACTAAAGCACCAAAGTTGTTTACATCAGAAAATCCGGTTACTGATGCAGGGCTTCGTTCACGGACAATAGTCATAAAAATGGAAGAAAACAAAACAAGAATTCCTTTGTATAGGCTAAACAAATTTTTAGAAGATGCACAAACTTTACGAAATAAACTTCTTTTATGGCGTTTTAGAAATCTTAATAAAATAAATTTAAGAGACATAGAATACGGCATCACAGAATTATCCGGTTTTGATAAGCGTGTTCAGCAAGTTATTACTCCTATTTATTATTTAGCTGACGAGGAAACTAGAAAGGAAATTGTCGATTTTGCTGTAGAACAAGAAGAAGAAACTAAGAGAGAACGCAAGGAATCTACAGATGGGGCTATTTTTGAAATTATTTTTGAGAATAAAGGTAGAGAGGTGACATTAGATGAAGTTGTTAAGCAATTAAATGAGGAAAGGGAAGATATAGGATACAAAAAACCATTCTCGCCTAAATACTATGCGAATGTAATTAGACAAAAACTAGGTTTTGATATAAAAAGAAAAGGACACGAAAACACGCCAACAATTATTACAGAAAAAAGAGAAGAAAAAATAGACAGCTTGGCTATTTATTATGGTTTAGCGACACCCCCAGCAAGTGACGCAAGTATCGCAGATGTCGCAATAGAAGAGGAAATCGACCCAGATGCGTTACCATTTTGAGGGCTTGACAATCCCTTATAAAGTAGTATAATTGTAGCAAAGGAGGCTAGAATGACTAAAATAATAGACAACTCTAAACAATATAAAACATCTGCCGAACAGCTCGCTTATCATCAAGGTTGGATGGACGGAATGAATAACTCCCAGAGGATTCGGGAGGAAGTAGAAAAAGAGGAGGAAAAAGCAAATGGAAAAGACTAAAGAATCAAATAAAAAAGACCTACGCAGAGGGGGGCTGTACTGGAAAAAAGACCCAAAGATACCCTACCTTTCCGTGACTCAATCCCTTTCGATTATAGATAAGCCGCAACTTCGTTATTGGTTCGGAAAAATGGTCTATTGGGCTATGGTAGAAGATCCAACCCTACAAGAGCAAGAGGCTCTTTCAGCCCCGTATAAAAAATCAAAAGATGCCGCCGGACGTGGTACTACAGTTCACTCAATCATCGAAGTATATAAACATACAAAAGAACACATAGAAAACATACCAGAGGCATTTAGAGGTTATGCTAATGCTTTTAAAAGTTGGATCGAAGATAACGATATCGAGATTTTAGAAAACGAACGAACGGTCTTTTCTGAAAAGTACATGTACGCTGGAACGCTTGACATAGTAGCAAAAAACAAAAAAAGCGGTAAAGTCTTGATTGTTGATGTTAAAACCGGAAAAGATATTTACCCCGAAGCTTTCCTGCAACTCTCCGCCTACAAACAAGCCTTAGCCGAAGAAGGAGTCGGAATAAATAGCACCGCAGTTCTTCTATTAAAAGAAGATGGATCATACAAGTTTGAAGAAGAAGAAGGAAACTTTCAAGCCTTCTTAGCAACAATGATTCTATTTAGATGGAAAAATCCCGATATAGATGCTCTTATTAAAATTTATAGAAAAGGAGGCAAAAATGGAGCTTGACGATATTAAAATTAACGTAAGCGAAGGGGGAGATTATGAGTCGATCCCGGAGGATGTTTATGAGACAATGATCGAAAAAATCGATTCAAAGATGGCGCTTAACAGTTTTAGCGGTAAAGAAGAACTGACTTTAAATGTGGTCTTTAACATTACCGAAGGCGAATATGCCGGAAGGAAACTTTTTAGGAGGATTCGACCAACCATCTCAATCGGTAAACCATCAAATCTTTACAAGTTAGTTTGTGCAATAGAAGGAAAAGAATTGGATGGCGACTTCTTTGAAAACTTTAAGCTTTCCAGCTTACTAGGGAGGTTTGTAAGGGCAACGGTAAAGAATGTAACCAAAGGTGATAGAACCTACTCTAACATAGATGGGTTCTTAGCAAGCAAACTCGACAACAAAATAACTAAGAAAACGAAAAAAGACGAAGAACCTGACCCCGAAGAAGTAGTCAAAGAACTAGCGAAAGGAATAGACTAATGCAAATCGAACCGGAACAAAGTTTCCAATATTTACTCGATCCAAGATTCGATATGTCCGCTTTCGATGAGGAAACCCTTGCCGGTATCGGACTAGCAGTGGTACAGACCAAAACCAACTCCCAGCAACTGATCGGAAAACTTGCTATCGCCCAGGAGAAACTTACAAAGAGAGGATCAATGAAGGCCTTTGCCAGCGCATTACAAATATCCTTCAGTTCTTTACGGGCCTACAAGTGCGTAGAAGAACGCTTAGAAGGATTGGAAGTTCCGGCCGATTATACTTGGGGCGCACGAGCCGTCCTAGCGGCACAGGACAACCCAAAGAAAGTCCTAGCGGAAGCGATAGTTCACGGGTTAAGTTCTGCGGAATTCGTCCGAACATTCTCCAAAACAAAGGAAGAAAAGCACGAAACGGTTACTTGCCCGAATTGCCATAAAATCATCGAAATCTAAAGGAGGATTAAATGGACTTTACACCAAACTACAAATCACTGGGGCTAAACAGCCCCCAAGAAGCATTGAAGTATATGTTAGCGTGTCTGTTAAAAAACAGAAAACAGATCATTAAGTGCGGTCTTGGATCGGCTTGGAAGGTCGGGGAAAATAAACACGAAGCCATAGAAGAATTAGCGGAGGCAGTATTTATAATCGGCAGTCAAATGTTTTTCCTTCGTGAAATAGGTTTCGTTCCTCAATCAAAACTAAGAGTATGACAGTAGCTGTACACAAAGGAAATCGGCTTGAATACCAAATATGCTATGATCTGGAAAGCTCCGGCCTAGACCCAACCGCACGGCGTACGGGTATTCGGGGAAGGAGAAGCCAAAGCCCCAGAATTTCAGAGCCGGGGGATATAATAACCAAACTACCTTTTTGCATCGAAGCAAAAAACCAAGAGAATATTAAAGGATTTTATAAATATTGGAACCAAGCAGTTTCCCAAAACATTCCCCCTAAGTCCCCATTACTGATAATCAAGAGCAACAACAATCCGGCGTTAGCTGTTTTAGACTGGCAAGAATTCATTTTCGTTCTTAGGGCGGCCTTAAAGGGGGGCTATCCGGACTCTTGACAAACAGTTATAGATATGCTACAATTTTGATATATGAGATACAAAGTAGGAACCGATATAAAATTAGTTAAAAGACCGATACTAACAGACCGCCAAACCATAGAAATAATTTCTTGGGTAATTTTAATAGCCGGTTTGATTATCGCCGGTTGGCTTCTTTCCCAAATGGGTAAGCCTCCGATAGTAGATGGTCACATCTAGCTTCGTCACCGGCACTCGGTAAAAAGTAACATTGATACGGAGTGCCACTGAAGGGGTAAGATGAAACTAATATTATTTATAGCCACAGCAATAATTTTAACCTACATTTTAATTTGGGTTTTTCCGGAGATCATTATTAGATTGATTTGAAACAAACTGTCTAGCCGACAAGGCTGACTAGAAAAGGAGGTTTTATAAAATTTGAAGAATTGGCCAATTATCATTAGTTTAAAGGAGGAATATGAAAAGACAAGGCGATTTACTTATTAGAAAAATAGAAAAGTTACCAGAAGGGCTAAAGATTGACCCAACTAACATTATTGTTTTTGGGGAAGCTACAGGACATGCCCACCGACTTAATGGCGGTTCCGTCGTAAAGAGCAAGGAAGGTTTAATCTACCTTGATATCAAGAACAAGGCAGAGATAAGCCACGAAGAACATAAAACGATTAACTTAGAAGCTGGAAAATATGCGGTTGTTCGTCAAAGAGAATATTTAATGGAGGATATGGAAAGGTTGGTTGTTGACTGATGAAAAGAAAATACTCACTAAAAACTGAAAACCTTTTAAAGAGAATGGATAAAGTAGCCTTAAGGCAAGAGTATGTCTTCAACAAGGATAAAATAAAGACTCTGATAGATAAAGTTTACATCTTTTTGAAATTGGACGTACCAAAAGTTGTTTTCTGTAAGGACATAACAGATGAACGATTTGCTAGGGCTGCTGGGGTTGCTGGGGATGCTTGGGCTGCTAGGGCTGCTGGGGCTGCTAGGGCTGCTGGGGCTGCTGGGGTTGCTGGGGTTGCTGGGGATGCTTGGGCTGCTAGGGCTGCTTGGGTTGCTGGGGATGCTAGGGCTGCTAGGGCTGCTGGGGCTGCTAGGGCTGCTGGGGTTGCTGGGGATGCTTGGGTTGCTGGGGCTGCTAGGGCTGCTGGGGTTGCTGGGGATGCTTGGGTTGCTGGGGATGCTTGGGTTGCTGGGGATGCTGGGGCTGCTAGGGCTGCTAGGGCTGCTGGGGCTGCTAGGGATGCTGGGGCTGCTGGTAGTGATTATGATTTTGATTACTTTGTTTTTGAACACGAATACCTACAAACACACAAAGGTAACAAGAATGACAGGAAAGCATTAAAAGCCTACGAGTTTTTCTTTGAACTGAAAGAAGCGGGAATGGGTTATTTTGCAGAACAAGAAGGTAAATTATATGTGTGCCCAAACCCAATAGTTAATTTAGATTCAGAACTTAAATACCATTCAGAAACAAAACCTGCTATCTACTGGAAAGATGGATTGAAACTTTATTATTATCACGGGGTAAATGTACCAGAAAAATTTATCCTTACTCCAAACAAACTCACTAAAAAAGACTGGTCTAAAGAAACAAACGCTGAAGTTAGACGAGTAATTCAAGAGCGTATGGGCGAAGACTTTGTCAAGAAAATCGGTAGTAAGATAATCGATACAGGCAGTTTAGGAAAACTCCACGAGATAAAATTACCAGACGACCCAGAGAAAATAGCCCGCTATGTAGAGGTTAAAGATTCCTCGACTGAGAGACGATATTTCTTACGAGTTCCACCAACAATAAATAAAGCTAATGAAGGTGTTGCTTGGACATTCGGTTTAACAGAAGAAAATTATAAACCAGAGGAGGAATCTTAAATATGAAACAACTAGAAAAGGAGGATTGAATGACAGTAAAAACAATTAAGAACAACCAGATAATACTAAGTAGCTATTATAAAGCCTACGCTTTTGAGTCGGTACAGAAACAATTAACAGAGGATTTAACACAGGCCGCACAAACAGAAACTAAGTTGAAGGAGGGGTTTAAGTGAAAAAAGTTCTGATAAAAGTAAACAAAAAAAGAGATTGGGAAGAAGTAGAGGTTATCAAATATGACTATGATGGCGACCACTACCAATCTAATCCAGAAGAATGGCTAACAATAAAGCTCGATGGAAAAATAATAGCGTTAAGAGGTAAAAGTGGTGAATTTCAGACAGTTAGGGCAAAAGGTTACCCAGGTTATATAAAAGTAAAATTTATAGAGGAAGCAGAACAAGCTATAAAGGAGGTATTCTCTAAATGATGATAAAAATAGACGAGGGATTGGAATACTATGCTATCTATTCACCAAAAAACTTTGGAGAAAAAGACCTAGACAATACAGTATTTGTAAAAAAAGACCTCCATAGCTTAGTAAGTAATATGATAATTTCCTTTTTAAGAGATACGCAAAACAAATCTAAGGAGAAGTATGGCTAACTTTGAAGAACGATTTGAGAGGTTTACTTATAAAACAAAACCTGTGGGGGCGAAGAATGAAGCTAAGTTCTTCAAAAGCGAGGCTACCCCAAACAGGGTAAAATCCTTCATAAAATCTGAGTTAAATAATTTACTCGATAGGGTGTTGGGACTTTGCGATGACTATTACAACGATAAATTCAATGAGAGTTGGACTCAAGAACAAAGGATTGAAAGAGAAAAAGAGTTTCTTGACGATGTAAAGAAAATTAGGAAGTCTATTTAAATGAAAGCTTGCCCGAAGCATAAAATTGAAAAGATAGACCAACTGGCAAAAACAATCTTTGCTAAGACGCTAGGTTATGGTGTATTTAAAGTTCATTTCAATCACGGTAGATATACAATGGAAATCCTTGACATTTGTGCTAAAAATGGTACAATAGAGGCAAGTAAATAGCTTCCGAAAGACTGCGAAAGCCGTACTCGGAAGCACACTCCGTACTCGTGAGAAGATTGCCGGAACGCCGTACTCACGAAAGACCGAGTTACTTAACTTCAAGTGAAGCTAGGTGGCTCGGTTTTTTATTTGCACATTAAATCAACTTTAACATCGGGAGCCGAAGCACATTTACACCTCCTTTTAAGGGTAATTCCAATTCACACTCCGGCTCCCGACCAAAAGGAGAATTATGGAAGGAACTTTAAGGGATTAACAATCCCGCAAAGCCACTTCTTTGGCTGTTCGGAGCCTTAGTTGTGGTGGTTCTTCTCATCATCACTTTAATAGTGACAGGTGACGGCAGGGCAAAAGCCGAAACGCAACTTGACCAAGTTAAAGACGAATTAAAGAAGTTGCAACAAGAGAATCAAAAACTGAATAAGGAGTTAATAGTAAAGAATGAAACACGCAAGGTTGAGAAAACTCAAGTTATTAAACCCTCAACTAACCGTGTTGTCTCTGTATCACCGGGTAAGGAAGGAATTGCATCCGAAATCAGACGAACTTTCAATAGTGAGTTTGCGGTTAAGGTCGCTATTTGCGAAAGCGGACTTAACCCTTTGGCGGTTGGGTCGCATGGTGAGAGGGGGATTTTCCAAATTCACCCAGTCCACATAAGTAGTTTACAAAAGGTTGGGTTTACTTGGAATGATATGTTCGATTATCAAAAGAACATTCAATACGCAAAACTTTTATACGGTTGGCAAGGCTGGAGTCCGTGGTCATGTTCAAGAATGATATGAACCTAGTAAATAGAAACATAGCAAGACATATTCAAATGAGAAGAAGAAAAAGGGAATGGAATTATCTTTTAATAATCTTACTTCTTTTTCTAGGATTCACTTTTATTTGTTTTAGTTATCTTTGTCTAGGGATAGCGATTTGGCTAATAGCTTTGATTTGGGCTTTGATATGAAGAAGAAAAATAATCACGCACAATATAGATTACGAAAAAATCATTATAAAACTAAAGGAGGAGTTATGAAAGTAACTGATGAAGAATATAACCATTTAAATCACGAAGGTAACGGGAAGATAGAATGCCCATACTGTTTACACGAAAGAATATCCCGTCTTGAAAGGATAGTAAAGAAATCTTTTAGCCAACCATCTTTAATAAGTGAGGAATTGAAGGATTTATGAAAATACTTTGGGAAAAAGAAAAAAGTTTTCTAATCAGGTTATTTAAACGACACAGCTGCGCGTCTAACTTTGAAATGGTGGAAAGTATCCCTATGGGTATGATTCGCTGTAAAGTCTGCGGTAGAACACCTAACTTTTTAGAGGCACAAGGTTGGGTGGGCTTACATACCGAGCCGTATAGAAAGGGTAAAAAGTGAAAGACCTTAACCTGAAATGCGTTTGTAAATGTAGCACCAGACTGCAACTTGAAGATTTTGGTGACGGGTTACTATCTATAGCCGTTACCGAGAGAAGAAAGAAACAAGGCATCGGAGTAATTTTAGATGAAAAGGAAATTAAGAAAGTGAAAGAGTTTTTATGTCAGCTAATAACCAAATCCTAATTAAAAAAAGTCTAGGGGGTTGGGAAGTCTTTGACAATGACGTTGATACCCAAATGGGTAATTTAGTAGGAATGGACAGGTCTTTAAAAAAAGCGATTAAAATGGCGAATGATTATATGGAAGAACACGAAGTTGAGTACGGCTTGAATGTGGAGCTGTGATTATGAAAAAATACCAGATAATTTATGCTGACCCACCTTGGGATATAGGTTCTTACGCAAATATGAGGAAATGGCCGACTCAGCTAACAGATAAGTACCAAACAATGTCGTTAGAGGAACTTAAAAAAATAAATGTAAAAAGTATTACCGCTTCGGATTGCGTGTGTTTTATGTGGGTAACTCTAACCACGTTGCCTAAAGGACTGGAACTTTTAAAAAGTTGGGGGTTTAAATATCATATAACGCTTACTTGGGATAAGGGGGGAGGATGGAGTTCGGTGGGGTTTCATAGAAGAACGGAATTAGTATTAGTTGGTTTCATAGGACGGATAACTAGAATTATTAAGCAATTAGGGAAGTACATCCCTACAGTTTTTTATGAGAAGAAAACATACCATTCAAAGAAACCAGAAATAATGTACCGCTTTTTAGAGGATAGAACGATAGGTAATAAAATAGAACTCTTTGCCCGTCAAAAAACAGAAGGTTGGGATGTCTGGGGCAACGAAGTAGAAAGTGATATAGAACTTTGATTGTTGCTAGCTTGGTATGGGGAATGTAATAAACCTGAAATAAAAATAAAATCAAACCCGAACGTACCAAGCTTGGAGCAATTAAAGGAGGAACAAATGCTTTACCTAGTCCTTGGTGAAAGAATAAATGGAGAACTGGAAAAGCACCTTCTTATAGCAGTAACGGAAGAGGATTTGAAAATCATAGAACCAGCGATACAACGCATACTTCGGAATGGTCTAAACCCTGATTTCGGTATTCAAGTCGTGAGGGGAGAAGATGAAAAGAGCAGTAAGGACAGTCAACGGTAAGACCGAATGGGAAGAAGCAGGCCCAGCTGATAAAAGAAGTTGGAGGTTGAAAGATGATGTGCCTTCTGATACTCACCGATGGCCGATGGCGAGAGCAAGAACTCCCAGACGAGTTCCTAATGCAAGCGGACAAAAGGCTACACCACCGAGGAGATGAAAGGGTTGTAGTCACTATTCTTGACGAGGACACGGAAGTAGAGGTCGAATACGACTGCAAAGATATCCTAATGGACTATTGCTGGTTCAACGGGAAGTTCTGTAGGTCGGATAGTTAGGGAGTGGTACGGATGTAGTAAACGCATCACTCCCTTAAATCTATGAAATGTTTACGCTGTAGAAAAGAATCAAAATATAAAATAACAAACGAGTATTGTGCAAAATGCCGGCAACATATTAGAGAAAGCGGCTATTTTAAAGGAATTTATAAAGAAGTTGGGGTGAAAGTAAGAGATTTATTAGGATACAAGAAAACTTAGACTTCCGCACATGAAAAGCGGGGGCCGAAGGCAAATAGATAAGGAAGTTACGATCTGTACAAACACAGGCTTCAATCAAGAAGCGTTCGGCTTCCCGAATACTATGACTAATAAAGATTTACCTAAACCGGCAAAGATAGCAGCTACTAATGCACTAACAGAACTTCAATTTACACAAGAGAAAATTGCAGAAATACTTGATGTTGGTAAAAGAAGTGTCGAGAGGTATCAAAAAGAAGAAACACCAGAGACTTGGCGAGAGTTTGGCGAGGGTATAAAAAAAATAGTATTTGTTAAAGAAGAAAAAATAGCGGCAAAAGCATTAAGTGAAATAGAAAAGAAAATGCCGGAAGCAAAGTTCTTTGAATTAGTAGGTTTATATAAAACAATTAGAGAATTACAGCAACCAAAAGGTATAGGAGTAGCGACTCAAGTAAATGTATTCAACAAAGTCTTAGAAGAAGAACGAAAAGAATTTAACTTATAAATGAAAGAATTTATTTGTAAAAGGTGTGGTAAACATTTTAATTCTTCCCCTTCTAGTAATAGAAAATTTTGTAGTAGGATTTGTTTTTATGCAACAAGAAAGGGAGAGAAACACCCGTACTTAGCGGGAAGTAATAACCCTAATTGGGTAGGGGGATTACCAAATTGTGTTGATTGTGGAAAGAAACTATCAAATTATCATTATAAAAGATGTAAGAAATGCAACAATACAGGTGAAAGAAGCCCCGCTTGGAAAGGTGGGGTAACACCGGAGATTAGAAAATTAAGAATGTCAGCCGAATATAGGGCGTGGAGAGACCTTGTTTTCAAGAGAGATAATTATACTTGTGTTTGGTGCGGGATAAAAAATGAAGATGGTCTAGGTAAAACAATTCGGTTGAACGCAGATCATATTAAAAGGTTTTCTGAATATCCAGAATTAAGATTTATCGTGTCCAATGGAAGAACACTTTGTGAAGATTGCCATAGGGAAACTGGAACATTTGGAAGACTAAGGAGGGTGGGTGGTTATGAACTACAAAGACTTTATTGAACACAGACTTTCTATTGTTAATAAAAGTAGTGAAGAAGTACCTTTCATACTTAATACAATTCAAGATAAATTTTTGATTCAAGATTATTCCCCGTGGATAGCAATTTTGAAAGCGAGGCAGCAGGGTTTCAGTTCGTTAATACTGGCGATGTTTACGGCAGACTTTATTTTAAAGGATAACTCAAGATCAGTTATTATCGCTGACATAGCCGATAATGCGATGGAACTTCTTGATAGGGTCAAGAGGTTTTTAAAATCCTATGAAGAGAGGATGGGATTAAAGATTCCTCTTAAATACAATAGTCGTTATGAGCTTTTTAATGAATCAACCAACGCACGCTATACAATCGGCACAGCAGACAACTACGACTTTGGAAGAAGTAAAACTATAACCAATTTGCATTTATCCGAATTTGCTTTCTACCAAAATTCAGAGAAAATATTGGCTTCTGCTTTACAAGCTGTAGTTCCTGATGGCCGTGCAATCATTGAGACAACCGCTAACGGATTCAATTTCTTTAAGAACTTCTGGAATGAGTGTGAGAGAGGTGAGAGGACATTTAAACCATTATTCTATCCGGCGAGTGCTTTTTACTCACCAGAGTTTTTAGAAAGAAAGAAACAAGAACTTAAACAATTATTTGACCAGGAATACCCGGAGAGCGCTGAAATGGCGTTTATCACAAGCGGGGATAGTTATTTCGATAAGCAAGCGTTGCAAGTTTATCTAAAGAATGTAAAGGAACCAATACAGAATGGTTTGGCGACAATATAGACAACTAGAGGAAAATGAACACATTGTGGTTGGTGCTGATACCGCAGCCGGTGGAAGAGACTATTGCGCAGTTCAATTCGTATCCAAAAAGCACATTGACGTACCGCTTGTCTATCATAGTAGGGTTTTAGCAACAGAAATGACTAATGCGATACTGCCGGTACTTAATAAAATTTATGACATTACGCACGTTATACCAACTATTGCGTATGAGAGAAACAATGGCGGATTGTTTGAAATGGAACGCCTTGCTAGTTTAAACCGGGAAGGTAAGTTCCATATCTTTCAAATGCCTACCTATGGGACGATTGATTCCGAGCAGACAACTAAATTAGGTTGGGACACAAACACAGCGACCAGACCTAAAATGCTCTCAGACTTAAAAGAAGCTATAGATAAGCAAGTCTTGAGGTTATACGACAAACCAACT